>OGQM01001721.1_pt1 | contig 14514 bp, 13 predicted proteins | sample 1553191 | NCBI WGS metagenome assembly OGQM01 (sample SAMEA2579954, study PRJEB22360) | human gut metagenome | biome: human gut; feature: human-associated habitat; material: faeces | place: Denmark | collected 2008/2010 | reverse complement strand
AGGTGATACACGTGACTAAGAAAAACAAATCAGCCATTCAGAGAAGATTGATTCCAACCTATATTTTTCTGATCATCGTGTCATTTATTTCAGTATTCCCGTTATACTGGATGATTTCAGCTGCAACTAATACATCCACAGATGTATCACGTGGACGAATTATTCCGGGAAGCCATTTTATGGAAAACTTCCGTAATCTTACATCCCAGCAGCCACTGTGGAGAGCACTTGGAAACTCCTTCTTTTATGCAATCCTTACTACAGTGATCTGTCTTCTGATCTGCTCTATCGCAGGTTACGGATTTGAAGTTTACCATGATAAGTGGAAAGACAGAGTATTTTCAATCCTGCTTCTGGCTATGATGGTTCCGCAGGTTGCAACTATGGTTCCGTTATTCAAAATGTTCTCCAAGGCAGGACTTTTGAATACAGCAGTAGGTTTTATCCTTCCGATTATTTCCACGCCGTTTATGATCATGATGTTCCGTCAGAATGCCAGATCATTCCCGGTTGATATTATTGAAGCTGCACGTATTGACGGACTCAATGAAGTAAGGATTTTCTTCCAGATGTTCATTCCTACAATGAAATCTACATATGCAGCGGCTGCTGTTATTACCTTTATGAATGCATGGAACTCTTATCTGTGGCCAAAGGTAATCATGACAGACAACAAGGCAATGACCATGCCAATGCTGATCGCCAACCTGATCACAGGTTATGTGACAGATTATGGTATGCTGATGTGCGGTGTATTGTTCTGTTCTATTCCTACAATGATCGTATTCTTTGTATTACAGAAACAGTTTGCAGAAGGTATTACCGGAGCAGTCAAATAAAAAACTGAAAAAGAAAAATATAACTTCGACCGTCTGGAAGACATTATCAATAATCTATACAGAGAGGGCGAAAGAGAACACCCGGCAGATTATGAAAAGTAATTTTGCCGGGTGTTTTTGATGCCTGTTTGGAAATTTATAGCAAGCCTCTTAATTAATATGCATTACTGCAACTATACAGAACCATATGGTTCCGAAAAGGTAGCATTATTTTATGGAATCGATATAGTATTAATAAATTTGTGGTAGGCATAACGGAAAAAGTACGGTAAAATAGTTAGAATGCGGAAAGTATTTTTCCAAAATAAAACAAAAGGGGGAGGGCCATGTCCGAAGTAAAGAATAAGAAAAAGAAATCAAGTATTATTCAGGTCAGTATTGGTGTTCTGGCAGTTATTATGGCTATCCTTATTATCATAATGATGGGAATTGTCTCAGATATTCAGGGAACGGCCCGTATTGTAAATTATACCGGTTTAGTCAGGGGAGAGACACAGAGACTCATAAAACTGGAGCTTTCCATGCAGCAGGAAAATGAGATGATCCATGATATAAGAACTTTTATTGACGGTTTGCGAAATGGAAATGATGAATTAAATCTTGTACGTCTCAATGATGTTGATTTTCAGAATAAAATGCAGGAACTGGATGATAAATTCTCTGACCTGTATAAGAAAATTTATCTTGTGAGGTTCAAAGGAGCCAGAAACACAGATATTATTCCGGAAAGTGAGGAGTTTTTTGTGATCTGCGATGAAGCAACAGGCCTGGCTGAAAAATATTCGCAGAAAAAAGCCACATCCTTATCATTGCTTGAGAAATATATCACAGCAGATATTGTTGTGCTGATGCTGTTGATCGGATATGAATTCATCAAAGCAATACAATATGCTGCAATGAACCGCCTGCTGCAGCGAAAGGTATATCTGGATGATGCGACGGGACTTCCGAACAAAAATAAATGTGAAGAATTACTGAGTGAGGAAGAACCGGATGCAGATACCGGTGTCTGCAGTTTTGATCTTAATAATCTCCGGCGTATTAATGACAGCAGAGGTCATGAAGCCGGTGATGCCTATATCCGTAGATTTGCCATCTGCCTGCGGGCTTCCATGCCGGCAGAGCAGTTTGTGGGAAGAGCAGGTGGAGATGAGTTTCTTGCAGTTACCCATGGACTGGACAGGGAACAGATGACACAGTGCCTTGAAAAGGTGCGCAGAGATATGAGAGAGGAATCCAAAGTGTATCCGGATACTCCCCTGAGCTATGCAGCAGGCTTTGCACTGGCCGGCGATTTTCCCAGAAGTACAATGAGAGAACTGTTTAACTGCGCAGACAAAAACATGTATATCAATAAGAATCATGTAAAAAGGGAAGAAGCTGCTGCAGAAAAGCATCAGGGATATCAGCTGTTAAAGCTGCTTAATCAGCATGGCAGTAATTTCTCGGATTGTCTGTACTGTGATGCCAGGATGGATACTTATCGGGCAATCCGTTCCAGTGAAAATTTTTTCCTGGCCTCTGATGGTGCATATTCCGGAGCAGTGGAACAGATCATAGAGGAACAGATTGAAAAGTCCTGTCAGGCAGATATCCGTGAAGGACTGCAGATTTCGGAGCTTCAAAAGAAGATGCATACGAAGGAAGACGTGCTGGAATATGAGTATAATATCGGGAAACAGGGGGCATATAACCGCCTGACACTGATTCCGGTGGACTGGGATGAGGACAAAAAGCTGCATCATTTTCTTCTGGCATTTGAAACCATCCGAAAGACTTCTGAAGGTCAGACAGGTGCAAAAGAGCAGCTTCAGCTCTATTATGAACAACTGAAACAGTCAATCCTGGAAAATGACAGCTATGTGGATGCGCTTCTGGAATTGTCAGATGTGATCTATACAGTAAATCTGACAAAGGATGTTCTGGAAAGAAGAATCGTATTGAATGGAAAAGAACAGAAGAGCCGGGAACTTTTTATGGACTACCCGCTTCCATGTTCTTATCAGGATTATTGCTGGGAATATGAGAAAAAAATTACTCAGGAAACAATTGCCGGTTACTGTATGACAGATAATTGCGAAAAGCTTCGTAAGAGGTTTGAGAACGGAGAAACCAATATGTCTGTGGAATATTGTGCCCGCGAAGATGATGGAAGTATCCGCTGGGTACAGAAAACAGTTCTTATGACCAGGATGGTGGTGTTTGATACAGAAATCCTTGCGGAGGTGCCTATGATTTATGCGATCATTCTGCTGCAGGATACTACACAGAGACATGAACGGGATGAGCAGGAACAGGCACGCCTTCAGGCCGCCTTCAATGAGATGCGTGCTGAAAGCAGGGCAAAAACGAATTTCCTCAGCCGTATGAGCCATGATATCAGGACACCTCTGAATGGTATTATTGGTCTGTTAAAGATTGACGAGATTCATTTTGAGGATAAGGAACTGATACAGGAAAATCATAAAAAGATGAAGATAGCAGCGGATTATTTGCTTTCCCTTATCAATGATGTTCTGCAGATGAGTAAAATAGAGGAAGGTCATATTGTTCTGACTTATGAATATATCTGCCTCAAAGATCTGGTCTATGAGATTGAGAGTATTATCACTCACAAGGCAGCAGATGAGGATATTCAGTGGATTTATGAGAAAAATAAGGAGGATGTTCCTTATCCTTATGTCTATGGAAGCTCACTGCATCTTCGCCAGATTTTTCTGAACATCTATGGAAACTGTATTAAGTATAACCGGCCGGGAGGAAAGATCACTACGGTAATGGAGGCTGCAGATGTACATGATGGAATCTGTACATACAGATGGACGATTTCTGATACAGGTATAGGGATGAGTCCGGAGTTCCTGAGTCATATTTTTGATCCGTTCTCACAGGAAAAAACAGATGCCCGTAGTGTTTATCAGGGAACCGGTCTGGGAATGGCGATCACTAAAGGCTTGATTGAGCAGATGAATGGAAGTATTGAAGTGACAAGTCAGGTGGGAGTTGGATCTGTGTTTGTCATTACCATTCCCTTTGAGATTGCCCAGGAACAGAAAAAGGATGAGGAAATTGCTGAGAAATATGATATTCGTGGATTGCATCTGCTGGCAGCCGAGGATAATGAGCTTAATGCTGAAATCATAGAAATGCTGCTGACAGATGACGGTGCGAAGGTTACAGTTGCAAAAAACGGCAGACAGGCGGTGGAGCACTTCGAAAATAATCCTCCGGGAACCTTTGATGCCATATTGATGGATGTCATGATGCCTGTTATGGATGGTATTGCAGCAACAAAAGCCATACGTGCCATGGACAGGGCAGATGCAAAAACAATTCCGATCATTGCAATGACTGCAAACGCATTTGAGGAAGATGCAAAAAGATGTCTCGTAGCCGGCATGACCGCACATCTGGCAAAACCCTTTCAGATAGAAGATGTGGAGAAAACTATTGTGGAGTGCTGTGGAAAATGATGCCATCTGTAAGGTCTGTTGCCATGAGTAAATTATCATAAGCAGAGTTAAAAGTCCGGATGATGAAAATATGAGTAGAGAAAGGCGTGAGTCACAGAACTGACAGTCATCACAGGAAGGCTGATAAGACTGATTGCTGAAAGAGTTTTCTCTGAGATTGAACTACTGACATAGAATAAGAGAAGGTGCAAATCATAGAAATGTGGTTTGCACCTTCCTTTTTGCGTTCATCCACTGCAGAATTAATTGGATTAAGATACATTATTTCAGAGGATTGCTATAAATTCCAGAAGAATGGCAATGAATATAAATTAAGAGGATTAGTAATGAAAGTAAAAGTAGCAGAAACAGCAGGCTTCTGCTTCGGCGTCAAACGTGCAGTGGACAAAGTCTACGAGCTGATCGACACAGAACAGAAACCAATCTTCACTCTGGGTCCGATCATCCACAATGAAGGCGTAGTAGCGGATCTGGAAGCCCGTGGCGTCCACGTTATCACAGAAGCAGACTTGGATTCCCCGGATGACACCCTGCAGAACGGAACAGTAGTCATCCGCTCTCACGGCGTAGGTAAACCCATCTACGATAAGCTGAAAGAAAAAAACATCTCCTACGTAGATGTGACCTGCCCCTTCGTTCTGAAAATCCACAGGATCGTGGAAAAAGAAAGCCTTGCAGGAAACCACATCATCATCATCGGCGACAAAGACCACCCCGAAGTACAGGGCATCTGCGGCTGGGGTCAGGGACCGTACACGGGGATCAGAAACAAAGAAGAAGCCGAAGTATTTGTACCCCCAAAAGGCAAAAAAATAAGTATTGTGTCCCAGACGACATTTAATTACAACAAATTTAAAGATTTAGTTGAAATTCTTTGCAAAAAGAGGTATGATAATAATGTTTTAAATATTCTCAATATTTTAAACACTATTTGTAATGCTACCGAAGAACGGCAGAGAGAAGCAAAAAACATAGCCGGAGAGGTAGACACTATGTTGGTCGTAGGCGGCCGGCATAGTTCCAATACTCAAAAGCTGTTTGAAATATGTAAAAAGGAATGTGGAAATACTTACTATATACAAACACCTGTAGACTTGGATTCTGAAATGTTCCAATGCAGTAGTTATGTAGGTATTACAGCAGGGGCTTCCACCCCAAACAAAATTATTGAGGAGGTTCAAGAACATGTCAGAATTAAGTTTTGAACAAATGCTGGAAGATTCCGTAAAGACTATCAGAAATGGAGAGATTGTACAGGGTACTGTCATCGATGTAAAAGAAGATGAGATTATTCTGAATATCGGTTATAAAGCAGACGGTATTATCACAAAGAACGAATACTCTAACGATGCAAACCTTGTACTCACAGATGCTGTTCACGTTGGAGACACAATGGAAGCAAAAGTTCTCAAAGTAAACGATGGAGAAGGTCAGGTTACTCTTACTTACAAGAGACTGGCAGCAGAGAAAGGCAACAAACGTCTTGAAGAAGCATTTGAGAATCAGGAAGTATTAAAAGCTCCTGTAACTCAGGTACTTGACGGCGGACTTTGTGTAAACGTAGACGAAGCAAGAGTATTCATTCCTGCAAGCCTCGTTTCCGACACATACGAGAAAGACCTTTCCAAATATGCAGATCAGGAGATCGAATTCGTTATCACAGAATTCAACCCGAGAAGACGCCGCATCATCGGTAACCGTAAACAGCTTCTTCTTGCTGAGAAAGCAGAGAAACAGAAAGAATTAATGGAGAGAATCCATGTTGGCGACACAGTTGAAGGAACAGTTAAGAACGTTACAGATTTCGGTGCATTCATCGATCTGGGCGGAGCAGACGGACTTCTTCACATCTCCGAAATGTCCTGGGGCAGAGTAGAGAACCCGAAGAAAGTATTCACTGTTGGCGATAAAGTCAAAGTTCTTATCAAAGAGATCAACGGAGAGAAGATCGCACTTTCCCTTAAATTCCCGGAAGCAAATCCATGGCTCACAGCAGCTGAGGACTTCGCTGTAGGAAACGTAGTTAAAGGTAAAGTTGCACGTATGACAGACTTCGGTGCATTCGTAGAGCTTGCACCGGGAGTAGATGCACTCCTTCACGTATCCCAGATTTCCAGAGAGCACGTTGCCAAACCTGCAGACGTACTGTCAATCGGACAGGAGATCGAAGCTAAGGTTGTTGATTTCAACGGCGAAGACAAGAAGATCAGCCTGAGCATGAAAGCTCTTGAGGCACCGGCTGAGGAAGCTACAGAAGAATAATTTATCATAATCATGATGTTCAGACACCGTCCCTGTATAAATTTATATAGGGACGGTGTTTTTGCAGTTATTTGCAATAAAGGGAGATGAAAGAGAAATATGACAGACCACGGTTTATTTGATATCCACTGCCACCTGATTCCGGGAGTGGACGACGGAGCACAGGACCTGGAGGAAACCAGCAGACTGCTCCGCATGGAATATGAACAGGGAGTTAGAAACATTATCGCAACCCCTCATTACAGAGATCAGATGTTTGAAACACCCATCCGAACCATCCGCAGCCGGTTCACCCTGGTGGAGAAATGCGTACAGGAATTCAATCAGGAGCTTGCTAAGGAAGACAGAATGAGAATATACCTGGGCTGTGAATTCCATGCAAACATGCAGATGAGCAGAATGCTGGATGAGGGAAGAGTCAGTACAATGGCAGATTCCGGCTATGTTCTGGTAGAATTCTCAGGAAATGCAGAATACAGCTACATAGAAGACCGCCTCCGCAGCCTTATCATCGTAGGCTACCGCCCCATCATCGCACATGTAGAACGTTGCGACAACCTCTGGGGTGACCTGGAACTGATCAGGGACCTGGCACAGATGGGCGCCTATATACAGGTAAATGCAGACAGCATTCTGGGAAAAAGCGGATTTTATACAAAAAGATTCTGCAGGAAGCTGATGAAAGGAGACCTCCTTCACTTCGTAGGCTCTGACTGCCACGACAGTCGGTACAGGATCTGCCGCACAGGAGAAGCATACAGAAAAGTCGCCAGCAAAATGGGACAGGAATATGCTGACAAAATTTTTATTGAAAATCCTTCCGCAATTATAAAAAATGGGGAAAACAGAAGGAAATTTGTCAAATACACTTGAAGAATGTCAGAAATCATATTACAATTTATAAAGTACGGACCGGCCTGTAACTCCGGTTTGATCATATAAGGAAGGAGAACCAAGAATTTGATAAAAGAGGCAAAGAATACCCGGGAAAATCCTGCACAGCCTGTGGTCACTGAGACGATCATACAGCAGGAAGACACCATAGACCTTGTGGAACTTTTCTGGGTACTGGTCAATCATTGGAAAATTATCCTGCTGACCATGCTGATCACAGCAATGCTTGCAGGTGTCTATTATTTGGTGGGAGTGAAACCATCTTATCAGGCAGACGCATCCATTTTTATCACAAACAATGAATCCGTGATCACAGTTTCTGACCTGCAGCTGAGTTCAGAGCTTACAGAGGACTATGCGAAGATCATCAAGAGCCGTAATGTTCTCAAACAGGTCATCAAAGAGCTGGATCTGGATCTGGATTACAGAGGACTCAGTAAACTGGTCAGTGTAACGAATCCGGACAATTCCCATATTATTACCATCACAGTTACCTGCGGTGACGTGGAACTGTGCAGAGATATTGCAAACAGTCTGATGAATATCGGACTGGACCGTATTTACCAGGTGGTAGGAAGCAGCGAACCTACAGTTATCGATTACTCAGAGGCAGAGGCAGTGGATGAGATTACTCCTGCACTGACAAAATATCTGGCGATTGGACTTCTGCTGGGACTTATCGCAGCCTGCGGACTGATCTGCGTACGTTACATGACAGACACTACATTAAAGACAGAGGATGATCTGAAGAGATATCTGGATATCCCGGTACTTAGTGTGATTCCTTATTACGAAGAGAAGAAAGAGTAGAAGATGGACAGAGAAGATAACAATATTGAATCCCTGTTTCAGGATCTTGTGAAAGAATCCGGATATACGGGAAGACAGACAGAGGTAATACATCCACATGTATCAGATGTATCTTTCCGCGTAAATGAGGCCATCAATGTTCTGCGTGGAAACATCCAGTTAAGTGGAAGCAATATTAAAACAATAGCTGTAACAAGCTCCGTTGCTAATGAGGGTAAATCATCAATAGCCTTCCGCCTGGCAAAGAGCATGGCAGGGCTTGAGAAGAGGATTCTCTTTATAGACTGCGATATCCGTAATTCTACCATACAGAACAGATATGATATTGTAGGTGAGAAGAAGGGATTAAGCGAATACCTGTGCGGAAATATCAGCAAAGAGAAGATCATCTACCGCACAGATGACAAATACCTTGACATGATCTTTACAGGTGCAGTGGCACCAAACCCAAGTGAGCTGGTATCAGGTCCGCTATTTGCAGAGCTGATGGAATTCGTGCGAAGCGTTTATGATTATGTGATCGTAGACACTCCGCCGCTGAATCTGGTTATCGACGGGCTGCTGATCGCCAAGCAGTGCGACGGAACTGTCCTTGTTGTGGAGAGCGGAAAGACAGACAGGGCACAGGCTGATAAGGCGAAGCAGCAGATACAGTATGCAGGTATCCGCCTCCTCGGCGCAGTGCTGAACAAAGCGCCGGTTTATGAGAAACATTATGGCTATGGCTACGGTTATGGTTACGGCTATGGCTACGGATACGGCTATGGAAAGAGCGCTAAGAAGAATGAGAAAGAAAAGAAGAAATAACCCTGTAAATAAGAAACAGATCATCATCAGTCTGGTGATCTGCCTGGCTGTAGCTTTGTTTGCAGCAGTTTTTATCCATATGGAACAGACAAAGCAGAAATCTATGCAGATCACTGCAGGGAACACCCACAATGTGGGCAACAGTTATAGAAATATTGTTTACAAAGGTCAGGAATATCAGTATAATAACCGTATCACAAATATTCTCTATGCCGGTGTGGATTCCACAGGCAAGCTGGAAGCTTCCTCCCAGTATGGAAATAAAGCCAGGGCAGACAGTATTGCTCTGGTGGTGATGGATGAGAAGAACCGCAGGATGACCATTCTCTCCATTAACCGTGATACCATGACTGATATCCGAAGATATACAATGAACGGCAATGACAAGGGACTCTATACCACACACATCGGATATGCCTACAGCTATGGCGATGGGGGAAAGGTAAGCTGTGAGAGTCTCTGCGAGGCAGTATCACTTCTCCTTGGAGATATCCCTGTGAAGCGCTATGTAGTGACAAACCAGGATTCCATGCCCTATATCAATGAGCTGGCAGGCGGGATCACGCTTACAGTGCCAAACAACGATCTTCAGGAGAAATATCCGGAGATGGCAGAGGGTGCAGAGGTTACCCTGGATGACAGCAGCATAAAGGATTTCCTTCAGTACAGGAATACAGAGGAGTCCTTCAGCAATGAGGGCCGTATGCAGAGACAGAAAGCCTATCTCACAGCCTATGTTGAGAAGATGCAGTCCATGGATGAGAATGACCTTGAGAAATCATGGGATTCCCTCGATGTGATGGACGATTATATCCAGACAAGTGTGACACGCAGCCAGTATCTGGGACTTGTGAAGACTCTTAAGAAAGCAGAGTTTACAGAGGACAGTATAGAGCAGCTTCCGGGAACAGACCAGGAGGGAGACCTTCATGATGAGTTCCATGTGGATGAAGATGCACTCCGGGAACTGATCATCCGTTTATTTTATGAAAAAATATGACAGGCTGCTGTTTTTCAACCGCCTTGTTATAAAGTAACCGTAAATTAATAAGAATAGAGCCAGAAGAAGACAGAAAGGAAGGCATTCTTATGAAAAGAAAATATTTCAGCATTTTACTTGCAGCAATGACAATTGCAGCATCTGTCAATGTATATGCAGCCCCAAGTATCGGACAGATCATTCCGGAAGCTCCAAAGGTAGTTGAGGGAAATCTGTCAAACAACCAGCAGCTGATCGTAAAAGATGTTGATACAGGTGCCTACAAGGACAAAAAAGTTGCAGAGGTAGTAACAAAAGTAAATGATGATAATACCAAGGTAAACATGAATGAGATTCTGAAAGACCTTAAGGTAGATACAACAGAAACAATTAAAACAAACACAGAGAAGAAAGTAAATCCGTCCCTGTATGAGCCTCTTACACCTTTCGTAGATTTGGTTATTAAGGAAGATGATAAGATCACATATGAAACAAATGGAGCTATCAAAACAACACTTACCATCGAAGCTGCCAAGGATGTAAAGAAGAAAGATGTACTTCTGATGCAGATCGATCCAACAACAGGAAAGGTTGCCTTTGTTGCAATTGAGAAGTTGGACAAAGCCACAGGCGAAGTCACAGCCACCTTCGATTCACTTGGACCTGTAATGCTGATCGAGAAGGTTCCGGTCGTAACCAAGAAGGTTTCTCCTGAGAAATATGCAGACGAAAAGGTAGCTGATGCAGCAGAGAAGCTGAAAGATCAGAAAGCAGGCTTCACTCTGACAGACTTTATCGATGATCTGACAGACACAGAGAACAAAGAGATCACACTGGACAACGGACAGACCATCAACCTGGATGACTATGTCAGCGCAAGCAGTCTTATAGATATGGCAATCAAGATGTCAGATGATTACTCCTATGACATGTCCGGCTCTCTTGATGCACAGGTAAACTGTAACATTGATAGTGTTGACTGGAAGAGCCTTGTAACTGCTAATGATGCAGACTTTGATGTTGATACAGCAGAGGGTGACCTGAGCCTTCTTACAGAGATAGAGCCATTCACAATCCCTGACAGCATTGTTGTACAGGCAGATGCTTCTACAGGAGAGCTTAACTATCTTGCAGAGCCTGAACTAAGCTTCGCATATCCGGAAAAAGAAGAAGAGGAAGCTGAGGCAGCAGACGACGCAGATGAGACTGCTGACACAGATGAAACTGCTGACGCAGAGGATGATCTGATGAGTTGGATCGTTGAGGACGAAGCAGGCTCTTCTGAACAGCCAAATCTTGTGATCAAAGGCGAATTCAAAGGCATGGGACCGCTTGCAATCTTTACAAAAGATGCAAAATAATCTGATAAGAGAGGAACAGTTCAATGTCACGAAAATCTCACAGACACAAACATAAAAAAAATAAATTCATGTCCTCAGTGCTCTACTATGTGTTGGTTCTTGCTCTGGTAGCAGGCCTTCTGTTTGTTGTAAAGGTAAACCGCCAGGAACGTGCAGAACGCACGGAATACAAAGAAAAGCTGGCCGGCAAAGAGACTGTGGAAGATATTGGTGTACTGGACGACATGATGGTACGACCTACAGCAGAACCTACGGAAACACCAACTGATACAGCAGCAGATAAATGATAAAAAGTACCAAAAATTATTGCATCTTTTTGGCAATAAAGCTATAATAACGTGTAGATAAGACAAAAGGTCTATAGTCTTTGAATCGTCGCTTTGCCGCGTTTAAGGATATTGATTTAACCTATTGTGCTACTTCAAATAGATTATGTGAAAACCTGTAAAACCGCAAAGAATCCTTACAGATATTAAAAAATAAAATTTTTAGAATATCAATTTTTTGATTTTTCCAAGTTCACAGGTTTCACCGAAAATACTATTCAATGCAATACAGAGATTGTATGCCAGTACTTTATTAACCAGACGGGTACATAACCCCTGAAAGCTTTTGGCTAACACTCTTTCTGCATTTAACTGACCACTCAATTGAGAGAATACGGTTTCTACCCGCCTTCTCAGTTTGAATATTAACTGACGTACGGATTTCGGCCAATTTTCCTTACTGTTGGAACGTTTCAGAGCAAAAAGACAGATATTTTTTTCCTGCATTTCCTGTTTCATGTTTTTTCCAACATAGCCTTTATCCGCTAAAATTGTAACATTAGACCAATGGTCTGCCAGATCACGTAATCCTTCACGATCATCTGTAGATGCCGGTGTGATCTCAAATGATGCAATGTATCCTTCTAATGTAATTAATGCATGTACTTTATATCCATAATAGGTTTCTTTTTTGGAAGGACATTTTCCATAATCAGCACCATGGCCACGAAATGCTTTACAATATCGTGCACGTCCAAATTTACAGACTGCAAGTGGAAAACTATCGACGATGTAATAGGAACTGACTGGAATTGGGAATACGGAAATCATTTTTTGTCGTAACAATTCTGTTGTCTGCATCAGGGCGCGTCTCGTTCTGTTAAAACGACTTCTGCTGCAAAGCTGCGGAAAAAGATGCCTGTAGTTTCGTTTCACAAAAGAAAACCATGCATTCTCAGAATCAACGCCTGCCAATTCTCCGCAGAGACTGATAGTAATGATTTCTGAGTCAGATAATTTTGCATTCAGGATATGCCGTCGTCTGGTAACTTCTGGAGGTGCAAACTGATGATACAATTCGTCAATAATAACGTAAGCAGTTAAAATAAAGTCTTCAAAAGTTGCAATAACAGTGGTATTATTATCTTGGAACTTCAACATAATGATGCCTCCTTTCGTTGTATTCCCTACAAAAAGGATAGCATATTTTGTTGAAGTTTCTTTATATTTTATTTTATCTAGCACAACAAGTTAAATTATTGTACAACACTCATGCTTTCATCGATCCAGTTCTGAACCATCGCAGCACTTACTTTAAGATAGTGGGCTATTTTTTCAGCTTTCATTCCATCCGCAGCCATGGACAAAGCAGTTTCTTTTGCCTGTGGCACCACGATTTCATAAAAATAGAATCCCAGATAGCCGATATTTTCCAACTTGATGATGACAATACTCCTGTATGAGAGATAAAGCCCAAAAGAAAAGCAGTTTGAACCGAGAGTAACTAACTCGATAATCAAGCTACTTTTTTCATATCACGTTATTCAATTCATCAAGACTTCTGCAATTATCTCTGCTGCTATCTGGGAACCTTTTTCATTTGGATGGCACCCATCATCCGCATAAAGATTTACTTTATCTGAAAGTTCATAAAATTTCTTTCCAACATCTGCAATCAAAGTATGGTTTCTATCTGCTGCTAGGTGATAAGCTTCATACAGTTTCTGATACATCTCATCATAATCCATTCCAAAAGTTTCCAACTTCTTTCCTCCACGTTGATATGCCCAGGTCGCATAAAAAACTGGCTTTGCTCCATTCTCCCTGATCTTCTCACAGAGTTTTTCTGCATTTTCAAGGAAACTGGCTTTTGATGTAATTGGACCATTGCTCATTTCCTGTAAAATGACAAAATCCCATTTTTCATTTTGCAAAGCTTCCTGTGTACGCTTTCCCATCTTTGTTTTCGGATTTAACTGATCTGCCAATCGTTCCCCTCCACGGGTATGTTGCACAATCTCTGCACCGGTCAACTCAGCCAACATGTCCGGCATATGATTTGCCGTTGTAAAACTGTTTCCTAACATCAATATTCTCATCTTCTATATTCCTTTATTATGCGCATTTACTTCTATCGCATAAACCAATTCCGTATGTTCATCAAACAAAACCCACTCCACCAGATCAAAATCATCTGGATGTTCCTTCAAAAATCCAGCAACTGTATTTACTGCAATTTTTGCTGCAAGTCCAACCGGAAATGAATACACTCCTGTAGAAATTGACGGAAATGCGATTTTTCTGATTTTGTGTTCCAGTGCCAGCTGCATAGAAGATAAATAACAGCTTGCAAGTAATTCTTTTTCATTTTGATTCCCACCATTCCATATTGGTCCTACTGTATGGATAACATACTCACAAGGGAGCTTATATGCTTTTGTAATTTTTGCCTTCCCTGTCTCACATCCATGTAATGTTCTGCATTCTTCCAAAAGTTCTGGTCCTGCTGCTCTGTGAATTGCTCCATCCACACCTCCGCCACCAAGAAGTGAATTATTCGCAGCATTTACGATTGCCTGAACATCTGTAATTTTTGTAATGTCTCCTCTGATTGTTTTCAACAATTCCATAATTTCTTTACTCACACTTTCTGTATTCTTCCAAAATGTCATTTGCTCCATAGATATTCTGGGAGTGTTCCATATTGCTGTTGCACATATTCAAAGATTTCTTCTTTACTCACACTCTATTCAGTTCCTGTTTTCTCTTATGTCCTGTTCTCAATCATACCACATTTCCAACCTTCCTACTACTGCCCAAATC
>OGQM01001709.1_pt1 | contig 14621 bp, 10 predicted proteins | sample 1553191 | NCBI WGS metagenome assembly OGQM01 (sample SAMEA2579954, study PRJEB22360) | human gut metagenome | biome: human gut; feature: human-associated habitat; material: faeces | place: Denmark | collected 2008/2010 | reverse complement strand
GAAGCTCCTTAACGACGGAGCTTCCCGGCCCTATACTGATTCAGAGCTATATTAACAACTGGGTGACAACATGAACGACAGCTTCCATACGAGGCTTTACGCGATCACCTGCATCGCATGCATCGCATGGCTGGGGCAATCGGTCTCATCCAACCTCAAAGATGGCACACTGGCAACGGCGCCAAGTGTCACGTATCCACCGCCGCACACCATGAAATCCTTGTTGAGGAACGTACCACGGCCGATGGTCAATCCGATGCCGTAGTCGACGTTGAACGGCGGAGTGAACTGCACGCCCTCCCCCGCATCGGGAACGAGCTCGTGGAACAGGCGGTAAGCCTCGTCCGGATCGTCGAAGAAGATGCGGACGATCGCGGCACAGGTATGCATGGCCTCGCCAGTGAATTTCGGCAGCGACTTCGATTTGCGGTATTGCATCGACTTGCCGGCGAACAGCCTCGTCGGATCCTCGTCGGACGCGATCAGCGCCTTCGTCTCCTTCGCCGCGAGATTCGTCCAATACCGAATCATGACACGAGACAAATCGTAACGCGCCAACGGGAAGGCTTGGCATAGGAGATGCCACGAAACACGGTAATTACAAAGTCCGTATCGGAGAATCCATCGACGAGTCCTTATCGAAGCGCGACCTGCCTACGCATGAATCCCCTTATCATCGTCCGTGGGCAATGTCAGGCGGAACGGCGGGATCAGCATGCCGTCGCCGTCGCAGATGAGTCCGGATTCCGGATTGTTGCTCCACGCGTACCGCACCTCATCCGGCCTGCGCGCCGTCATGCGCGCCACGATATCACAGCCGTCCAGCCATGCCTCGGCCCGCACGGATGTGGCGCAGTCGCGCCATAGAAATTCGATTTCCTGGGGAGCGTCACCGTCCAACGTCATCAGCCGTCGGCGCTCCGATCGGATCCGTTCGTCCGAGCGACTCCGCCATACACAGTGCATCCGCAACAGATCTCCGCAGACCTCGATGGTTTCCACGGCCGGTTGAGGCTGAGCCTGGCGACCGTATACCAAATCCATCGCGGCATTGAACACGCGATCCGCGACGAGCTTCTTGTCATACGGATGCAGATCGTTGCCCTCGCCGGCGTCAAGCGTCACCACCGTCGCAACGTTTTCAAGTTCGTTCGCGACGTTCCATTCCTGTTCGCGGACGAGCGGCCAGCCTCCATCCTCGATGGCGTCGATGTCGAATTTTGGAAGCTGGACGATCATAAACGGCATATCCGGCTGATGCCATTTGACGCGCCACAATTGAATCATGGCCTTCAGCTCGTCACCATATTGCATGGCGCGATCGCCGGTATTCGATTCGCCCTGATACCACAGCACGGCCCGCACCGCATATGGAAAACACGGGGCAAGCATGGCATTGTACAGGCCGGTCGGCTTCCATCTGACGAAATCCTCGAATGGGCAATCGCGGTCAGCTTCGGCGGTCACGGCATACTGCCAAATACCGGACAGGTCGAAGATATCGTCTCCGATGGTCAGTGTCATCCGTTTGCCGGGCGTCACACGGCCGCCGGGCCGTTCAACGACCAGACGCATGCGGATTTCGTTCGCGCCGGCGCGCAACACGCCGGCTGCGACCGGATAGTCCCGCGGCTCATACACATTGCTTCGCCCACCGACCAACACACCATTGACCCACGTATGGTCGGCATCATTCATGGTGCCCAGGCGCAGTAGGGCGGGCTTCCCCGCATCCGACGGAGGCAGGAACACGGTTTTTCTCATGGTAATCTCGCCGCGGAAACCGGCAAGTCCGCGATCCTTGTACCATCCCGGCAGGCGTATGCCATGCCATGCCACGTCGCGCGGCTCGATGTTCTTGGATTCCGGACAGTCCCACGCGATCAATGGCAGCCATTCATGGTGGGCATCGGCCACAGCCTCGTATCCAAGCGCCTGGTACCACCGGTCCCGTTCGGCAACGGAATCGCGGCTTTTCTTCGACGCCACGCCATCGCCAAGATACGGCTCAAGGTCAGCGAGCGCTTCGGGGAACGCCCGCAATGCGTCGGCATCCATCCAGGATTCAATCGGCGACCCGCCCAATGAAACGTTCAACAGGCCGACGGGCACATTCAGCCACCGACGGATCCTGCGTCCGAAGAAATAGGCGAGCGCGGAGAAATCTCCAAGGGTCTCCGCATCGCACCCCTGCCAGAACGCACGGTCATGATCGCTACGGGGACCGTTGAAGTCGCAATCGGGAATCGCTTTGTATTGCCGCAGCAATGGGTCAGGCTCACGATCCCACTCCAGCGGATAGTCCGCACGCACCCAAGCCATGGGCAGTTCCATGTTCGACTGTCCCGAACACAGGAACACTTCTCCCGCATAGCATTGGCGCGAGATACATTCGGTTCCATCCTCATAACGCACCGTCAAATCGTACGGTCCGCCTGCTGTGATCGGACCGTACGGCACGCTCCATGAGCCGTCGTCCCCCACCCGTGTAGTCCGGTCCTTGCCATCGAGGCGTACCAGCACGCCGCGCCCGGGGTCGCCGGTGCCCCAGATATGTATGGTCGCACCGGCCTGCAGCACGCAACCGTCGTCAAGCAGTTTCGGCAATCGCAAGACCATTCTCGTCCGCTCCTCATTGCCCATAGAATTCAATGCCGTCGAGTATGCCGGCTGACGACGGATGCTCTGTCGTCAGCCGGCACTGTCTACTGGTTATCGGAAAGCTCCCGATAGTCGAAGTAGTCGAATTCGGCCTGCGCGTCGTAGCCGGATAGATCGACGCAGGCAAGTCCCACGAACGCGCCGGTGAAGAAGCCGCCGTAACGTTGGTTCACGTAATCGTCGGACAGGATCTTCGCATCGAGCTTGACCGGAATCTCGGTGAAATGTTCTCCGTCAAAGGAATATTCGTAGGAATAGTATTCCGTGCGGACCTTGGTGCGCAGCCATACCGCCTCAGCCTCTTCGGGCACTACGATGGCGTCATCCTTGAGGAACGACGTATATTGGTTGAAATCGTTCTGAGCCACTTCGATGACCCTTGCATGTCGTTTCTCATCCCAAGTGACAAACGCCCATGACCAGCATAGGTCATCGTAATAGTTGGTCAGGCCTGCCATCTGCATGTAATTCTTCGGATTGAAACACACCTTGGTTTCGGCGTCGAAATCAAATGCCTGCCAGCGACGAGCCACAAGAGACAAGTCAAACAGGTTGCACAGCGAGCCCTGACCACGCAATGCCAGTTTGCCACCACCCACCGTGCCCATGGCGTCGGTGAACGGGACGCGTAGAGTGTTCCAATTCAGCCCGAGCTCGCCGGAATCGAACTCATCATGTTCGTCACGCGTCGCGGGGGCCACAGTCTCGATGGCATCTTTCGGAGCATCAACGTAACGCTGTCCGCCGTGACCTCCGACCACGCGCGGCCAACCGTCCTCATCCCATTCGACTTTCTGGATGGAGGTCTCGCGTCCGAGTGTGCACCATCCGCGGGTGCCATGGGCCGGTTCGGTATCATGACGCCACGGACGACCGCATAGGGAGGCGTAATACCACTCGCCGGACGGGGTGTCCACCAACGCTCCATGGCCCTGCTTCTGCAAATAGGTGTCAGGAGTGTCGAAGTTACCGATGAACGGGCCATTCGGCATAACTTCGAAGGAGTATTCGTCAAGGGTACGGGAACGCGCCACAGATTCCTGATGTTCATACACCGTGCCGCCTTCTGCGGCAAACAGGTAGTACCAACCATCCTTCTTGTATAGGTGGGGACCTTCGGTGAGCTTCACCGAAGTGCCATCCCAGATGGTGCGGGCCGTTTCTGGCTTGAGCTTCATGGTGTCGACGTCGAATTCCGTCAATGTAATGCCGTCGAACTGGTGGTGGTATTCACGGAAATCCCATGTCTGCTGCACCAGGTATTTGCGGCCGTCGTCGTCATGGAACAGGCTGGCGTCAAAACCGACCCCGTTGATGCGAACCGGCTCGCTCCATGGCCCGTGGATGTCCTCGGCGGTGACCAAATAATTAGTGCAATCCTTGAATGCACCATTGACCACCTTGACATCAGTGTAGATCAACCAGAACCTGCCGTCCGCATAGCTCAGATCGGGAGCCCAGATGCCTCCCGAAGAGGGGTTTCCTCTCATATCAAGCTGGCTGGACCGGCTCAACGGGCTTGGAAGAATGTTCCAATGCACCAGGTCCTTGGACTCATGCAGGCGAACGCCTGGAAACCATTCGAAAGTGGAATTGGCAATGTAATAAGTATCACCGACGCGAATCATTGAAGGATCGGCATGAAAACCGGTGAGCACCGGGTTGGAAATCTTCATAATGTACCTCTTGCATAAGAGATGAAGCCCGGAAGACGGAAAGGAACATCTTCCGGGCGTGGATTGTTACATTTCGTCAGCCCTTGACCGCACCTGTCAGGCCGCCGACGATCTTCTTCTGGAAGATGGTGAAACAGATCAGGGCCGGAATCATAGCCAGAGAGGTGAAGGCCAACACCTGTGCGGTGTCAACGGAGTGTTCGGAGCTGAACATCTGTACGCCAAGCGGCAATGTGTACTTGTTGGCATCACTGAGCACGAACAGCGGCAGCATGTAGGCATTCCAGCTTCCCACGAAGGTAAGGATTCCAGTGGTGGCCACGCCAGGCATGGACAGCGGAATGACCATGCGCCAGAAGAAGCCAAGGCGGGAGCATCCATCGAGAAGACAGGCCTCCTCAAGCTCATTAGGAATCGACTGTAGGAACGGCACCAAGATGATGATGGTCTGAGGAAGTCCGAAGGCAATTTGCGGAAGGATCAGACCCCACAGGGAGTTGGCCAGACCCAGATTGCGAATCAGCAGATACAAAGGTGTAATGCCAACGGTCATCGGGAACATGAGACCAGCAGAGAACAACGCGTACATAAGCGGCGCATAGCGGAATTTGTATCGGGCGATGACAAAGCTCACCATGATGCTAAGCACCACGACGCCTACCATGGTGGCGATACCCACGATGGTAGAATTCTTCAGTTCCGTCCAGAAAATATCACTTTCGAAGACCGTCTTGTAGTTGTCGGGGACCCATGGGTTCGGCATCCCGGACGGATGGTTGGTGATCTGCGAATTGGTACGGAAACCACCGAAGATAATGTACAACACCGGAGTGATGCAGATGGCCACAAGCACCAGGGAGAAGAAGTAGACGATTGGGTTGCCCCATGGCGTCTTGGACGACTTACGGTAACCATTCTTCTTGCTGTACTCGCTGTTGTTGGAATGTCCTGCGATTGTTGCGGCAGTCATCACTTCACCTCACTTGCCAGGGCAGCAACCTCACGATGCTGCACTTCTTTTGCGCGCTTCCTGGCACGCTTCTCGGCTTCTTTCTGTTCAGTAACAGCACCGTCCAAATCACGGTTCAGCACGAACTTCTGATAGACGAGTGCGATGACCAAAGAGATCACGAAGATGATCAGAGCAACGGCGGAACCATAGCCATAGTTGCCGGCTCCACGACCTTCACGCACCATGTAGGTGGCCATGGTGGACACACCAGCGGTGGTCGACACATACTTGCCCCACACGATATAGACCAGATCGAAAAGCTGCAGAGAGCCAATCATGGAAAGGAACACCCAGATCCGCAACGTCGGAGCAAGCAACGGCAACGTGATGCTTTTCTGCATCTGCCAGAAACTCGCCCCATCCACTCTGGCTGCTTCATACAGTTCCTCGGGAATGGATTGCATGCCGGCGAGCATCAGAATTACGGCGAAACCGACGTATTTCCAGCTGATCAGCAACAGCAGCGTCCAAATAGCGATTTTCGGGTCGGCCAGCCAATCGGGACCATTGATGCCGAAGTTGGCCAGAATCTCATTGATGGCGCCCTTCTTCTGTAGCAACAGGCTCCATCCTGTGCCGACGATGACCTCGGAAACGACATACGGCACGAAGATGAGGGTGCGGATGAGACCACGCCCCTTGAACTTCTGGTTCAGCAGCAATGCGAACAGGATGGCGAGCGGAGCCTGGATGACCAACGAGCCGATCACGACCTCGAAGGTATGCAGAATTGCCGCCTGGAACGCGGGATCCTTAAGCGCTGTGATGTAGTTCTGGAAACCAACGAATTTACCTGTCTTGGAGGGAAGTCCGTAACCCTTCCACTGATAGAAGCCGTAATAAGCACCCAAGACGATAGGCAGAATCACAAAGCAGACGAACAGAAGAATCGCAGGTGCGGACAGTACGAAAATCTCAACATTACGACGCGTTTTGCCATCGGACGGTTTCTTGGACCGCTTAGCGCGCAGCGTCACCGCGTCTTTGCTTGTACTTGACATGGTTTTCTCCACTACCAGATACGTTTCTCGAATAGGAAGGAGGGTGGATGAATATCTGTCTATCCACCCTCCTTTGGCCTTCAACCAGCCATGTTCACTATCAGCCCTTGGACGCTGCGTCCTTCATCGCCTTGACGATGTCAGCCGAAGTCCCCTGTCCGGAAAGCAGATTCACCACTCCGGAATTAAGAGCGTTGCCAATATTTCCGCCGAGAGCGGTATCCATCCACAGCTGCATGCCATCGGACTTTTTCATAGCTTCGATGATGCTCTTAAGATTTTCATCGGTAACCGCATCGTAAGCTTCGGCGGAAGCCGGAATGGTGCTGAACGCAGTGGCGTATTTCTCCTGATTTGATTTCTCAGCCATGAAATTGACGAAATCAACAGCAGCATCCGGAGCCTCGGGATTGACAGCGAAACCGGTCACAGCGCCCATCAAAGCACCTTCCTCGCCTTTTCCTCCGTCCACGGTCGGGAAGGCGAAGAAGCCAAGGTCAGCCATTGGCTTCTTGTCCGGAGTCAGGTCCTTGAGAACTCCAGGCTCCCATGTGCCCATAAGCTCCATCGCAGCCTTATGATTGGCCAGCAGACCTGCGGACGAGCTGGCGCCCTGCTGGGCCGTCGTGGTGAGGAATCCTTCGTTAAAAGCATTCGCATCCAACAAATCCTTCAGATCATCTCCGGCCTTGGTCCAGCAGGAGTCGGAGAAGTCCTTGTCATTGACGCCCTTGGCGTAGGCCTTCGGAGAGCATTCGCGCATGGACAACCAGTAGTACCAGTGACCGACCGGCCAAGCATCCTTGCCGCCGAGTGCGATCGGATCGATGCCAGCGCTGCGAAGCTTCTGTACATCGGTCTTCAGCTCGCTGAAGGTGGTCGGCGCGGCATCGATGCCAGCCTGCTTGAACAGATCCTTGGAATACCAGATGCCACCAGGCTGCACAGTGACTGGAACACCATAGACCTTGCCGTCATAGGACATGGACTCCAGCGCAGAAGACATCTGCTTCTTGACGGTGTCACTGATCTTATCAGTGAGGTCCATGGTCTGTCCGGCGTCAATCATGTCCTTGGTCTTGGCTCCACCAAGGGTCATGTACACATCCGGGCCGGAGGCGGGATCCTGCATAGCGGTGGTCAGCTTGCCCTCGAAATCCTCGTTCTGGATGGCCTGAATCTGAACCTTGACACCAGTCTTCTTCTCGAACGCTTTGGCCATATCCTCCCAATACTGCTTGCCGTCACCAGCTGTTGCGTTATGCCAGAACGTAATGGTCTTATCGTCTTTGGCACCAGTGCTGGAGCCGCAGGCACCCATGCCCAACATGGTCGCCACCGCAAGAGTGGCAGCTGCAATGGTTTTGAACTTCATTGTCTTCTCCTTATTGACCAAATCATCATCGACAAAATGATGGCAACGACAGGAATTTCTCTCGAATGGGTCGAATCGGGAAGCATGACCGCAACGAATGCTGCTGCAGCTCCCCTGGCAGACAGAGAATCAGCCTTTGACTCCCTTCGAAAATTTCCATTTCGTTTTCGTTGTACCTATAGACTACCGAAACAAATCACACAAAGTCAAGTTTTTTGTAAAATCAGAAAACTAATTATTTTTCGTTGATTTTACAACGTTTTTAAGCATTTCCAACATATCGAAAGTTTCGAAAAACGCAAACCGAAACTTTCGTTCGCATTTTCGGATATGATGAACATGAAGAAGGAGTGACTCATGCGTAATACGGCAAAGAAAGCTACGGTACGACTCTCTGACATAGCTAAAGAGACCGGTTATTCCCTTTCCACCGTATCCAAGGCGCTCAACGGCAGAGCCGACGTTTCCGAAGAGACGCGGCAAACCATCAACACGATGTTGAAACGGTATGGGTATTCCCGTAAAGCGACAGGCGCGAAAAACCAACGAATCATCGAAATCGTGTTCCAAGATTTCGATAATGTCTGGGCTCTTGAAGTGTTACGCGGAGCCATCCGCGAAGCCAAACAACACGATCTGAGCATCATCACCACCGAAGGTGGCAATCGGCAGCACCCGGACTCATCCTGGATCGACAACATGCTTCGCAGGCAGGTGAACGGCGCCATCCTCGTTTTCTCGAACCTGACACGTATCGAACGGAACAAGTTGCATTCTAGAGGCATTCCCTTCGTTCTGTTCGACCCATTCGGAAATCCGGATCTGGACACGTTGTCAGTGCATGCGGACAACTGGACCGGAGGCGTAATCGCCACCAGGCATCTACTCTCACTCGGACATACCCGCATAGGCATCATCACCGGACCGGAGGAGATGATGTGTTCCAAAGCACGTCTGGACGGATATACATCAGCGCTTGCGGAACATGGAATCGAAGCCGATCCCGAACTTATCACCGAAGGCGATTTCACCACTGCCGGCGGTTACGCACAGTCCATCTCCCTGTTGGAACGACCGAATCGTCCGACCGCAATCTTCGCTGGCAGCGATCTGCAGGCCATGGGCGTCTACGAGGCGGCAAGGCAGCTGGGATTACGTATTCCCGAGGATGTATCCGTGGTCGGATTCGACGATGTGCAGCCTGCCGCATTCCTCGGCCCGGCGCTGACCACCGTACGGCAGCCGCTCCAAGACATGGCAAGGGCCGCCGTACGCATGCTGGTCGAGGCGCTCACCGACGACGTGATCCAACCGCACATCATCATGCCGACATCGCTAGTGGTACGCAACAGCACACAGCAACTCGAGGGTTAATCAGCGGGGCAAACTCACAGGCGCAACCGGAGGGAGAACACAGCGCTCCTAGCCTTTCGGCCCGTTTTCACCTCGTTCTAAGACGGCCCGTCGGAACACCAGCAGTGAACCATCCTGAAGCTCCGCAGAATCTATGCCATGAAGCCGGCCATGCAACCGACGAATCCACCGGCCCATTCGGTGCTGAGGAAACGAGCATCGACACTCAGCAGAACCTGCCCCTGACGCACGAACGTCGCAGAATCAACCGGACCATGCATGCCAGCCACGATGACCGACAAGCGGTTGTCGTCGAAAAGTACCGCCGGACGCACTCCGTCAGCCTGTACGACGGCAACAGACCCAGCTTGCGAATCGTCTCCATTCACCATCTCGTAGCGCACATCCGTGCCACGCATCGAAAACACCGCGTAATGCGTGGAATTCTGCCGGATCACTAAAGAACCGGACATGGGAATCGGCATGAGCGTCGGCAGTTTTGCTATTCTGCGGTAGCTGACATCACGCTCGTCGCGCACCACCACACCGTTCGTCGAGCCATCAGCCACATCCACCAGCGCAGGTTCCACGTCACCGGCGAGCGAGGATTTCACCCTAGGCTCGATGGTGATGCCATCGTCTTCAGTAGTAACCGTGATCTCGTCGGCCAAGCGGCCAAGACCAGCGCAAGTCACTGGCCATCCGGGGTCACCCTCATGCGTATCTAATGCACCGTTGCCGTCCAGCTTCCAATCGGCCGGATTATGTTCCCAGGATACCGGAGCGACAAAGCTCTCCCTTCCCAAGTAGCTCAATAATTCGCCGTCATGCTTTCCCCGCGTCTCCCTCACGCCGAGACACACCAGCCACCATCCCAGTTCCGGATGAAGCAACAGGTCCGCATGTCCCACGCATTGCAGCGGTTCCGACAAACCCAGATGTCGGTGGGTGAGAATCGGATTCTTCTTATCCGCGTGGAAGGCACGGATTGCGGTGCCAAGATAGCAGCGTTCCCCGTCACGAACCTGCGGAATGCACTCACCCGATTCGGATGCTTCCTGTTCGTAAGCTTCGAACGCCCGAAGCAGTCCATGCGGCGCATAGATGCGCATGGCCATTTCGCTATGTTCGAAACTGGTGCCCCCCTCGGCGGTCATCAGATACACATAATCACCCACGCGATAGAGATGCGGCGCTTCAGCCCACACCGATTCCACACCGTATCCGCGCCATATTACCGTCTTGCCCGATCCCGCAGGAAGACCGTCATTGACAAAAGTCCAAGTCTCCGGATTAATGCGTTGGGTCCAGACCTCGGTCTGGCCTTCCCATTGCGGATTGACCGCAGGACGGGTCTGGGTCCAGTACACGTTGCCGTCCCCGTCCTCGAATATGTCTGGATCGATGCCTTCAGCGCCCTCAATCCAGAACGGGCCACGCCATGGCCCTTCGATAGAATCCGCTTCAAGAATAAAATTGCCCTCCGCGGCGTGGAACCGCATCAGCTCGCTTTCTGTGCAACCACCTTCCATAGCACGACGATCATCAAGACGGGCAATGGTGCATGCAATCACATATTTGCCATGAATCCTGCGCAGCGTCGGCGCATAGACGCCGCCCGAATCATCCACGAAAGGAATAAGCAGGCGCCTTGCCAAGTCAGCATCTATCACATTCGACACATGCTTCCAGCACGTCATATCCTCGGAAACGTAAATGGGAAGACCTGGGACAAGCTCAAAAGTAGAAGTCACCAACACAATTCGCTGGAACTCATCATCCCAAATCCAACTCGGATCAGGATACATTCCACTAAGAATGGGATTGGTAATGGTAATAGTCGCGGTCATAAATACACCTTATTCAGAAACGCTTTTCCACATCGTATCATTGCGAATAGTTGGAATTCTCGACTTGCTTTCATAACACATACAAGTCGTCTACCGACGACATAGCCGGCAGACGACTTGTATGCGAAGGAACTTTAAGGAAGGATGAGATGAAAATATGTGGTGTGCCGGAGCACCGACGCTCCGACACACCATATTCAGCCTTGTGCAACCGAGCCTCGCTGTTTAATCCAGCGATAAGTCAGGAGTCCTAGCGAAGAACTCCTTGTTGAGCCACGCCCGCCCCGGCGATTTCGGAGCGCTACGCGCACCCAACCATTGCTCGATTTCGGCTCACGCCTCGGCCAATGCGTCGATCATATAGTTGTTGATCGTGGCCTTGACGGACTCGAGGTGATCGGACTTGGTGGCTTCGATGAGCTTGGACTGCGGGATATCCAGAGCATACTCCTCGAGGGATGCCAGGGAGGCGGTGCCGTTCTCGACGGTCGCGCCGATACCGGAATCGAAGGAGCTGTAGCGCTCGGCCTGCAGGTTCTCGATGACCTTGTCCTCGTGCATCTTGGCTGCGACCAGGAGGCCGGCGGCGAAGGAATCCATGCCGGCGATGTGGGAACGGAACAGATCCTCGGCGGCGAAGGAGGTACGGCGCGGCTTGGCGTCGAAGTTCAGGCCGCCGTGAGGGCCGATCTGACCCTCGGCGAGGACCTCCCACATGACGGTGGAAGTCTCGTACAGGTCGGTCGGGAACTCATCCATATCCCAGCCGATGAGCTTGTCGCCCTGGTTGGCATCGAGGGAGCCGAGCACACCGGCCTCGCGGGCGGTGCGGATCTCGTGCTGGTAGGTATGACCGGCCAGGTTGGCGTGGTTGCCTTCGAGGTTCAGCTTCATGAAGTCGATGTCGTAGGTCTTAAGGAAGGCAATGGCGGTGGATGCATCGAAGTCATACTGGTGCATCGTCGGTTCCTTGGCCTTCGGCTCGATCAGGAACTGGGCGTCCAGACCGATCTCCTTCGCGTAGTCGTGGCACATGTGGAAGAACTTGGCCATGTGCGCCTGCTCGCGCTTCATCTGGGTGTTCCACAGGTTCTCGTAGCCTTCACGACCGCCCCAGAACACGTAATTCTCGGCGCCCAGGCGCTTGGCGATCTCCAAGGAATGCTTCAGCTGGCCGCCGGCGTAGGCGTAGATGTCAGCGAACGGCGAGGTGGAGGCACCGGACACGAAGCGCGGGTTGGTGAACAGGGAGGAGGTGTTCCACAGCAGCTTGATGCCGGTGGACTTCATGTTCTCCTCGATCTTGTCGACGACCTTGTCCAGGTTCTTATCGGTCTCGCGCAGGGTGTCGCCTTCCGGGGCAATGTCGCGATCGTGGAAGCAGAAGTACTCGACGCCAAGCTTCTGGAAGAACTCGAAGGCGTAGTCGACCTTGGCCAAAGCCTCATCCTCAGGGTTGGAGTACTTGCCATACCACGGGCGCTGAGCGGTGCCCGTGCCGAACGGATCGACCAGCTCCTGGTCGAAGGTGTGCCACCATGCGACGCCGAAGCGCAGCCAATCCTTCATCTTCTTGCCGGCAACGACCTTGTCGGCATCGTAATAATGGAAGGCCAGGCCTTCCTGCGGTCCCTTTTCGCGGCCGACGTACGGAATCTTGTCGATACCCCACAGACCCATGATTGCTCCTTTGCTGTTGGCTTACCATTCGTAAGCTCGATTGCCCCAACGGGCTTTCGTTCTTGACACCATAGATAATAAAATGAATTACCTAAGTTTGTCAATTCGTTGAACTATACGGCGTTTCCATTGGAAAATCGCCGTTTGTTCAAGCAGTGATAAAGTTACTGTGTTTGTTTGCACCACAGCGCAACGAAGCACCATCGCCGCCACACAGCGCAACCTACGCGACGAAAGGCGGACGAAACCGAAAGAAGGAAACCATGAGCGAAAACGTCGACACCATCTGCGTGCAGGGAGGCTATCAGCCCGGCAATGGGGAATCACGAACTCCCCCGATCATTCAGGCCACCACCTTCAAATACCAATCAAGCGAACAGATGAGCCGACTGTTCGACCTGTCCGAATCCGGCTACTTCTACACACGCCTGCAGAATCCGACCAACGACACCGTCGCGGCGAAAATCTGCGAACTGGAGGGCGGCGCCGCAGCAATGCTCACCTCATCCGGCCAGGCCGCGAACTTCTTCGCGCTGTTCAACATCTGCAACAACGGCGACCATATCGTCGCATCCTCCGCCATCTACGGCGGCACGTTCAATCTCATCAACGTGACCATGCGCAAAATGGGCATCGAATGCACGTTCGTCAGTCCCGATTGCACCGAAGATGAGCTCGAGGCCGCATTCCGACCAAACACCAAGGCCGTGTTCGGCGAATCAATCTCCAACCCGGCGCTGATCGTGCTCGACTTCGAGAAATTCGCAAACGCGGCACATCGCCATGGCGTGCCGCTGATTGTAGACAACACGTTCCCGACGCCGATCAACTGTCGCCCGTTCCAGTACGGCGTGGACATCGTCACGCACGCCACCACCAAGTACATGGATGGCCATGGCTCCTGCGTGGGCGGCGCGATTGTCGACTCCGGTAATTTCGATTGGATGGCCCACGCGGAAAAGTTCCCGGGGCTCACCACTCCGGACGATTCCTACCATGGCGTGACCTACGCCAAGGAATTCGGCAAGGCCGCATACATCACCAAGGCCACCGCGCAGCTCATGCGCGACTTCGGCTCCACACCGGCGCCGATCAACTCGTGGATCATGGGCATGCATCTGGAATCCCTCGGAGTACGTATGGAACGCCACTGTGCCAACGCCCTGGCCGTGGCCAAGTGGCTTGAATCCGATCCACGCGTCAGCTGGGTGAGCTTCCCCGGTCTGGAATCGGACAAGTATCACACACTGGCCGAAAAGTACATGCCGAACGGAACCTGCGGCGTGATTTCCTTCGGCGTGCCGGGCGGCCGCGAGAAAGTATCCGCGTTCCTCGACCACCTGAAGATGGTGTCCATCGCCACCCATGTGGCCGACGCCCGCAGCTGCACGCTGTATCCGGCCGGCACCACGCATCGCCAACTCACCGAGGAGCAGCTTGAGGAAGCCGGCGTCGGCATCGACCTGGTGCGACTGAGCTGCGGCATCGAGAACGCCGACGATATTATCGCCGATCTCGATCAGGCACTGGCCGCCGTACAGGAGTAATACAGCGCCAGCACAGAGGCCCGCCCGTGGGGCACAGCCTTCCCGCACAAGGTGTTCCTGCCCAGCCCAAACGCCATTACGGCTGTTTGTGGCAGAAATACCGCCCTCCAAATAGCTAGGTGTCTTATTGGCGGCATCACAATACGAATATGCCGGGTATCTTCCTTAACATTCCAAGGAAGATACCCGGCATACCAACTTTTCGATGCCACACATAAGGCACTGAGCAAAATCCAATTCGCCAAATCTGCCACACATAAGCGAACAAGCTCACACAGAATGCCGAAGCAGCCGCAGAACACCGGCAAACTCCATGGCACACAGATACCTGCCGCCAGCCCCATGGCAGTGACCGTTCAAAACAGCGCAAGAACAAGCTTCGACGAAACCCGGGCAAACCCTGACAGCTAAGGCAAAACGTTATCGGAAAACATCACGCAGGGGCAGCCGCAGCCGCCGTTCACCC
>OGQM01001693.1_pt1 | contig 14726 bp, 11 predicted proteins | sample 1553191 | NCBI WGS metagenome assembly OGQM01 (sample SAMEA2579954, study PRJEB22360) | human gut metagenome | biome: human gut; feature: human-associated habitat; material: faeces | place: Denmark | collected 2008/2010 | reverse complement strand
CCTTTCTTTCTATGAAATATTTTGCTAAAGTAAAACACGTCCGAAAATCCTGTCAATTGCGCAATTTCTGTAATGGATTTATTGGTTTCCTTCAGCAGCTGTTCTGCTTTTCGTAATCTTAGCGTACACTGATATTCCTTAATGGTTTGTCCGGTCACTTCCTTAAACAGGGTTCCTGCATATTTATAGGACAAGCCACAGGCTTCCTGAATCTGTGCAGAGGTAAATCCATCTATATAATGCTGTCTCACATAATTCTGTATCTGCTCCGCATAACCGTTACTCACCTTATCATCCTGTGCATTTTGTGCACATTCCAGGAAAATCTGCCATAGACGGATGGATGTCTGTGGAATATTCCCATGAATATGAGCTTCTATCATTTTCTCAAAGTTTCTCTTTATTTGTGTCTTCTCTTCACAATTTATTAATTTGGGGAGAGTAATGAAATACCGATCCTTCTCAGAAGGCTTAAGGCTTACCCTTTCATCATAATAAATCCCTCTTGGAAGCTCCTCCATACAGGATGAGGGAGCATCACAATAAAAATGCGCATAATACCAGGATGATCCTATTTCAAATGATTTATTCCCCCAATGATGAATACCACTTTTCAGGAAAAAAACCTGATCCGGCATAATTCTATAAGGAATCCCGTCCTCTATAATCTCCATGCTTCCCTGTAATAAATAAATTGCCACATGAAATGGTGCTGTCCGATCCGCATGGATCATCGGTGCCAGCGTCACACTATAATCTGCTTCACTTACAAAAGGCATAGCTGTACAGGGTATCTTCAATAAATGCTCCATCGACAAATCCTCCATTTCATTCTTTTAGTGGCTTTCTTCTTATCTGCCTCCAGCGCAGATAATCCATATAGTACCTTCCTTACTTGTATGATCTCTAGCCCTTTACGGCACCGGCAGCTATTCCCTTTACTATATTTTTCTGCATCAGGATATAGAAAAGAATAATAGGGATGCTGGAAATAACGAAATTGGCTAAGATCAGGTTCCACTGATTACTGTATGTTCCATAAAAGTACTGCTGTGAAAGCGGCAGTGTCATAGGCTCTTAGTAAAGTATATTTATATAATTTCCTTGCGGAACACCGCACTTTGTTACACCTTCAGCGAAAGCTTTGGCTTTTCAAAGATATTACTTAACACATGACAGCATGCCCCTAAGGGATACTCCTCCTGTTTTAATGAGCCGACCCTGATATCAATTTCATTTTCATATCCTCTCATCATATACTGCCTTGCTGTTTCTTTGATCTCTTTTATGAATTCACTTTCCTTAATCTGAGGATATCCACCAATGATCACTGTGGTAACCTCCAGAGTCTTGATCATATTTGCGACAGCAATTCCAATATAAAAAGCAGACTGCTTCAATATCTGGCAGCTGATTTCCTCTCCCTTTTCTGCCTTGTCAATAAAATCCAGCACTGTCCGGTGCCTTTCCTCTTCCGCATTATAATTTCCCGCCTTAATACACCGCGCTTTATATTCTTTGTTCATTGCTATCTCACTTGCAAATGCATCCAGACATCCATGTCTGCCGCAGGAGCACAGGGGTCCTTCCGGATTGACCGTTATATGTCCGATAAAGCCTGCATTGCCCTGACGTCCGTCCAGGGCATGTCCGTGGTAGAAAATAGCACTTCCTATACCAGAGCGAAGTCCGATATAAAGAAAATCCTGTATGTCAGATGACATATATTTTTCACGTTCTGCCTCAGCCAGCAGATGGACATCATTTTTGATATATACGGGCACATGGAATTTCTCCTCTAATATATCTCTGACATGGATATCATCCCAGTTTCTGATACGTTCAATGTGAATAGAAATTCCGTTTGGCTCATCAACATTTCCAGGAAGCCCAAGTCCAATACCTGCCAACTGATCCATACTGATACCGGTCTGCCTTACCATGCTGTCAATTTCATCTATAAGACTCTTCATGATCATTTCAGCATCTGCATCATCCTCAAAGTGGATTTCTTTAGAACCGACAATTTTTCTGGCTGCATTTGTTACTGCAAGTCTGGCCGTATGGATAGCAAACTCCAGATCCACACCTATTGCATAACAGGCTTCTGCATTGATCAGTATCAGATCCGCAGGTCTTCCACCCGTACTCTTGACTTGTCCTTCCTTGATGATATAATTATTCTCCTGCAGCTCCTTGATCACCTCAAGAACAGTAGGCCGGCTGACCATCGTTCTGCGTACGATCTCTTCTATCGTTAGTGGCTGGTACTGAAGGATGGTCTGCATGATCAGATATTTATTCGCTTCTTTCAGAACCCGTGTCGTATTTTTCATTTACAATTCCCCCTTCTGTTTCTCATCATAACATCGCCCCTCTGTTTTGTAAATTATATTTACATAACTATTTTATAAAAGATTTTTATAAAATAGTTTAAATTATTTTTCGTTTATGTTATACTCGAGGAGCATATAAATGATAATTTTAGAAAGGATACGTTGTTAACATGAATATGGGATGCCTATGAAAAAATCAAAAACAATATTATTAAGGAAAGGTGCTTTATTATGATAACTATAAAAGATCATTATCCTGTCATTGACCAGACAATCCAGCAGGTAAAAGACCGGTTTGGTTCTGACAGCAAAATTGCTGTTATGTTTGAAAACTGTATTTCCAACACATTACAGACCACCATAAAAGTACTGGACGACGGTTCCATATTTGTTATTACCGGAGATATTCCAGCCATGTGGCTTCGTGATTCAGCCTGCCAGCTCCGTCCTTTTCTCTTTTTTGCCAAAGAGGATCCGGAGATTGCCGACATCATAAGCGGCCTGATCCAGAAGCAGATGCAATGTATCCAGATAGATCCTTATGCCAACGCCTTTAATGAATGTGCAAATGGTAATTGCTGGGAGCACGACAAAACAGATATGAAGCCGGAATTATGGGAAAGAAAATTTGAAATTGGTTCTCTTTGTTTTCCTGTCCAGCTCTCTTATCTCTTTTGGAAAAATACCGGTTATACAGCACACTTTACCATGGACTGGTTAAAATCCGCAAAAACGATTATATCCGTATTCCGTACAGAGCAGGATCACGAGCATAAATCTCCCTACACCTTTGAACGCGTGAACTGTGTTCCCACTGACACATTATCCAGAAACGGAAAGGGCGCACTGGTAAAAAGCAATATTGGGCTGATATGGTCCGGCTTCCGCCCAAGTGATGATTCCTGTACTTATGGATATTTAATTCCTTCCAACATGCTCGCCAGCGTTATTCTTGAAAATATTTCAGAAATAGCTGAGCAGATATATCATGACTCTGTGTTAGCAGCAGAAGCACACCAGTTTTCCTCAGATTTGCGGAAAGCAATAGAATCCCTTTCTATTGTTCCTGGTCAAAGCAAAGAATTTTATGCTTATGAAATAGACGGATTTGGCGAATATAACATCATGGATGACGCCAATCTTCCCAGCCTTCTGTCACTTCCCTATATCGGATACTGCGACAGGAAAGATGGGCGGTATCTGAACACAAGAGAGATCATCCTCAGTGACAGAAACCCTTATTATTATGCCGGAGCCTGTGCAAAAGGCATTGGAAGCCCACATACACCAGCCCGTTATATATGGCATATCGGACTCGCCATGCAGGCACTGACTACTACATCTGCCAAAGAGCGTGAGCAGCTCCTTGACACGCTGACTCATACAGATGCAGGCACTGACCTCATGCATGAGGCTTTTCTGGTAGATGACCCTGCACAATATACCCGTCCATGGTTTTCATGGGCCAATTCTGTATTCTGTGAGCTGATCCTGGATTGCTGCGGTTACCATCTGGAAATGTAGCATCCGTTCAAAGCAGCATATAAAACTGCACACCATACAGTGCCAGCACCCCGGGGATCCCAAGAAAACCTGCTATAGAAAATGTGATCAGATTATAGCCAACGTGGATCCCCTCCATGATGCCGCCAAGCACCTGATTCCCCAGATAAAAAAGCAGACAGCCTGCCATGCCCCGCAATATGAAATTCAAAATTTTTTCCATCAATTTCATTATTTTAAATCTTTCTCCGTCCTCTCTCCAGTCCAGCTGTCTGTATGTCCAGGCCAGCCAGACATCTCCTGTAATTATATATGTTTCTTCATGTAATTTATGAATAAAAGCCAGAAACCCGGACTATACTTTTTTCAAAAGGAAATATCTGGGAGGCTGCACATGAAATCATATTTTGGATTTTCTTCCCATACCAACAGAACCCTTTCGGAGGAAGAACTACAGAGAAATGCTCTTCTTTCTGATCTGGAGCAAACAAAAAAAGCCCTGGAGATCGCATATGCGGGCTTTGACAATGTCACAGAACCGGATCTCATCGACTGCTATATCTACGAGGTCAATTCTGTGCTGAAGCGCTATAAATTTTTAATGGAACAGGCAGCACACCTGTGTATGCTGCCTGAAGAAAAAACTGCTGCTTCTGTTTTAAACACGGAAACCCCGGCTGCTACCCTGATCAGCTAAGCTCTCGTTCAGAGCTCCTCTGCCATAGGTAAGTCCTGCATAAACGGCCTGCGTGTTTTCCATAACGGCACCGGAATCATCCTGCTCACTGATAGTCTCATAAGCATCCTTAAGTTTTCTGACCATATCCTCCGGCTCCTTTAGCAGTGCGGCATCCTGTCTGGCATCTGCCTGGATCAGCGTCCTGTCCGCAAAGAGATAGAGCTGCAGCAGGTTTCCGGAAACAGGGTATTCATGATTCAGAGAGTGGCTCAGTTCGTGGATACATGCCCTTGCCCGTTTGATACCGGTATGAAAGGCTGCCTCATCCCTGCTGCCAGCCGCATCTTCTGCTTCCTTCAGATAATCCAGTGTCATTTCATATAAGATCACTACAAGCTGTGTCCGGCTTGCCTGAGATATTTTCAGCGTATACTGCTGTTTCTTTTCATCCGTCATTTCATTTCCCTCTATGTGTCAGAAATCTGTACTTACTGCAGAAGCTGAAGTACCTGGGAAGGTCTTTCATTGGCCTGAGCCAGCATGGAGGTACTTGCCTGGGAAAGTACCTGCAGAGTTGTATATTCTGTCATTTCTTCCGCCATATCTGTATCCATGATCCTGGAATAAGCTGCCGTCATATTCTCCGAAGTAATATCCAGGCTGCTGACTGTGTGCTCCAGACGGTTCTGGTAAGCACCGATCCGGCTTCTTGCCTCCGATACATATTTAATAGCTGCATCAACCTGATCGATCGCTTTTGTCGCCCCCTCTGCGGTCGTCAGATCCAGGGATTCGATTCCCATATTAAGGCAGGAAATCCTGGGGATACGGATGCCAAGCTGCTGTCCTTCATTAGCACCGATCTGGGTGTCCATAGCGCCAAAGCCTGCAAGCTCCATCTTAAATTTTTTAACTGTAGTAACAACATCCTTCTGTATGCCGCTCCGAATCTCCAGCTTCAGTTCAAATCCATTGTCTCCGGTGATCGTGGCGATATTACCGTCTACACCACTTATCTTTGCTCCGGCAACAGTCTGTCCGTCGGGTCCCGTAATTGTTACAGAGGACTTTGCCGAATCCAGGTCGCCATCCTTATCCGTACCGATCTTCAGGTCTGTCACCTGATATTGTCCCGCCTTAACCTCATCTCCATAATAAGCAACCTTCACATCAACGTTATCGGTATACCCTTTCAGGTCAAAGGATCCATCCAGGATCTTCTGTCCATTAAACTCAGCCTCTCCTGAGATTCTGTCAATTTCCTCTTTCAGCTGCTGGGCTTCATTATTGATGATCTCACGATCCTGTTCCGTCAGGGTTCCTGTACTTGCTTTTACAGAAAGCTCATTCAGACGCTGCAGCATATCATGGATCTCTGACATGGTTCCATCTGCGATCTCGATCACAGAAATACCATCGCCTGCATTATCTGTTGCAACAGAAACACCCGCAATCTGTGCATTCATTCTCTTGGCCATGGCAAGTCCTGACGGATTGTCCTTGGCGTGCGTGATCTTATAGCCGGAGGAAAGCTTTCCCAGGGATGCCGCCAGCTTATTGTCGTTTCTTGTCAGTGCATTATTGGCAATTGCTGCGGACGCATTAAAATTAATTTTCATCTTATTCTGATTCCTTTCTGCTTATCTGTCTGATAAAACTGATATATGTTCTGGCAACCCGGTACAGGGCTGCATCCGTCTGTCCTTTTTCCTTACCAGATCCGGCCTTTAACGCATAACCGGCAGGATCCAGGGTTTCTTCTGCAATGAAGTGAATGTCTCCTGCCCGGATCTCTTCCTCAGAGAGCATTTGCCGGAAAAGCTCAGCCTCTCCGGAAAGCTTCTCTGCAGCACGTCTTTCCTGACTGATGCTGCAGCCTGTAAGTCCCATCTTTCCAAAGGAAAACTCCGCTGCATTCTTTCCAAGCGCTTCCGTTTCCAGAGAGATAGTAACCTTACTTTCCGCCCCCTCCTTATGGATCATAGTCAGATTTACCGCTGTCAGCTCTCCATTTATCTGAAGTGGCAGGGTATAATTTTCTTCTTTGGCCATAGATCTCAGAAAGCCTACCTGTCTGCAAAGACTGTGCAGATATCTTACGTCCAGGATATCTGTTGTGTTCTCAAAGGCCTGTCTTTCAATCTGCTCTGACAGAACATCTGCCAGGCGGTCATAAGCCTTACCTGCACTCTCCTGTGTCGTAAATCCGGATAATAGCTCTTCTCCAAGGTCTTCTATACTGATCCTGTCTGTACCAGCTTCATCTGATGGCTCCCTGGCTGTCCTGTCTGCATGATCCTTCTTCGCTTTACCAGCTGTCTGAGCTCCTCTTTCAAAGCCCCTGATACCCCTGAACAGTTCTGCAGGTGCCCGCAGCAATTCTCCTGCCACCAGCAGATTATCTGCCGTGATAGGCTGTCCATTGTCTGAAAGATATCGGAAAATCTCTTCTTCGCTGGCGGCCGCTGCACGGAAATTCTCTGCCCCTCCAGCCATTTCTCCTTCAGCCGGTGTCCCTTCTGCCTGCCCATCTGCCGCCGGGTAATCATTCTCTGCGAACGCCTGCTGCATTTCTTTTCTTGTATGGATAAAGCCCCTCTCGATCTGCGCAATGATGGAATCTGTAAGGTCACCGGCTGCGATAACCTCTTTCCCATCACCGATTTTATAATCCATATGCCTCTTCTTCGCCGTTCTCACAGCTGACAGAAGATTTTCAAGGGTTTCTGACCTGCCAGTATCTGCCACAGCGCCCAATGCTGCATCATCCCCTTTTTCAATCTGACGGAAAAGCCTGTAAATACCGATATAAGCATCTCTCTCTTCCTGACTGATTTCCTTTTTCTGATCCAGGTGATAAAGAAATTCACTGTAGGAGGCAAGCTCCTCTTCAGGCATCTGCTCCTGCCCCGTCAGATAGGTATAAAGATCCTCCAGCGTCATGGTAAGAGGATTGATCCCCTTCCTGATCATGGAAAGAACCTCTCCCGGTCTTAGATTGTCTGTAATATTCTGCAGCAGTTTTTCTGATGCCCGGATCCTTTCAAAGTTCTTTTCTGTCATATCCATGCTGTTATAGCCAAGGATCCTGATCGTTTTCCTGTTTTCTTCTGTCAGCTCCTTACCCATATCCGCCAGGATATCATCTACATTCTGGAATGCTTTTTTTATGGAATCTCCAAGATCCTTTCTTGGAGTTGTCATCAGCTCTTCGTACTTCTCACCGGCTTTTTCCATGGAGATACGGACAGCTTTGCTCTTCTGTGCAGCTCCCTCCAGTGTATCAGCTGACTCGATCTGCGCGGCCACTGCTGCCGGAGCTCTCCTCAGGCTTTCTGCTGCCTGCAGGGAATCTCTGTACCAGCCTGCCTTTTCCTGTGCTCTTACCGGATCAGTTTCTCCTGTAAGCTCTCTATCCACCTGTATCCCTGCTTCTGACAGCCTGCGGATCAATTCTTCCATCGGAGCTGTCTCAATCTGGAAGCCGCTCCTTAAAAGCTTTAAATTGGCACTGACTGTCATGGAAAGCCGTACCTCTTCAAGATACCTTCTGGCCTGCAGCCTGTCTGCACTCATGCCTGCTCCCTGCAGAGAATCACTGCTGCTCTGATCTGCAGTCTCTTCCAAGCCTGTGCTCTCTGCATGGATTGCAAACAGATTCTTCAGCTGAAAAGGAAGCTCTGATATCAGGATCCTGTCTGCGTCCCGGTCTGTCAGCTCCTTCGTACCTTCCTCTATTCTTACTGCCTGCTGCAGAAGGCTCTCCTCCGCAGTCAGATCAGCATTGCGCACTGCCCTTCCATCAGAAATGGCGATTGCCGCCGCTTTCAGAAAATCCTCTTCCGAAACGGGAAACGTCATTTTCTCCAGCTCATGCAGCTTTGTCAGATTATCTGTGTTAAAGGGTATCCCCCTTTCAATCAGCCATTTGGCATCGGAAACAGATTCTTCATCAACAGAAAGCCCTGCTTCCTGTATCACCTGTTCAATCTGAGGCATGAGACTTTCATACTCCACGGTTTCCGGTTTCTTTACATAATAGCCATCCATTTCACCGGCTCTGTAGTATCCCTGTCCAGTCCTGCCGCTTCCTGCTGATCCTGCATGAATGGCAAAGTAAATGTTCTCCGGAGTAATGTCAAGCTGATTTTCTACCAGATATCGTATGGTGTCCTCATTCAGAGTGGAAACGGAGGACAGCTGCTCATAGGTCGTTACAGCCTCCTCTATATTCCCCTCTGTCAGAGGAATGTCCTGCTCTGCGAACTGCTTCTGCAGCTCTCTGGCAAAGCTCTCACTTCCTGTGATTCTAGCAAGGCTTTCACCGTCTATGGTATCAGTATAACCAACAACCTGTGTACCTCCCTTTAACAGAGCTGCTTTTATCTTGTCAACAATGGTGACAACCGTATCGATCTCTGTACTGCCCGGATGAAAGCCTTCTTCCTGAAGCTTCGCAAAATCTTCGTCAGATACAGAATTAGACATCACTGCCATATAGTTCCTGCGGGCAGTAATATCCTCTATACCCGCTTTCTGCATAACCTCTTCTGCGGTCCTTCCGTGACCTGCGTAAGCGCTGTTATCCGTAACTGTGCCAGAAATGTCTAATGCAAACCCGGCCGAACATACCTCTCTGGTACTGTCAGCCTTCTGATATCCTGTTGTCTCCCTGTCTTTATTCAAATAGGCCTTGGGATCCTGTCCTGTCCCGTTAAAGATAATATTCATACTCATTTCCTTTATCCTATTATTTGCAAAAAACAAGGGTGAATGACAATATCATTCACCCTTTATTTCGGTAACATATTCTGTTTTCTTAACCTCTAAAAAAGAAAGATTGCTGCTGTATACGGGGGCAGATCAAATGTAATACTGTACTTCTTGTTATTACACGGCTTTGCTTCTGCTGCAAGCTCTTTCGGGATCACATTTCCATTTCCCGCAAATCTTGTATCGTCACTGTTCAGAAGCAGCTTATATTTCTTTTTCTTCGGTACTCCAACCACGTAATTCTCCCACTTCATGGGAGTCATATTCAGAATAAATAACAGTTCATTCTTTCCATTCTCTGATTTACGGAAGAAGCTGTATACACTCCTGTCCTTGTCATCACAGTTCAGCCACTCAAAGCCTGCCCAGCTGTTATCGTTTTCATACAGGCAGGGATATTTGCGGTAGATCTGCAAAAGCTCTTTCACATAATCATGCATACCCTTATTCAGATCATTCTCCAGAAGGAACCAGTCAAGCTCCCTTGCTTCACTCCATTCTCTTTCCTGTCCAAATTCCTGTCCCATGAAAAGCAGCTTCTTGCCGGAATGTCCAAGCATATAAGTGTAACCCAGTCTTAAATTGGCATATTTGTCTACTTTGTAGCCTGGCATCTTTTCTACCATGGAGCATTTCAGGTGGACTACCTCATCATGGGAAAGCGGCAGGATATAATGCTCACTCTCATTGTAGCTCATGGCAAAGGTCATTGCATAATGGTTATCCTTACGGAAATACGGATCCAGCTTCATGTATTCACAAAAGTCATGCATCCAGCCCATATTCCATTTAAAGCTGAACCCGAGACCGTCCTCTTCAATAGAATGTGTAACACCAGGCCACGCGGTTGACTCTTCAGCAATCGTCATAAATCCGGGATATGTACCCCGCACTACTGAATTCAGATGCTTAAAGAATTCAATTGCTTCCAGATTCTTATTCCCGCCATATTTATTCGGCACCCACTGGCCATCCTTCTTGCCATAATCCAGATACAGCATGGATGCCACTGCATCCACACGGATACCATCAATATGGAATTCCTTGATCCAGAATAATGCATTGGCAATCAGGAAATTCTTAACTTCATTCTTTCCATAATTAAAGATCTTGGTACCCCAGTCTGGATGCTCGCCCTTCCTCGGATCCGGATCTTCAAAAATACACTGCCCGTCAAATCTGCCAAGTCCATGTGCATCTGTTGCAAAATGTGCCGGTACCCAGTCCAGGATCACACCGATCTTATTCCTGTGAAGCTTGTTTACCAGATACATGAAGTCCTGTGGATCTCCATATCTTGCTGTAGGTGCATAGTATCCGGTCACCTGATAACCCCAGGAGCCATCGAAGGGATACTCCGCAATACCCATCAGCTCCACATGGGTATATTTCATTTCCTTTAAATATTCTACGATTCTGTCTGCAAATTCACGGTAATTATAAAAGCCCTGCTCTTCCGGTCTTGGATGTCTCATCCAGGAACCGATGTGACATTCATAAATTGCCAGCGGCTCTTTATAATAGTCCCTTTCCTCACGTTCCCTGAGCCACAGATCGTCTGTCCATTTATAGCCGGAAATATCAACCGTTTTTGATGCAGTCCCGGGGCGCATTTCTGCGCTGTTGGCAAAAGGATCTGCCTTATATAGCTTCTCGCCGGAAGGTGCCGTAATAAGAAACTTATACAGCTCCCCTGTTCCTACACCCGGAAGAAAAACCGTCCAGATTCCACCCGCACCAAGCTTTGTCATAGGTGCTGCCTCTTCGTTCCAGCCGTTAAAGGTACCAATCACATGTACGCTGGCAGCATTCGGTGCCCATACACCAAAGAAAGTTCCCTTTCTTCCATTCTCCACTGAAGGATGCGCACCCAGCTTTTTATAAATATCATAATGTGTACCCTGAGCAAATAAATACTGGTCTGCTTCTGAAATAAATACGGTTCCCCCGGTCTGTTTTTTCTTTTCCATGCAGAAAAACCCCCTTGATTTTTAGTAATGCATAAAGTCCTTTTCTCTTAAAACAACCATATCCTCATCATCATATCTCTTGCCAAACAGCACATCAAAGAAATGCTTCGGTGTCTTCTTATCTGCATAATAGATCGCTTCATCCACGATCTCTTCAATTTCTGAGAGTGTTACCTCATGGTCACTGGTCTGCATATCTGCAATTCTCGTATGAAGTGCCAGAACACCCAGCTCATCAATCGCATATTCCTGCTCCAGGGCGTACTTTCTTGCGTATTTAACAAGTGTCTGATCATCCAGTGCTTCCACATCTACCCTGAGATTAAAGATTGTTGCCAGTGCCGGATATTTCGTCAGGAACTTTTCTATCGCTTCCTTTTTATCTTCAAGGATAATGATCAGTCCCTTTCCTTCCTGATTCAGCTCTCTGATCAGGGATTCCACTGTATTCTTCTTCATGGAAGCTGCACCCTCAATGATCAGCGCCCCTCCAAGGAGGCGGTCCAGGGTTGCTCCAACTTCCTTCTTGTTCATATTGCCCCCGGAAATTTTGGCCACCTTGCCTGAAAAATTATTATCAGAAAGCTGAACCTCCTTCACAAGAAGCTTGGCAAGTGCAGTGGTACCTGTGCCCTCTTCTCCTGTGATCACAACATTTCCTGTGTAAGATGCCAGACTGATATTATCAATTACCTCTACGATCTGCTTTCTTGTTTTCTTGTGATGGATGAACGGAGCGAACTGCTCTCTCTCACTCCTGCTCATTTCGCGTGCAGTATAGGAATTCCCTGCCTCTACTGTTCCCTCTTCTTTCGTTTTTTCTTCTTCCGTTTTTTCTTCTTCCGTTTTTTCCTCTTCTATTTTTTCTTCTGCTGCTTCTTCCTCAGCAATCTCTTTCTCCGCTGCTTCCTCAGCGGGGGGGGCTTCGTCTAAAGGCTTATCCGCTTCCCCGGTCTCTTCCTCTATGATCTCAGCATCTTCTATGACTTCCGTCTGCTCTTCCGGCTGCTTTTCCAGCTGCTCTTCCGGCTGTTCTTCAGCCTTCTCCTCTTCCTTTGCATCAATATCAGAAACCTTTACTACCTTGGGGCGCTCTGCTTCTGCTCTTTTCTTACTTTCCCTCACAGCAGCATCCACCATGGCCTTTTCCAGCTCCTCAAGAAGTCCTGTCTTGGTCGCTTCATCAAAGTCTGAGAACAGGGAATCCGTCTGCTTGTGTACGCGCTCCTTGATCTCCTGCAGCATCTTCTGCTCATTGTCTTTCTTCATCTTTTCCCATTCAGCCATAACATCATCAATACTCAGCTGACCGGTGATCTGCTTCTCTATCTGTTCTTCCTCCGGAATAGCCAGACTGATCTGTCCGTCATATTCCTGGGAAAGGATATCATCAAAACCTGATGGCTTGTGAAATGTACGGATCACACCCGTATTACTGATCGCCGGATTTGGTGATGCCTCCGGAAGTCTTTCTCTGTCCTTCTGCAGAGATTCTGCCCTGTCGGCCACTTTGGAAACAGACTCCTGCATGGCTGCAATATTCCGCGAGGTCTGTGCATCCTTCTCCACCAGCTCAGAGATCACATCTTCTACCTTAACTTCAGAGGTATTGCCAAAGAATACTTCCTCAGATACAGGATCTGCTGCTTCTGAATCACTGTCAGTCAGCATATCCTCACTGATCAGCTGCATTTCATCGGTATCCTGCTTAACAGCAGCCGGTGTTTCCGGTCCGGAAGCTGCAGGAAGTTCCTCCGCAGGCATTTCTGATGCTGTTGCCTCATGGATATCTGCTGCTTCAGCCATGTCTGCTGCTTCAGCAGCTTCTGCTTCTTCCACATCCTGTGTTTCCTTCTGTACGGCATTCTCACGTTCCTCTGCATGAGATGATACCCCCAGAAATTCCTTCATGCTTTCCGCAAGCTCTTTCTGCAGATTGATGGTATTATACTGACTTACATCAACTGTCTTGACTTCGATCTCATCCAGACTCTTGCCCGGCAGCTCCTGGGTAGGATCTGTAAGTACATTCTGCTCCCTGCTGAACTCATCATCCTCTTCCTCTTCTGCTGCCGCCTGTCCGGCTTCCTCCTGAATGGCTTTTCCTTCTGTCACAATATCGGCTTCAATAATGCCGCCGGTATGCTTCATCTGCTCATATTTCGCTTCCTGCTCCTCTGTCAGTGCAGCTTTTTCAGCTCCAGCGCCTTCAGAACATATCTGCCGTCAGAAAACCAAAGGAACATCTCATCACATTCCTCTACACATTTGGACTCAAGTCCTACCCTGTGATAAAGATATGCCAGTTCATAAGCCCACTTCTCACGGTAATCCTTTTTCTTCAGCTCCTCCAGTACTGCAATTCTCTCTTCCAGGCTGACTTCCTGTGCCTCATAAAGCTTATACTGAAGAATGTATCTGCCAGAGTCCTTCGGCGCAAGCTGCACAAATTCCTTATAGTATTCGATTGCCTGCACATATTCTTCCAGCTTAATGGAAAGCTCACAAAGTGAATAAACAATAGGGCGCCTTCCGCCGCCCTTCTCATAGGCAAGCAGGAGAATATCCCTGCTGTCCTCATATCTTCTGTTGATTTTATATAGATCACTGATCGTACAGAGCATCATCACACTTCTGACCCTGCGCCAGTCAATGGTATCTGCAATCTTAGCAGCTTCCGCATATTCACCGTCAGCGATCAGCGATTTAATCTCTTCTGCACGTACTTTATATTCATACTTATCCAAGGTACTCACCTCATGCTCTCAGATTTATGGACAAAATAACCCGATTTTCATTTTTTAAGTGTACCATAGCATGCCCTTTCTGTCAAAGGACACAAAAAAAAGCACCATCCCCAAGGCTCATATGTCCTCAAAAACGGTACTTGTAAGTGCACCGCCAGGGGCTCGAACCCTGGACACCCTGATTAAGAGTCAGGTGCTCTACCAACTGAGCTAATCACGCATATTATATTTTATGTCTGACGACAGATAATATAATAGCACATAAAAATGCTTTTGTCAACACTTTTTTTCAAAAAAATAAAAAATTATTGACAATGATATAATAGTTAATGTATTATATGAGTATAAAAGCAAATATGGAGGTCGAATATGGAACCGAAGGATTATATTGTATCAAGAATTGAGGGGGAATATGCGTACCTAAAGCGTACGGATATTGAAAGTGAGGAAGAATTATTCATAGCAATGGCACTGTTGCCGTTGGGTGTAGACATCGGCACAAAGCTACATTATGAATGTATGGAATATTCAATAATATAAGGAGACAGTATATGCGAGTAATATTATTTATATTGGGATTGCTTTTTTCGGCAGACGGACTTTATTTTGCGTCAACCACATCAATGGGCGTGGGTGAGGCATTTACCGTTGCAATAGGTATTATGTTTATATTATGGAGTACATTTTACGATGCGTTCAAAACAAAAGGCTTTTTGAA
>OGQM01001682.1_pt1 | contig 14788 bp, 9 predicted proteins | sample 1553191 | NCBI WGS metagenome assembly OGQM01 (sample SAMEA2579954, study PRJEB22360) | human gut metagenome | biome: human gut; feature: human-associated habitat; material: faeces | place: Denmark | collected 2008/2010 | reverse complement strand
ACGTCAAAGCCCAAAGGGCGAATCAAATGCAGACTGCTTTTGGTCACGGCACAGGTACGGGCGATATTTCCAGTATTCTGCGGAATCTCCGGCTCTACTAACACGATATGCACCACGAACCATGCACCTCCCCATTCAACTTCTCTGGCTGAGTGCGTCTGTTCGCTCTCCACTCACTCTGCCAAGAAATCATTTTTAGTACGGTCTATTCTAGCCCAATTCCATTTGAAAATCAACACCATTTTACGCTTTTTTCTGGAAGAATGTCAGTATCGCTGGCGCATTCCTGCTGTTGGCAATTACCGGGCCGGGGGCGATTTCTCTCGATCGGCGTTAGGAAAGATGCCGGATGCGGCGTAAACGCCTTATCCGGCCTACCGCTCCAACACCGATTGTAGGCCTGATAAGACGCAGCAAGCGTCGCATCAGGCATCGTGCACCGAGTGCTACAAAATCGAAATTACCCCGTAGGCCTGTGCATCCGGCATTTTATAAATTACAGCAACGCAACCCGCAACGACATCTCTGAAATTGTTGATTCCCCTGGTGCAAGCGCAATGAGGTCACCACCTTCCGGACGATGATGGTCATCCGGCGCATGACTCATCGGTTCCAGACAGAAGAAATCAAACGCAGGGTCTGAAACAAAGATGAAATAACACGGTGCAGGTGGCGTCGTTTCCATGATGATGGCATAACCCTCCTGCGGCTGCTCGATGCGGGCCTGACCATTCCATCCGGCAAAACCATTGTTTACCCACTGGTGCGGCAACGGCGTGAGCTGGTTAAAATCCAGTTCCTGCGGTAGCTGCTCGCAAAACTCACCCGCCAGCCACTGCTCTCGCTCCAGCCAGTAACCGCTCGCCTGTGCCTGAACCCGCGTTTGCGGCGACAACGGAAAATAAGGATGCCAGCCGGTACCAAATGGCAGCGTCTCTGCCCCTTGATTGGTGACAGCGAGCGTCACCGTCAGCGTATCCGCCGTTAAATGAAATGCCTGGCTTACCCGATAGTGATAAACACCGCTGAGATGTTCATACACCAGACACAAGCTATCATCGCTGCGCGAGACACATTGCCACTCGCCCAACCAGCCATCGCCGTGTAGATAGTGCGCATCCCACTCAACATTCGGTTGCAGTTGATACTCACGCCCCTGCCAGACAAAACGGTTGCCGCTCACCCGGTTTGCAAATGGTACCAGCGGAAAACAAGAGGCATCGGTTGCCACACCGCTTTTTTTACCAGGACGTAGCAGCGGCGTCGTATCGCGCCAGAAGCCTTCGATTACGCCGCCCTGATCAGAAACGTCCAGCTTTAGCGGCCCGTGAGATAGGGTATAGATGGTCATCCGCAGACTCCTTAATCCGGGAAATTAATCACAACTTTCCCGCATTTGCCGCTTGCCATCAGTGCATAAGCATCTCCCGCCTGTTCCAGCGAGAAGCGGTGGGTAATGGCGTTACGCGGCCACAGTTTCCAGTCCGTTAAATCGTGGGCGCATTTTTCCATATGGAACAGACTGGTCACCCAGGAGCCGATAATCCGCCGTTGATGGTGCATCAGGTCGGCGCTAACCTCGAACTCGACTTTTCCGGTTTCACCAATGTAAACCACGCGTCCCCAGTCAGCGGTGGATTGCAGTGCCAGTAAGCGACCTGCGGCATTACCGGAACAATCAAGCGCAACATCCGCGCCGCCGTGAGTGAGTTCGGCGATTATCTGCGGCATACCTTCGGTGGTCGCTAAATAGCCGTGATCCATCACTCCTAACTGTTTCGCCATCGCCAGACGTTCCGGCAACATATCAACGCCGATGATCCGTTTTGCACCGCGACCTTTCGCCAGCATCATCGCCATCATGCCGACCGGCCCCAGACCGACCACCAGCACGTTATCGCTGCCGGAAACTTCGCCGCGCAAAATCCCTTCATAGGCCGTGCCAACGCCGCAACTGATAAACGCACCATCTTCGTAGCTCAGCGCATCCGGCAGGAGGATCAGATCTTTTTCTTCCGCCAGCAGATATTCGGCATGACCGCCGTCACGCTGCCAGCCGTAAGCCGCTTTTCCTTCGCCAGTACAAGAAATAGGAAAACCGCGACGGCAGTTCGGGCAAAAACCACAGCCAGAAATGTGATACACCAGCACGCGATCACCCTCTTTAAAATGGCGACAGCCTTGCCCCATCGCCACAATCTGCCCGCACGGTTCATGACCGTTGATAAATCCCTGGTATAACGGTTTATCGGGTGCCGCCGCCGTAGCGCGGTGCTGGTGGTAGATATAGTGGACATCGCTTCCGCAAATCCCGGAGGATTTCATTTTGATCAGTACCTGGTTAATCCCCGGCGTCGGCACCGCAACTTCCCGCAGATCGACGGTCGAATTTCCTGGTAAATAAGCTGCCAGCATCGTTTTCATAAATCCCTCATTAACAATACGATTAATTTTCATCCCTGCCGCACCCGCGCCAGGGGCGTTAAGGTTTAGCGTTTCGCTTTACTGCTACGCTGGGTCAGCAAGATATTCGCCAGCACCGCCACCACGATGATGACGCCGCGCACCACCTGCTGGAAAAAGGAGTTAATCCCGAGCAGCACCAGACCGTTACCGATTAGCGTAATCACCAGTACGCCAAGCAGCGTACCGAACAACGAGCCGCGACCGCCGGAAAGCGCCGTACCGCCGACCACGACCGCGGCGATGACGTCAAACTCCAGACCGTTTGCGGCACCTGCGTTACCGGAACCGAGGCGGGCCGCCAACAAAATGCCGGTCACCGCCGCTAATAATCCCGAAAGGGTAAAAATAAGAATGCGTACCCGACGAACGTTAATACCGCACAACTGCGCTGCAGTGGCATTACCGCCAACAGCAAAAACCGAGCGCCCGAAGGCAGTTTTGCGGCTAATGAACACAAACAGCGCAAATAACACCATCATGATCAGCGCGGATACCGGCACACCGAGAAATTGTCCGCCCAGCCAATCCAGCACTTCGTTTTCGTTAATTGGCACTGGCAAGGCGTTCGTCATAAACAGCCCCATTCCGCGCAGGGCGCTCCATAAACCCAGCGTGGCAACAAAACTTGGCACGCTAAACACGCCGCGCAGCACCCCGGCGAGCGTTCCCATCAGCGCACCTAACAGCAACACCAGCAGACAAGCAATCGCCAGCGGAACGTCAAATTGCAGCAAAAACGCCAGGCACACTGAAACAAAAGCCACCATCGGCCCAACGCTGACATCAATTTCACCGGAGATAATAATCAGCGTCATCGCCCAGGCGGCGATCCCAATGGTGGCGGCATCGCGCAGCACGTTCATCTGGTTATTCAATGAGATAAAGCCAGGCGCATTCAGGGAGAAGACCAGATAAAGAATGGCAATCACCACCAGCAAACCGATCTCATTAATATGGCGACTGACAAATTGTTTGAGCGAGACGCTCTTGCCCTGCGGCAATGGTAATGACGAAGCAGACATCTTCAGGTTCCTCGGTAAAATTCATCAGTGCACAGACAGAATGGCGGACATCAGCTCATCCACATTGACCGGAGAGTGAAACTCCTGCGAGAACGTGCCGTGCTGTAATAACAGGATGCGGTCACACACCAGCGGCAACTCCTCCACTTCACTGGAGATAAACACCACGCTTTTTCCTTCGGCAGCCAGCTCGCGGACAATACGGTAAATCTGCTGTTTGGCTTCGATATCGACGCCGCGCGTTGGCTCGTCGAGTAACAAAATCTGGCTGGCGGCATAGACCCAACGACCGATCACCACTTTTTGCTGATTGCCGCCAGAAAGCGTGCCGATGGGCGTTTCGCTACTGGCGGCCTTGACCGTCATCCGCTGCATCACCTCTTCGGTCAGGCGGCGGATGGTGGACCATTGCAGTACACCGTTGGCGCTGATTTTTTGCCGATTGGTCAGCACTGTATTTTCGTCAACGCCCAACCAGGGAATGATCCCCGCTTCTTTGCGGTTTTCTGGCGTATAGCCAATGCCGCGTTTCAGCATGTCGCCGTAATCGGGGCGCGTGATTTTCTCGCCGTTGATAACAATTTCGCCCTGTTCATACGTCTCCAGCCCAACAATCGCCTTCAGCAATTCACTGCGCCCTGCCCCCAGCAGACCAGCAATGCCGAGCACTTCGCCACGACGTAGTGTAAAACTGATATCCTCCAGCTTGGGCTTATGGCGTAACGCACGGACTTCCAGCACGGCCTGATCCACAATTTCCTGAGGGGCAACCGGCGCAATATCAACGTGATCGCGCCCGAGCATTAGCGACACAATATGATGCGTAGAGGTGTTTTTGAGCATCACATCGCCCGCCACCTGACCATCGCGCATAACGGTGGCACAGGAGGCAATGCGGCGAATTTCTTCCATCCGGTGGCTGACATAAATCACCGCCACGCCCAGTGCCGACATCTTTTTCACCGCGCTGATCACCAGTTCAACTTCCGCACTGGCAAGCGAGCTGGTGGGTTCATCAAGAATGACCACGCGCGGCTCGCCCTTCATCACCCGCGCAATTTCCACCAGTTGCTTTTGCGCCGGGCTTAGTGTTGAAACAAGTTGTTCAGGACTAACGTCAACGCCCAACGCCTGCAAGCAACGTTGGGCGTCCTGCGCCATTTGCAGGTAATCAATCATGCCGTTGCGGCGGGGCCACTGACCGAGGCAGAGGTTTTCCGCCACTGTCAGCCCTTCCACCAGACTTAACTCCTGATAAACCGCACGAACCCCCAGTTCAGCGGCACGGCGAGTCAGCGTAGCTTCGTCACCTTCCAGTCGCGTCTCGCCAATCCAGATATCACCGCTATCCGGACGTTCGCTACCGGTAAGCATTCGAATGAGGGTCGATTTTCCCGCACCGTTTTTGCCTAACAGCGCGCGAACTTCGCCTTTATTGAGCGTGAAGTTAACGTTATCCAGCGCAACGACGCCGGGGTAACGCTTATTTCCTGCCACCACTTTTGCTACCGGGACTGCCTCTGTTGCCGTGAACATAGGGACCTCTGCGAATCAGCGATTAGGGCAGACCATCAACGTGCGTTGCCAGCCACTGTTTACCGTCTTCCGTTTTGGTATAGAGATCGATTGGCACCTGAATCACTTTTTCACCGTCGGCTTGTTTATTGATAACCTTCAATGTTTGCGTAAAAACAGCATTGCCCATTTTCTTACCGGAAATATCCACCACCGCTTTCAGCACCTGGTTGTTTTCCAGCTCCTGAGCAATTTCAGTGGTCATATCAGAACCGAAAACAGCAATTTTTCCGGCCTGATTTTGATTACGTACCGCTTTTACCGCGCCGAGTGTCGCTCCGCCCGATTCCCCCATAATGGCGTTGAGATCCGGCGTGGAGATAATCAGTTTTTCACCGACAGAAATCGCTTTATCTAAAACAGTCCCTTCCTGATTAGCGACAATTTGCGCGCCGGGAACGCGGGCTTTTAATACTTCTTCAAACCCTTTACGTCGTTGCACACAAACTTCAAAGGCTTCGCAATTGATGACGGCAATTTTCGGCTGGTCAATTTTGTTGGCAATAAAATAATCGGCGGCAGCGTTACCCAGTTTTTTACCAAATTCCAGCGGGTCACCAACCAGATATGCCGAGACATATTTATCGACACCCTTTTGATTAATACAGGTGTTGTAGCAAATCACTGGAATGCCCGCCTCACTGGCGCGACGAACGGTGCGGCTGCTGCCATTTTCAGAAACAGCTGACAAAATAATGGCATCGACATTACGCGCCACGAGGGTATCAACAAAGGTACTTTCTTTCGAAATATCACCCTGGGCGTTAGTTTCAATTAACTGTACCTGTACTGAAGAATCTTTTGCCGCATCCTGAACGCCCTGACGCACTCCGGCGTAATATCCCTGGGTATCAAGGTATATTGCGCCAATAGTCATTTCTTTATCAGAAGCCCTGGCAAATAGTGCGCTACCCAATAGCGTAGCCATTAATAATAAATTACGGGTTCTTGTCATTTTTTTAGGCATAGTGCCTCCTGTAGGGTTTTTATTTACAACGGCTTATTTTAATTATTTGAGCGTGAGCGGCAGCGCGTGCCGCTCAAATATTACAGTTAATAGGGTTTAGTGAACGTAGCTAAAAATAAAAGGCGTCACGGTGGTGAATAATGCCGCTTTCGGCCAGGCTGGATTAATCGCCATCAATTCAGCGCGAGCAGATTCATAGTGCGCAACCTCCCCTAATCCCGCGGCCGCCAGCATCGCCACCATCAGGCATTTTTCTTTATGCTGCTGTTGTAAATCGCCATACAGCGACAACAAGTCAGGCTGCGAGACGGCAAAGAAATCCGCTTCGATACTGGTTTTCGCCATCTCTTGTGCCCACTGTTTCATTTCACTAAACAGTTGCTGTGCGGTGTGTTGTTCGCCCAGCAGTCGCAGCGCCATTCCTTGCCAGAAGAGATAATCAACCGGCTGATCGTTGTAATAACTGTGGATGTTAATGGTGCGATCGCCGGTCGCCGCCAGACGTAAACAACGCGTCGCTTCAGTTTCATCGCCCTGCGCGTTGGCGCATACTGCCTGCCAGAACCAGATGTCGTTGTCAGTTTGCCCCGGTAAACGGCCTTCGCTTAAATTCTCCGGATAATGCAGCGCGGCATGAAGCAGTTCGCTGGCCTGCTGCGGCTCTCTGGCATCAAGATGCTGCCAGGCGCGTAATAACTGGTTGAGGATAAACTGGCTGGTGACCTTCCCTTCCCCACCTTCCCACGGGTGGAATTTGCGCGTGGCGAGAATGTCCGCCGCTTTGTCTGCCTGACCAGTGAGATGCCACAAATTGAGCAGTTCTGCGGTCATGTCGTCGCGTTTCAGCGCAATTTCCAGATTATTTTCCAGACGCGCCAGTCGTTTCTCCGGTGTGACACCGCTTAACTTATCCAGCAAATCCCGTTCGAAAAGCAGACGTGCATCCTGCGGCGCAAGCTGATAAGCATTATCAAGATAACGCGCGGCCAGCTCATAATCGTGCTGCTTATTCCACGCATGGATCGCCAACCCGCGCCAGCCGTCGGCAAACTCCGGCGACATCTCTACGCAACGCTGCCATAAGGCAATGGCTTTGCCGTAGCTACGCTTGTTGTAGTAGAAGCAGGCCAGTAAATGCCGGGCAAACCAGCACTCTTCGATACTCTCCAGCGCCGCCACTTCTTCCAGCGTATTCGGGAAACGGACAAACTGCGGGAAGGCATCAATAGCTTTTGCGACCAGTTCTCCGCGTTCAGCTTTTGGTAGCAAACTGGCTTGCAGGTAAAGCGGTAGCGTGCGCTGACAGTCCAGTGCGTTCAGCATCTCTGCCGCCAGGGCGGGCATGCCCCAGTTAATCAGTTGCCCGGCGGTCATCAGGGCGTTAACGTCGCGTCCCTGACAAAGACCTCGCCACTGCGCGAGGGCTGATTCGCTACGACCATCGAACCAGTTCAGCCACCACAGAGTGGCGTTCAGCGGATAATCACGCAGCAGTTTCTCGCGCTGCAAACGCGCGTTGTCCTGACGACCACTTAACACCAGTAGCAGGTTATGCAGGCAAAGCACTTCCTGATTGGTTGGGCAGGCGCGAAGACTTTGTTGGCAAAAATCCAGACCAGCGTCAAAGTTACCATTACGCGTCGCCAGCCGTGCCAGACCATAATAGCCGCCTGCTTTACTGTTGCCGCTCCAGACCGCACGCCAGAAATCCTCTTCGGCTTGTTGATATTGCCCCTGACGTTCGTAAGCACTGGCGCGAATCAAACTCGCCTGTCCGCACTGCGGATTTTTGTTCAGCGCATGTGCGCGTTTCAGCGCCTGAGTGGCATACGCCACCGCTTGCGGGAAATCGGCACGGTTATATTCCAGCATCGCCAGCGCCAGGTTACAGCGATAATCCAGCGGATCCAGCGCCACGCCGCGCAGGTAGTAATCGAACGGTGAACGGCTCGCGTGATGATATTGCTCCAGATGTTGACCGATAAACCAGGCTTCATCTGTACTGGTAATGTCTTGTGCTGCCAGTGGCGCTTTGGCGACGTCCGGCAACGGCAACGCTTGCGACTGATGTTCATGATAACTCAGTACAATATTGCCGTCGGCATCGGAGAGCTCAATGGTCAGCCTTTCAGGATTGATACCGTGCAACACGCCCTGGATGGCGGTCGCTGGTGTCAGGGCCACGGCATCATCGAGCAACGCGTTGCATTTGCCGATTTCGCGGATCGCCAGGCGGTATCCGTTCAACGGAGAGATGGCATACAGCCCCCACTCAATCCCCCGCTCACTACGCTGGAGTTTTATCACCGCATCGCGGGAGGCATTTTGCACCATGCCCAGAGAATGATAAGGCAGGAAATACTGCTCGAAACGCTTCTCCTCGTAAGCATCAAGCCAGGTAAAATCAGGCTGGTTATCGGCAAAAATACCGGTCATCAGTTCGATATACGGGCCGTTATTGTCAGTCAGGCTCTTATCCCACGCCTGGCCAAATTCACTGTGTCCCCAGCTCCACTGTTTTTTACCTGGCGCAATATGGTGGTTGGCAACGTGTAGCAAACCACCATCTTCATCGTGACACCACGCGCCAACAAAATCGTACTGTGATTTTTCAGCCATATATGAGGTTGGAACGGGCACATTTTTATAGCGAGAAATGTCCACTCCGGCGGAGTAGTCCACTTTGTAGTAAGTGCCGGTGGCGATGGGGAAAGCGGAGACGGCCCGTTTGCCGTGATCAAACACCGCTGTCACATCCGGTGGGAAAACGCTCTGATGCCCTTCACCCCCTTTCACTGCCGGGTTGGCCCACCACAAGAAATGACGCGGCGTGGCGTTGCCGTTATAGACGCGACTGGCGATTTCCAGCGCCGCCCGGTCAGGGCGCAGGGTGAAACCTGTCATCACCTGTAAACCGTGCATCGGCTCCGTTTCGCCGACCCACACCGTCTGTGCGCCGTCGTCATGGGCTTCGAGGGTGAAATCAACGGGCATAAAGGTGGTCGGGCGATGGTGTTGCGGCCAGTTAAACTCAATCCCGCCGGAGATCCACGGCCCCAGCAGTCCCACCAGCGCCGGTTTAATGACTTCATTGTGATAAACAAAATCGCGCTGTTTCACTTTATCCCACGCGCGATGCACCCGACCGCCCAGTTCCGGCAGGATCATCACTTTGATGTAGTCGTTTTCCAGCCACACCGACTGCCAGGATTTCAGGGTTTTCTGCTCGCTCAGCGTATCGGTCACGCCGTAGGGATAAACCGCGCCGGACGATCCCTGATAAACGCGATTTTCCAGGAACATGGGATGTATATCCTGCGGCCCGGTTTCATAGGTCGGGATCTCAACGCGCTCTTGCCACACTTTTACTGGAGTCATGGTGCCCTCAATATTAACAAGACATACTGAATTAAAAGATTTGTGGCAGTGTATTGAACAATCTGGCAATGTTTTCGCGGAATAATCACGCAATTAACTAAACAAGGTTTAGTGAAGATGAGAGCCTGCATTAATAATCAACAGATTCGCCACCATAACAAATGCGTGATTCTGGAACTGCTGTACCGGCAAAAGCGCGCCAATAAATCAACGCTGGCCCGGCTGGCGCAAATTTCGATTCCGGCGGTCAGTAATATTTTGCAGGAACTGGAAAGCGAAAAACGGGTGGTGAATATCGACGATGAAAGCCAGACGCGCGGGCATAGTAGCGGTACATGGCTGATTGCGCCAGAAGGTGACTGGACGCTGTGTCTGAACGTGACGCCCACCAGCATTGAGTGTCAGGTCGCTAATGCCTGTTTAAGTCCGAAAGGCGAATTTGAGTATTTACAGATTGATGCACCGACGCCGCAGGCGCTGCTGTCCGAAATCGAAAAATGCTGGCATCGCCACCGTAAATTGTGGCCGGACCGCACCATCAATCTGGCTCTGGCAATCCACGGTCAGGTTGATCCAGTGACCGGCGTGTCGCAAACCATGCCGCAAGCGCCGTGGGCAACACCGATTGAGGTGAAGTACCTGCTGGAAGAGAAGCTGGGCATTCGGGTAATGGTCGATAATGACTGCGTGATGCTAGCGCTGGCGGAGAAATGGCAAAATAATTCGCAAGTGCGTGATTTCTGCGTAATCAACGTTGATTACGGCATTGGCTCGTCGTTCGTGATTAACGAGCAAATTTATCGCGGCAGTTTGTATGGCAGTGGACAGATTGGTCACACCATCGTTAATCCGGATGGCGTCGTCTGCGACTGCGGGCGTTATGGCTGCCTGGAAACCGTCGCCTCGTTAAGCGCATTAAAAAAACAGGCGCGGGTATGGCTAAAATCACAACCGGTTAATACTCAGCTTGATCCTGAAAAATTGACTACCGCGCAGTTAATCGCTGCCTGGCAGAGTGGAGAACCGTGGATCACCAGTTGGGTTGACCACAGTGCCAACGCCATTGGTTTGAGTCTGTATAACTTCCTCAACATCCTCAATATTAATCAGATTTGGTTGTACGGTCGCAGTTGTGCCTTTGGTGAGAACTGGCTTAATACCATTATTCGCCAGACGGGATTTAACCCGTTCGACCGCGACGAAGGACCGAGCGTGAAAGCGACACAGATTGGCTTTGGGCAATTAAGCCGCGCACAACAGGTACTGGGAATTGGCTATTTGTATGTTGAGGCGCAGTTACGGCAGATTTGATGGCGCGATAACGTAGAAAGGCTTCCCGAAGGAAGCCTTTTTTCAACAGATTAACCGTTTCGCTTATGCGTAAACCGGGTAACGTGCGCAGATGTCGAGAACTTTACCTTTGATGCGCTCGATAACGGCTTCATCATTGATGCTGTCCAGCACGTCACACATCCAGCCAGCCAGTTCTTTCGCTTCGGCTTCTTTAAAGCCACGACGGGTAATCGCCGGAGTACCTACACGAATACCGGAAGTCACAAACGGGCTCTTCGGATCGTTCGGTACGCTGTTTTTGTTCACGGTGATGTTAGCACGGCCCAGAGCGGCGTCTGCTTCTTTACCGGTCAGGTTTTTATCAACCAGATCAACCAGGAACAGGTGGTTATCAGTACCACCAGAAACCACTTTGTAGCCGCGTTCGAGGAACACTTCTACCATCGCTTTGGCGTTTTTCGCGACCTGCTGCTGGTAAGTTTTGAACTCAGGTTCCATTGCTTCTTTCAGAGCAACCGCTTTACCGGCGATTACGTGCATCAACGGACCGCCCTGACCACCAGGGAAAACGGCAGAGTTCAGTTTTTTGTACAGCTCTTCGCTACCACCTTTCGCCAGGATCAGGCCGCCGCGCGGACCCGCCAGGGTTTTGTGAGTGGTGGTAGTAACAACGTGAGCATGAGGAACCGGGTTCGGGTAGACGCCAGCAGCAACCAGGCCCGCAACGTGCGCCATATCAACGAACAGGTAAGCACCGATGCTGTCAGCGATTTCACGCATTTTCGCCCAGTCAACCACGCCGGAATATGCAGAGAAGCCACCGATAATCATTTTCGGTTTGTGTTCTTTGGCTTGTTTTTCCAGATCGGCGTAGTCGATATGACCGGTAGCATCGATACCGTAAGGAACGATGTTGTACAGTTTACCGGAGAAGTTAACCGGAGAACCGTGAGTCAGGTGACCGCCATGCGCCAGATTCATACCCAGAACGGTATCGCCTGGTTCCAGCAGCGCGGTGTAGACCGCAAAGTTAGCCTGGGAGCCGGAGTGCGGCTGGACGTTAGCGTAGTCAGCGCCGAACAGTTCTTTCGCACGATCGATCGCCAGTTGTTCAACGATATCAACATACTCGCAACCGCCGTAGTAGCGTTTGCCCGGATAACCTTCAGCATATTTGTTGGTCAGCTGAGAACCCTGCGCCTGCATTACGCGCGGGCTGGTGTAGTTTTCGGAGGCGATCAGTTCGATGTGCTCTTCCTGACGTACTTTTTCCTGCTCCATAGCCTGCCACAGTTCGGCATCATAATCGGCAATGTTCATTTCACGCTTTAACATCCGCATCTCCTGACTCAGCTAACAATAAAATTTTTGGCCTTTATAGGCGGTCCTGTTGGACAACGGCGAACAGTATAACCGAATCATTGTGCGATAACAGGTCTTGACAAAGGAATTTACGCAAACGATTACCTTCAGGCTACGCAAGGCTTTGGAGAATAAAGAGCTTGCAACCGGAAACGGATTTCTTTTCAGGTTTGTGATGCAAATTTTTCACTTCATCACATTCTTTCTGAAAAACACCAAAGAACCATTTACATTGCAGGGCTATTTTTTATAAGATGCATTTGAGATACATCAATTAAGATGCAAAAAAAGGAAGACCATATGCTTGACGCTCAAACCATCGCTACAGTAAAAGCCACCATCCCTTTACTGGTGGAAACGGGACCAAAGTTAACCGCCCATTTCTACGACCGTATGTTTACTCATAACCCAGAACTCAAAGAAATTTTTAACATGAGTAACCAGCGTAATGGCGATCAACGTGAAGCCCTGTTTAACGCTATTGCCGCCTACGCCAGCAATATTGAAAACCTGCCTGCGCTGCTGCCAGCGGTAGAAAAAATCGCGCAGAAGCACACCAGCTTCCAGATCAAACCGGAACAGTACAACATCGTCGGTGAACACCTGTTGGCAACGCTGGACGAAATGTTCAGCCCGGGGCAGGAAGTGCTGGACGCGTGGGGTAAAGCCTATGGCGTCCTGGCTAATGTATTTATCAATCGCGAGGCGGAAATCTATAACGAAAACGCCAGCAAAGCCGGTGGTTGGGAAGGTACTCGCGATTTCCGCATTGTGGCTAAAACACCGCGCAGCGGAGCCGGTCGACGGTGGCGCAGTGGCAGAATACCGTCCGGGGCAATATCTCGGCGTCTGGCTGAAGCCGGAAGGTTTCCCGCATCAGGAAATTCGTCAGTACTCTTTGACTCGCAAACCGGATGGCAAAGGCTATCGTATTGCGGTGAAACGCGAAGAGGGTGGGCAGGTATCCAACTGGCTGCACAATCACGCCAATGTTGGCGATGTCGTGAAACTGGTCGCTCCGGCAGGTGATTTCTTTATGGCTGTCGCAGATGACACACCAGTGACGTTAATCTCTGCCGGTGTTGGTCAAACGCCAATGCTGGCAATGCTCGACACGCTGGCAAAAGCAGGCCACACAGCACAAGTGAACTGGTTCCATGCGGCAGAAAATGGCGATGTTCACGCCTTTGCCGATGAAGTTAAGGAACTGGGTCAATCACTGCCACGCTTTACCGCGCACACCTGGTATCGTCAGCCGAGCGAAGCCGATCGCGCTAAAGGTCAGTTTGATAGCGAAGGTCTGATGGATTTGAGCAAACTGGAAGGTGCGTTCAGCGATCCGACAATGCAGTTCTATCTCTCGGTTGGCTTCATGCAGTTTGCCGCGAAACAGTTAGTGGATCTGGGCGTGAAACAGGAAAACATTCATTACGAATGCTTTGGCCCGCATAAGGTGCTGTGATTTGATGTTGCCGGATGGACACATCCGGCAACCCTTGACGCGTTTTAAATTGCCGCGTCGTCCTCTTCACCGGTACGGATGCGAATGACCCGTGCCACGTCGAAGACGAAGATTTTACCGTCACCGATTTTGCCAGTTTGCGCCGTGCGAATAATGGTATCGACACAGGTATCGACAATGTCGTCCGGTACGACAATCTCAATTTTCACTTTCGGCAGAAAATCCACCATATACTCCGCACCGCGGTACAGCTCGGTATGGCCTTTCTGGCGGCCAAAACCTTTCACCTCAGTGACCGTCATGCCGGTAATACCGACTTCAGCCAGTGCTTCGCGGACATCGTCCAGCTTGAAGGGTTTAATAATCGCATCAATCTTTTTCATGCTATTCCTTGAAAAGGTCGCCTGTCTTTTGATCTGCTAAACGTAACACATAACGCCAATTCATTCCTTGAAATCGTTTGCATCCAGTTCGTGTCGGGAAAGCAGTTTATAAAATTCTGTCCGGTTGCGCCCCGCCATTCTCGCCGCGTGGGTGACGTTGCCTTTGGTGATTTGCAGCAGCTTACGCAAATAGTTGAGTTCAAACTGATTACGCGCCTCAACAAAGGTTGGCAGCGCCGTGTTTTCGCCCTCCAGCGCCTGCTCCACCAGCGCATCACTAATTACCGGAGATGATGTCAGCGCCACACACTGTTCAATCACGTTGACCAACTGGCGCACATTACCCGGCCAGCTCGCGGTCATCAGGCGTTTCATCGCATCGGTGGAGAACGCGCGGACAAACGGTTTATGTCGCTCTGCCGCCTGGCGCAACAGGTGATTTGCCAGTAGCGGAATGTCTTCTGTGCGCTCCGCCAGTGCCGGAATTTTCAGGCTGACAACATTGAGGCGGTAATAAAGATCTTCACGGAATTCCCCACGCGCCATCGCTTTTGGCAGGTCGCGGTGGGTCGCAGAAATAATCCGCACGTCGATATCAATATCGCGGTTACTGCCCAGCGGGCGCACTTTACGCTCCTGCAACACGCGCAGCAGCTTGACCTGCACTTCGGCGTTGATTTCGCCGATTTCATCGAGCAGGACCGCGTCGGAGGGATCGCACGCTTCGAGGTAGCCGATCCGGTCCGCCAGCGCTCCGGTGTAGGCTCCTTTGCGATGGCCGAAGAGTTCCGACTCCAGCATGGTCTGCGGCAGGGCGGAAAGGTGGACCGGCCGGAAGCAGTCCGGGGAGGCGGTACGGAATTTCCGGCTTTTCGCATCG
>OGQM01001673.1_pt1 | contig 14829 bp, 9 predicted proteins | sample 1553191 | NCBI WGS metagenome assembly OGQM01 (sample SAMEA2579954, study PRJEB22360) | human gut metagenome | biome: human gut; feature: human-associated habitat; material: faeces | place: Denmark | collected 2008/2010 | reverse complement strand
TGAAACAGGAAAAACTTCAGATAGTTCGTCTCCGGCACGCCCCAGAGGATGGGGTGGTCGGGGGCCTGCTGGCGCACTTCGATTTGGCGCAGCTGGCGGTGAGCGTCCTTTGCGGCGGAGCGCAGCATCCTGATGAACAGCTCCTCGGTGGCAAAATGAGAGCAGCTTGCTGTGGCGAGGTAGCCGCCCCGGGGCAGGAGCTTCATGGCCCGGTAGTTGATCTCCTTGTAGCCGCGCATGGCGTTTTCCACGGTGCGGCGTGCCTTGGTGAAGGCAGGCGGGTCGAGGATGATGAAGTCGTAGGGGTGGCCCTCCTTCTCGAGGCGGGGCAGAAGCTCGAAGGTGTCCTCGCAGAGGAAGTCCATGTTGGTCAGGCCGTTGCGCTCCGCGTTCCGCTGGGCCATGGCGATGGCGTCGGCGCTGATGTCCGCTGCCGTGACCCGGGCTGCGCCGCCGCTGGCTGCGTTGAGGGCAAAGCTGCCGGTGTGGGTGAAGCAGTCCAGCACGGTGTGTCCGGCGGCGAGGCGTGCCACGGCCCGGCGGTTGTACTTCTGGTCGAGGAAGAAACCGGTCTTCTGGCCGTTCTCGAAATCGACGTGGTAGTAGACGCCGTTCTCGCAGATCTCGGTCTGGGTGGAGGCGGGGTGCGTCTCACCCGGCAGCTCGAACCAGCCCTTGTTCTGCCCGAGGCCCTCCTTGGCGCGCAGAGCCTCGTCGTTCCGCTCGTAGATGCCGTCGATGGTCTGGCCGTCGGCCCGCAGCACCTCGGCGAGGAGGGGGAAGAGGAGAGGCTTGAGCTTCTCCATCCCCACGCTGAGGGTCTGGGTGACGAGGATGTTGTTGAAGCGGTCCACGGTCAGGCCCGGAAACTGGTCGGCCTCACCAAAGATGACCCGGCAGGCCGAGAGGTCATCTGGCTCAAGGACGGTCTTACGGTAGGCCCACGCATACTCCACCCGACGCCGCCAGAAGCTGGCGTCAAAGGTATCGTTGGCGTTGCGGGAGATGAGACGAACGCGGATCTTGCTCTTGAGGGAGACGAAGCCGGTGCCGAGGTAGGCACCCTTGGTGCTCACCACATCGGCGAGGGTGCCGTTCTCCGGCTCGCTCTCGGGGAAGGCGAGGATGTCGTTCTCGTACACCCACGGGTGTCCGCCCACAAGGCTGGCCTCGGCTTTTTTATTTACTTTATAAATGGGGTAGGTGCGGTCTGATTTCATATGATTGCTCCTTGATGCTTTTTAAGGCTCTCCCTTTGGGAGAGCTGGCGCGAAGCGCCTGAGAGGGCAAGGATGCTGAAGGAAACGCACGGACGCTGTGACAGCATCGCTTTGACAAAGGAACTGCTTATCGCTGTGCGGAGACTCTGCCACAGGCGGCTTGCCCTCTCCGTCACCTTCGGTGACACCTCTCCCAAAGGGAGAGGCTTTTGCACGCGGTCGGCTGCTTCTTTATAATACCATAAAAGTGTGCTAGAATAAATACAAAAACCACCGAAAGGAAGGAAAACATCATGGAGATCGAGCGCAAATGGATGGTGACGGGCTGGCCGGAGGGGCTGGCGATGGAGGAGGAGTTTGCCATGCGGCAGGGCTACATCAGCGTGCGGCCCACCGTCCGCATCCGGGAAGAGGCCCTCACCGGCGGAAAGACCAGCTATGTCCTCTGCTTCAAGTCGGGCGGCGGACTGGCCCGGGAGGAGATCGAGCGGGACATCGACGAGGCGCTCTTCCGCGACCTTGAGACGAAGATCATTGCGAAGCCCCTCATCCCGAAGCTCCGCCGCAGCTACCGGCTGCCCGACGGCGCGGTGCTGGAGGTGAACCATGTGGACGAGGGCCAGCCCACGGAGTTCTGGTACGCCGAGGTGGAGTACCCCACCGTGGAGGCCGCCCGCAGCTGGCAGCCGGAGGCCGTGGGCCTTGCAGACTACCTCCGGGACGAAGTCACCGACCAGCCCGGCCAGAGCATGGGTGCCTACTGGGTGCAGACCCGGGGCTGAAGGGTCGGAAAATCGGCTTCTCTGGCGGAAAAAATCTGGAAAAGCCTTGGAACTTGTGGTATCATTGCTTCATCACGCAGCTTGCGGCCCGGACGGCCCGCTGGGAAAGAAGGAAACAGACACGAAACGACCTAAATTCACGCTGGCAGTCCAGTACAATTCGCCGGTCATCCTGACATTTTTCCTCCTCTCGCTGGGGGCACTGTTTCTGGGCCGATACACCGGCGGCTGGACTACCACCCATCTGTTCAGCGTCTACCGCTCCTCGCTGAAAGACCCGCTGTTCTATTTCCGGCTCTTCGGCCATGTGCTGGGGCACGGCAGCTGGGATCACTTTATCAACAATATGCTCCTGCTGCTGGTGGTCGGCCCGCCGATGGAGGAGAAGTACGGCAGTCTGCCGCTTCTGAAGGGCATCCTGCTCACGGCCCTCATCTCGGGCGTATTGCAGTGCCTTCTGTTCCCCCGCACGGCCCTGCTGGGGGCGTCGGGCATCGTCTTTATGCTCATCATGTTGGCGTCCCTGTCCGGTTTTTCCGGCGGCATCCCGGTGACCATGCTGCTGGTGGCGGCGCTCTATCTGGGCCAGCAGGTGTATGACATCATCTTTGTGCGGGACAATGTGGCCAACTTCATGCATATCGTCGGCGGCGTGTGCGGCACGGTGTTCGGCTATGTCAATGCAGGCCCGCGCAGGCGGCGCAGGCATTGAGGCACGCTTTGCTCTGGCAAAGAATGGGTCAATTTTATCATTCGCGCGGCTTTGTTGATTGCATTTTGACAGGTCGGGCTTTATTATATCATTTGTACAAATATTGCCGTGTGAATTTTAACAAAATCACCAAAAGTTGTGTATCAGACGGAGGTTGCTTATGAGACGACTGTGCAGCCCATCCCCGGGGATGAAACTGCCGACAAACCATCGTAAAGGAGGTCAGACGCTTTGAACGAACACGAAAAACCACAGATAGACTTTATGCACAAGCTTGCGCGCCAGATCGTAGAGCGCCGCAACCTTGTGTTCCTGTTCGTCGTTCTGGCGACCATTTTCACGGTGTTCGCGGTGAAATGGGTCAAGGTCGAGACGGACATGACCACCTATCTGCCCAAGACCTCAGAGACACGTCTGGGTCTGGACATCATGGAGGATCAGTTCACGACCTACGGCTCTGCCGACGTCATGGTGGCCAACATCACCCCCGACGAGGCTGACGCGCTTTCCGATCAGCTCACCGAGCTGAAGGGCGTCCAGATGCTGGACTACGACGACACCACAGACCACTATAATAAGGACTCGGTATCGGCCCTCTACTCCATCACCTTCGACTACCCCGAGGAGGATGACCAGTGCCTCGAGGCCCTCGAACGGGTGAAGGAGTATCTGGCCGACTACGACATCTACGTCTCCACCTCGCTGGGCAACACCCAGCAGGAGACCATTGATGCCGAGGTGCGGGTCATCATGGTGTACGTCGCCGTCATCATTGTGGTGGTGCTGATCTTCACCTCCCAGACCTACGCCGAGGTGCCCGTCCTCATCCTCACCTTCGTGGTGGGCATGATCCTGAACATGGGCACCAACTTCCTGCTGGGCACCATCTCCTTCGTCTCCAACTCGGTGACGAACATCCTGCAGCTGGCCCTGTCGCTGGACTATGCCATCATCTTCTGCAACCACTTTAAAGAAGAGCACCAGACCATGCCGCTGAAGGAAGCTGTCATCGAGTCGCTGAGCAAGAGCATCCCGGAGATCAGCTCCAGCTCCCTGACCACCATCGGCGGTCTGGTGGCCATGCTGTTCATGCAGTTCAAGATCGGCGCGGATATGGCCACCTGCCTCATCAAGGCCATCCTCTTCTCGATGATCTCGGTGTTCGTGGTCATGCCTGGTCTGCTGATGCTCTTCGGCCCCTACATGGACAAGACCAAGCACAAGAACTTCGTGCCGGACATCCCCTTCGTGGGCCGCTTTGCATGGCGTACCCGTAAGATCGTCCCCGCCATCTTCGTGGTGGTCATCCTCATCGCCTACCACTTCTCGAGCCTCTGCCCCTACGCCTACGGCTACGATGTCATCAAGGTACCCAAGATGAACGAATCCCTCATCGCGGACCAGATGATCAAGGAGAATTTTACGAAATCCAACCTCGTGGCCCTCGTCTACCCTAAGAATGACGACTACAGCGTCGAGAAAAAGATGCTGGAGGAGCTGGAAAGCTACGACGAGATCGACCATACGCAGGGCCTGTCCAACATTGAGGCCCAGGACGGCTATATGCTGGAAGACAAGCTCACCGCCCGCCAGTTCTCCGAGATGGCCGACCTCGACTACGAGGCCGCCCAGCTCGTCTACACCGCCTACGCCATCGAGAACGAGGAGTACGGCCAGATCATCGGCAACTTTGCCTCGTACCGGGTGCCCCTTGTGGATATGTTCCTCTACGTCTGCGACGAGGCCGACACCGGCATCGTCTCCCTCTCGCAGGAGGAACTGGACGACCTCCACGAGGCCCGGGAGAAGATGGAGAGTGCACTGGCTCAGCTGCAGGGCGACAAGTACAACCGCGTCCTCATCTACCTCAGCCCCTCGCTGGAGGCCGGCCAGACGACCTATGAGTTCACCGATACCATCCGCTCCATCGCCCGGAAGTATTACCCGGACGGTGAGCTGTACATGGCCGGTGATGCCACCAACGAGTACGATTTCCAGAAGTCCTTCGCCATCGACAACGTCGTCGTCAGCGTCGTGTCCATCTTCATCGTCCTGCTGGTGCTGCTGTTCACCTTCCAGTCGGTGGGCATGCCCCTGCTGCTCATCGTGGTCATTCAGGGCGCGATCTGGCTCAACTTCTCCTTCCCTTATTTCTCCCACACCAACCTCTACTTCATGGGCTACCTGATCGTCAGCTCCATCCAGATGGGTGCGAACATCGACTACGCCATCGTCATCGGTACCCGCTTCAGCGAGCTGAAGGACAAGATGGATCACGAGCAGGCCATGATCGAGACCATCAACTTTGCCTTCCCCACCATCCTGACCTCCGGCACGATCATGGCCGTGTCGGGCACCCTTATCGGCCAGATGACCTCCGACGCCTGCATCGTGGGCATCGGCCAGTGCCTTGGCCGAGGCACCATCATCTCTATCTTCCTCGTCCTCTTCGTCCTGCCCCAGATCCTGCTGGTTGGCTCTAAAATCGTCGATAAGACGAGCTTCGCCGTGCCCAAGCTGGTGGCACGCAGCAGCGGCAATGGCCGGATGCGGGTCAACGGCATCGTGCAGGGTGAGATCCACGGCTCTGTGGCCGGTACGATGAACGCCATCGTGGACGGTGACGTCCAGCTGACCGTCATCTCGGGCAATGTGGCGCAGGAACTGGATGACAACAGACCGCAGGAGGTGCAGAATGAAGAAGAATAAGCTGCTGCGCCGCCTGACGGCTGCGCTTCTGGCCGCTGTGCTGACGCTGAGCATCGCTCTGCCGGTGTTCGCGTCCGACGACAGCGATACCATTTACATCAACAGCGTCTCGGACCTGCTTTCGCTGGCCAAGAGCTGTGCCTACGATCAGTGGTCGGTGGGCAAGACCGTCGTCCTGCAGCAGGACCTCTCCCTCGAGGGGATGTTCTGGGCGCCCATCCCGTCCTTCAGTGGACAGTTCAAGGGCAACGGCCACACCATCTCCGACCTGACGGTGTCGGGCGAGTACTCCCCGGCGGGCCTCTTCGGCATCGTGGAGGAAAAAGGCTCCATCGAGTCCCTGAGCGTGCGGGGCGTCGTGTCCGTCTCGGACACCAAGGACACCACCACCGGCGGCATCGTGGGTATCAACCACGGCACCCTCATCAGCTGCCAGTTCACCGGCGTCGTCACCGGCGACAGCGAAGTGGGCGGCATCGTGGGCCGCAACGAGGCCGAGGGCACCATCGACCACTGTACCGCCCGGGCCATCGTCACCGGCAAGTCTGCCACCGGCGGCATCACCGGCTACAACCTCGGCGCGATTACCGGCTGTACGAACGTCGGCAGCATCAACACCGAGTATCAGGAGGCCTCGCTGGATACCGACGGCTTCACGGCAAAAATGGTGGATTACATCAACAGTCGGAAGGCCAGCATCGACTCCTCCGACAACAGCGGCAGCTCCACCACCAATGTCGCCACCGATACCGGCGGCATCGCGGGCCGCTCCTCCGGCATGATCCTCACCAGCGTCAACACCGGCACCATCGGCTACGAGCATGTTGGCTACAACGTGGGCGGCATCGTGGGCCGCACCGACGGCCTCGTGTCCGGCTGCGTCAATCAGGGCCGTGTGCTGGGCCGCAAGGACGTGGGCGGCATCGCCGGTCAGGCCGAGCCTTACCGGGAGCTGGACCTGTCCAAGGACACCATCCGCCGCCTCCGCTCCGAGCTGGATGTGCTGCGGGGCCTCGTGGACGACACCACCGGCGTCATCGAGAACTCCACCACCAGCATCTCCAATTCCTTCAACGCCATGACCAGCCAGATGGATACCGCTATTGCCACGGCCCGCCAGCTGGACGATCAGGCCAGCGACTACGGCGATGAGGTGGCCGACGAGATCGACCGCGCCTCCACTTTGCTGGCCGATACCCTCACCAAGCTGGAGCCGGTCATGGACACCGGCGAGGATGCCATGACCAAGCTCACCGAAGCCACCGGCAGCCTCAAGTGGGCCATCCGCGAGATGGCTGCAGAGATGCTGATGGCCTCCCGCGCCCTTGCCAAGACCAGCGACAGTCTGGATAAGGTGTCGGACGCCGCCGCAGATAACCGCGACGGCCTGCACGGCATCTCCAACGGCATCAAGAAGCTGCTGGAATCCATCAACACCGGCGACGACACCGCCGCCTCGCAGGCCATCTCCGGCATCCTCTCGGCCTACGACTCCCTCTCCCCGGATACAAAGTCCGATCAGAACCTCAAGACCGGCATCGAGCTGCTGAAGGTGGCCAACTCTGTGGCCAGCGTCTTTACGCTGGGCAGCGGCCTCTCTCCGGCCATGAAGGCCGTCACCGCAGGCATGGGCCTGCTGCGGACGGCGTCCCTCCTGTCCAACGACAGTGACATCGCCCGCGCGACCTCTCAGATCGCCAGCGCCATCGGAACCATCTCCACCATCACGACCCAGATGGGCGGCATCGTGGGCAGTGCGGCTAAGGCCGTCTCTGCCGCCGACCATCCCGAGCTGGCGTCGGCCCTGACCAAGACCTCTGACGCCCTGACCGGGATGGGCAGTATCACCGACGACATCATGGGCAGCATCAAGGACTGGGTCGGCGGTCTGGACGGCGCAGACGACATCAAGAGCGGCATCGAAAGGCTGAGAGATGCGTCCGATAAGCTCAGCGATGGCATGGACGACCTGAGCGACTCCATCGACCTGCTCAAGACCGACGCCGCCCTCACCAGCGCAACGCTGGTCCATACCTCTGTGGCGCTGGGCCAGATGCAGGACGGCCTCGGCGGGCTGACCGACATGATGAGCCAGACCCGCGACATCCTCCACTGGCTCAACCAGCAGGACCCCATCAAGGTGCCCCGTCCCTCGGCGGAGCTGACCAACACCAAGGACTCCCTCTTTGATGCGGTCAGCGGCCTGACCGATAAGCTGGAGGACATCAACAGCACCATGCGGACCTCCAGCGAGCAGCTGACCGCCAAGATGCGGGCTGTGACCGCACAGGTCAGCGTCGTGTCCAACCTGATGCTGGACGCCGTGCAGGAGATCAGCGACCCGGGCAGCAAGACCATCTATGAGGATGAGTCCGAAGACCTCATCGCCGCCCAGTCCGACGGCAAAATCGAGAACAGCATCAACCGGGGCACCATCGACGCCGACATGAACGTGGGCGGCATCGCCGGTACCATGGGCGTCGAGAACCTGCTGGACCCCGAGGAGGACAACAAGGACGAGGGCACCTCGCTCCTGCGCACCTCCTACACCGTCAGCGCCGTCCTCATCGGCAACACCAACGAGGGCAGCGTCACCGCCAAGAAGGACATGGTCGGCGGCATCGTGGGTCAGGAGGAGCTGGGCCTTGTGACGGCCTGCGAGTCCTACGGCGACGTCACCGGCGTCAATCAGGTGGGCGGCATCGCTGGTGCGGCCAGCGCAAAGCTCCGCAGCAACTGGGCAAAATGCGCCCTCAGCGGTGAGAAGTACGTCGGCGGCATCGTGGGTCAGGGCAGCGACAGCGACCTCACCGACGGCAGTCTTATCGCCATCAACAACCGCGCCCTCGTCTCGGTGCTGGCAGGCCAGCAGTATGTGGGCGCCATCTCCGGCGGTCAGGACGGCAGCTTCGTGGGCAACCTCTTCGTCTCCGACGACCTGCAGGGCATCGACCGCCTGAGCCGGGCCGGTCAGGCTGAGCCGGTCACTTATGAGACCCTGCTCGCGCAGGAGGGCCTGCCCACGGCCTTCCGCAAGCTGAACCTCGTCTTCAAGGCTGATGGCCACACCATCAAGAAGATCAGCTTCGACTACGGCGCGTCCTTCACGGAGGCCGACTACCCGGAGATCCCCCAGAAGGAGGGCTACTACGCCGAGTGGAGCACCCCCGTGCTGGATGCCCTCCACACCGACACCGTAGTGAATGTGGAGTACACCTCCTACATCCCGGCGCTGGGCAGCAGCGTGACCCGTGAGAACGGCCGCCCGGTCTTCTATGTGGACGGCTTCTTCGGCGGCTCCAACGCGGTGCAGGTCACCCAGCAGGACATCACAGCCGACGTCCATGGCGTCACCGAGCAGTGGCTGCTGGAGTTCACCGACGACGGCAACGAGACCCATCAGATCCGCTACCTGACCCCGGGCAAGGCCGAGGGCAAGGTCTACGTCAAGCAGGCCGACGGCAGCTGGCAGCGAGTGGAGACGGGCAGCTTCGGCAGCTACACCACCTTCACCGTCACCGGCACCGAAGTGGAAGTGGCCTTTGTGCCCAGCAAACTTCCCGTCTGGGCGTTCTGCGCCGGCGGCGCGGCCCTGCTGGTGCTGCTCCTGCTGCTGGCAAAGCGCATTCGCAGCAAGCGCGGCCCCAAGGGCGGCAAGCCCGAAAAGGAGAAAGCGCCCCGCAAGGAGAAAAAGGGCAGAAAAGCAGCAGTGGACGCCTCCGCGCCCGCCGATGAGCTGGATACGCCCATCTCCGAGACCGATGTCCCGTAAGAGATAAAAGCAAAGCAGGCCTCCGCCCGGAAGGGCAGGGGCCTGCTTTTTTGCATGATTGGGGAGGTTGTACGAAGGTGGGCTTTGCCGTTGCTCAGGCTCTCCCAAAGGGAGAGGCTTTATGCTTCCGGCATCGCCTTCACTTCATTCAGGAAAGCCTCGATCTTATCCAGCTGATTCTCCGCTACGGCGCGGCCGGTATCGTAGACCCGGCGCAGCTGGGCGGGGTCGCGCTCCATAGCGCCGATCTCCAGCGGGATAGGCGGGCGGATGACAAAGTCCCTGCCGGTAGATTCCTGCATGGCGATGTAGGAGAGCGTCTCGTTGTACCGCTCGTGGCGGGCGGGCGCCCCCCCCCCCCAAAACGGTTGCTCGTGTGACCAATTATGCAAAAGCACCCAATCCTGCCCAACGAGCGCTGAACAGCGAAGCGCTTTCAGCGCAGCACTTGTAACTTTGCGCTCCCGCAGGAGCGCCCCCAAGCTGCTCTTTCATTCAACTCAACATGGTCGCGCCAGATGGGCGCGACCGACCAGCATGAGGAACAACTTTCCCAATGCTGGTCTTTTTTGTTGCAGGGGATTTCGCCTCTGCGCTCGCCCCCGACACCCCTTCGCAGCGTACTCCCATGCTGCCTGATTTTTTCCGTGCAGAACCCGCCCGCATTCCAAAAGAACGGCGCTCCCAGCCGCTTTGCTGGAAACGCCGCTTTTGCTTGTTAAACCTGCTCCTGATGCTTAATCGCCGCACCGACAAAATCGCGGAACAGCGGATGCGGACGGTTCGGACGGCTCTTCAATTCCGGATGGAACTGTACCGCCACATACCACGGATGGTCGGGAATCTCAACAATCTCCACCAGATTGCGGTCAGGGTTCTTGCCCGCAATGGTCATTCCGCCCTCTTCAAAGCGGGTCAGATAATCATTGTTAAATTCATAGCGATGGCGATGGCGCTCCCAGATTTCCTCCTGCGCATACGCCTTGTAGCTGTTCGTGTCATGCTTGAGCGCACAGCGATACTTGCCCAGACGCATCGTATGGCCCAGCATGTCGAGGTTCTGATCAGCCATCAGGTCAATCACCGGATAGAGCGTGTTGGGGTCAAGCTCGGTGGAGCTCGCGCCGCGCAGGTTCAGCACGTTGCGTGCGTATTCGATAACCGCCATCTGCATCCCCAGGCAAATGCCAAGGAACGGAATCTTGTGTTCACGGGCGTACTGGATGGCAATCATCTTGCCCTCCAAGCCGCGCTGACCAAATCCGCCCGGCACGAGGATGCCGTGGCAGCCTTCCAACGCCTCCGCCACATTCTCCTGCGTCAAATCCGCCGACTGCACCCACTTGATGTGTACCTTCGCCTGATGCGCAATGCCGCCGTGCGTCAGCGCCTCGACAATGGACAGGTATGCATCCGGCAGCTCGACGTACTTGCCGACAAGGGCAATCGTCGTCTCGCGGATGGGGTTCAGCTGGCGCTCAACCATGGTCTCCCACTCGGTCAAGTCACAGCTCAAGCCCGTCAGTCCCAGCAGCTGGCAGACTTTCTCGTCCAGCCCTTCCTTGTGCAGCATCAGCGGCACTTCATAGATGGAGCGGGCATTCAGGTTCTGGAACACGCGGTCAGCCGGCAAGTTGCAGAACAGGCCAATCTTCGCGCGCACTTCAGCGGGCACTTCGTGCTCACAACGGCAAACAAGAATGTCCGGGCTGATGCCGATGCCGCCGAGTTCCTTGACGGAGTGCTGCGTGGGCTTCGTTTTCAGCTCACCCGCCGCCTTCAGGAAGGGGATGAGGGTAACGTGAATATACAGGCTGTTTTCAAAGCCAACTTCCGCGCGCATCTGGCGGATAGCCTCAAGGAACGGCTGGCTCTCAATGTCGCCAACCGTGCCGCCGATTTCGGTAATCACCACGTCCGGCGCGTTTTCCTGCTTGGAGACAAGGAGGATGTTGCGCTTGATTTCGTCGGTGATGTGCGGGATGACCTGAATCGTCGCACCGAGGTAGCCGCCCTGCCGCTCACGGTCGATAACGGTCTTGTAGACGCGGCCGGAGGTCACGTTTGCCGCCTGCGTCAGGGATTCGTCAATAAAGCGCTCGTAGTGACCAAGGTCGAGGTCAGTTTCCGCGCCGTCGTCCGTCACGAACACTTCGCCGTGCTGATACGGACTCATCGTACCGGGGTCAACGTTGATATACGGATCAAATTTTTGGATGGAAACGCGCAGACCGCGGCATTTCAGCAGACGCCCCAGTGACGCCGCCGTGATGCCCTTGCCCAGCGAGGAAACAACGCCGCCAGTGACAAAAATAAACTTCGTGCTCATGTCCCTAACCCCTTTCGCTCCGTCAGAACACATTAAGACACTTTATTGTAGCTGTTTCGTGCGCTTTCGTCAAGAGACGTTTCGGGAAAATTTCAGAACAAAAATGCAAACCGCACGCATAAAGCCTTGACATCCGCCCTTTTCGCCTTTACAATCTGCTGTAAGGAGGTCGCTTTCCGATGATGATTTCGCTTACTGCCCCGTTTCTGCTCTTCCCGACGCGCCGCGATGCGCCTCTCTGCAAGCTGCATTTCTTGCTTGCCGGGCGGAAAGTTCAGGAGGCGGATGTTCGCCTCTGCGCGCCGGATGACGCTGATTTCGTCGGCTGCATGGATGCGTCCGCGTGGTTCTGCCAGACGCTGGAAGTTCTCTCCAGTGATGCGGATGATGCCCTGCTGTCCGGCTTTTCCGCCGCCGACGAACCCCCGGTGTACGCGCCGGATAACCGCCCGCTGCTGCACTTCACGCCCCCGTTCGGCTGGCACAACGACCCGAACGGTCTGATTCGCGTTGGCGAGGCATACCACCTGTTCTACCAGTGGAATCCATTCGGGCTGAATTGGGGGAATATGCACTGGGGGCACGCCGTCAGCCGCGATTTACTGCACTGGACGCACCGCCCCGTTGCTGCCGCGCCCGATGACACCGGCACGGTCTATTCGGGCAGCGCGTTCTGTGACGCGGAAAATGCGTCCGGGTTGGGAAAAAACACGCTGCTGTTCTACTACACCGCGGCGGGCGGATCGAACGAATGGTCAAAGCAGGCGGGGAATCTGCACACGCAGCGCCTAATGATTTCCCGCGACGGCGGCGAAACGCTCACCCGCTCCGACGCGTTCCTTCTGCCGCACATCGCCGGGGGAAACCGCGACCCGAAGGTTTTCTATCATCCCGAATCCGCCGCGTACATCATGGTGCTGTACCTCGACGGCAGCGAATTTGCAATTTTCCGCTCCCCTGACCTGCTCCACTGGACGGAAGCCAGCCGCTTGAATGCCGACGGCATGTGGGAGTGCCCCGACCTGTTCCGCCTGTCCATCGACGGCGCTGACAAGTGGGTGTTCTGGTCTGCGGATGGTTACTACATGCTCGGTGCGTTTGACGGATTCCGCTTCACGCCCGAAACGCCTGTGCTGATGGCCTATGCGACCCGCCTCCCCTACGCTGCGCAGACCTACGCGAACGTGCCTGAGCGCGTCATCAGCGTCGCATGGCTGCGGATGAAGGATGACACGCATGGTTTCCACAGCATGATGGCGATTCCGGCGGAGCTTTTCCTGCGCCGCACGCCGGATGGCATCCGCCTTGCCTTCCAGCCCGTGCGGGAACTGGATGCTGTGCGCGGCGAGCCGCTCTTCCTGCCGCGCAGGAGCGATTCGGCAGAATTCCCGCTGGCGGACACGCCGTGTGAGCTGCTTTTCCGCTGCAAGCCGAATCAGCCGCTGACGCTGACCATCGGCGGTACGGTGCTGACGGCGGAGAATGCACGTCTGCACATTCAGCCTGTGCTGGGGCAGGATGCGGCAGACGCGCATCTGGACGTCAATGAGCCGATTCGCGTGATTCTCGACCGCGGTGTCATCGAGGTGTTCGCGAACGGCGGCACATTCTGGGCGGCGCTGGAAGCGGAGGGGGATTTGCTGACGAAAGCGGTCAGCATCGCTGGCGCGGAGGGGCTGAAGGTGTATCCGCTACACTGATTTTGTATGGATTGGCAGCATTGCGCAGGAATTTCGCCTCTGCGGAGGCGACAAGGGGACAATGAAAACAGACGAATGTCTGCGGCCGCCCCCTTGACCCCTTCGCAGCACACTCCCATGTTTCTTGAACTTTATCGAAACGCCGTATAGTTAGTGTACCATTTTCAAAAAACAATGGCTGACAACCCCTGACCACAAAGTCAGAAGGCTGTCAGCCTTTTTGTGCTGCTCCGCCTAAAATCCAAAAAAGACCGCCCTCGACGAATCGAAAGCGGTCTTGATGAAGGTCAATTCATCAGAACTTCAGCGGGTTCACGCGGACGGACGGACCCATGGTGCTGCTGATGTACAGGCTGCGCACATAGACGCCCTTCGCCGCGGCGGGCTTCGCCTTGTTGATGGCTTCCATCAGGGCAGTCAGGTTCTCCTGAATCTTCTGCGCGCCGAAAGAGACCTTGCCAACGGGGCAGTGGATGATGGCCGTCTTGTCCAGACGATACTCCACCTTACCAGCCTTAATCTCGGTGATGGCCTTGGTCACATCCATGGTGACGGTGCCGGACTTCGGGTTCGGCATCAAGCCCTTCGGGCCGAGGACACGACCGATGCGGCCGACCAGACCCATCATATCAGGGGTAGCCACGCAGACATCGAAGTCGAACCAGTTTTCGGTCTGGATCTTGGTGATCATGTCCTGATCGCCAACGTAGTCAGCGCCAGCCGCGCGGGCTTCATCAGCCTTCGCGCCCTTAGCGATGACCAGCACGCGGATAGAGCGGCCAGTGCCATGAGGCAGAACGACCGCGCCGCGGACCTGCTGGTCAGCGTGACGGGGGTCAACGCCCAGACGGATGGAAACTTCCACCGTCTCGTCGAACTTGGCCTTGCCGGTGCTGACAACCAGCTGCGCGGCCTGATCGGGATCGTACTGGTTCAGGTGGTCAATCAGCTTCACGCTGTCCTGATACTTCTTGCCATGCTTCATTTCAATATTCCTCCCATGTGGTATTAACGGCACTTTCGTCCTCCCACATTGTTCACGGGGCACTTATGCCCCAGGCAAATTGCTGATGCGCCGAGTGATTACTCCTCGACGGTGACGCCCATGCTGCGCGCCGTGCCGGCGACCATGGACATAGCAGCCTCGATGCTGGCGGCGTTCAGGTCGGGCATCTTGGTCTCAGCAATCTTGCGGAGCTGTTCCTTGGTCAGCTGGCCAACCTTGTCGCGGTTGGGGCGGCCGGAAGCAGTTTCGATATTCAGCGCCTTCTTAATCAGCACCGGAACCGGCGGGGTCTTGGTGATGAAGGTGAAGGTACGGTCAGAATACACGGTGATGACGACAGGAATCACCAGACCCACTTCGTTCTTGGTGCGCTCGTTGAACTCCTTGCAGAAGCCGGGGATGTTCACGCCATGCTGACCCAGAGCCGGGCCGATAGGCGGAGCAGGATTGGCCTTGCCGGCAGCAACCTGCAGCTTGATGAAAGCAGTAACCTTCTTGGCCATTGTAATGGCACCTCCTAAAAAATGTGGTCACGCGGAAGCATTTGCAACTTCCTCCCACGTCGCCTCCCTGCGAACACGACGCCCCGTGCTGGGCAA
>OGQM01001672.1_pt1 | contig 14833 bp, 13 predicted proteins | sample 1553191 | NCBI WGS metagenome assembly OGQM01 (sample SAMEA2579954, study PRJEB22360) | human gut metagenome | biome: human gut; feature: human-associated habitat; material: faeces | place: Denmark | collected 2008/2010 | reverse complement strand
TCAGCTTCCTTGGAACAAAAATGCCCTATTCATCCGGACAGGAAAGTTCAAAAAATATCAGGAACGGTTTTTCGAAGCTGTTTCAGACAGTTCTGCCGGATATGTGGAGGGCGGTTGGATTTAGTGAAGGATATCCGATTCGAAATATATGCCTGGCTGTATTGATAATTAATGTAGTGATATGGGTAGTTATTCTGATAGTGTGTATGCTGAAATGGCAGGAGCTGAACAGCCTTAAATGGTGCTTTCTGGTTACGGCAGCATCACCTGTTGTAACGGCGCTGATGGTGGCCTTCTCGACAGTGGAAAGCTCTGAAAGATACTATTTTATGTGGATTTTTTCCATGGCCTTTGCAATGATTCTTGATTTCGAACAGGGAGCAGAGAGCCTTTCCGGGCAAAAAACAGATGACTGGAAGAATATGGATCTGGATGGTTCCGGACTTTGCCAGATGCGGAGAAAAAGGGGGCAGCACAACAGAACGGTCTGGTTGACAATGACAGTGATCATGCTTATAACGGCTGGTATTATAATCGGAATTAAAGTCTATACGGTTTATCGGCCGATTTTGAAGTCAGAAGAACCGACAGCATCAGATGCACTTGAAGCCGCGAAATATCTTGAGAAGAATGGAGATGATATGGTATATTTCACCTTTGAAAATGCCAATAAAATGACAGCATTATCAAACGGCAGGGTGAATGTATATGCCATTAATTCCTTTGCAACCATGGATATCTGCAAATGGCTCACAGACAGAAACGGCTATCCGGAGAATGGAATAGTGGATCAGGACGGGACAGTATATATTGTGCCGGAGGCATGTATAGGAGAACAGGCTGGACGTATGCAGGCTGACGGTGAGGAATACCAGCTTTGGGCAAACATTGGAACATATGAGATCTGAAGGATGAAAAAATAAAAATAAAATAAAAAAAATATTGAAAAAACTCTGCATATAATATAGATTGGTAGTATATCACAAGATAGTGTTGACAAAAAATGGTTTGCAATCTAATATTAAAGAACCATTTTTTGAATATTGTTGTGTGTGAGCAAAGAATAGTGTCTTTGTTATAATATGCTTGGAATAACACATGATGAAAAGGTCAAAATATGGCAGGGTTGAAGATCGAAAAAATTACAAGGGATATAGAAGATTTTGATTGCGGTGTCAAGTCAATCAATGAATATGTGAGCGAGGCATATTATGCATTGTTGGCTCAGATAGCATATACTTATAGTGTAGTATATCGGGATAAAGTAGTTGGATTTTATATGATAATGTTTGGTCAGGTTAATCTGGGAAATTTCCCGGAAGATGTATCAGAGCATGTGCCGTTCGTCATAAAGGATGGGAAGATATCAGCTGTGCATATTAAGTTTATTGCGGTGGATAGAAAATACCAAAGAAATAAAATCGGAACAGCTATTATGGAGATTGCGATTCAGCAAATAAGGAAATTATCAGACTCCTGGCCGGTAAGAGTTATTACAATAGATGCTAGATGTGATCTTCAGCATTGGTATAGTAGTTTAGGCTTCAAGGTAATGCAGAATAATAATCCCAGTCAAGAGGGAGTGACTCAGGCAATGTATTTTGACTGTATGAGAGATCAGAGCAAGTTGTTAGAATATGAGGAGAGTATAACATAGGATATATCAGTTTAGAAGGGAGTCAGCATGATTATCTGTAGTGAGATTAGATTAAATGGGGAAGATTCTGTTAGGTTTGTAGAGGCTTTGTTGCGCCCTGCGTTGGGGGATATTGATGAGAATACTAAAGTAATGGAAAGGATAGACAGAGATGTCATCTTGCAAGAGACCGATAATGGATTCAATGCACAAATTAAGAATCTAGATTTAAGTTTTTTAGATGATATAGAGCCAGCATATGAGAAGAATCCGATAAGTATTCATGTGCAGATAAGTGTGCCTGTTTATGAGAAAACAGTTTTCTTTGATAGTGATGGAAATGTATCAACAAAAACAGTGATTAATATAATAAAAAGCAAAAAGGATGGTTATGAAAAGATAAAAAATTGTGAAAATTTACTTTGGGCAGCATAGAAAGATAGGAGATTAAATGGAAAGCAGGTTTCAGTTTAGCAATCCGGTATTAACAAGTATAGAATTCCAAGAAAACGAATTTAGGGCAAAAAAAGAGCAAAGTGTTCAGATCAGAATGAATCTGGAGATAGATAAAAAGAGAAAAGAAAATGCAAATGAAGCAATAGTATCGTTAAAAATCACAATAGGAACACAGGATGATACTACTCCTTTTTATATAGAAGCTGTCGAAAGTGCCAAATTTAAATGGAGTGAAGAATTGGATGAGGAGAGAGTGCAGAAACTGTTAAATCAAAACGCCCCATCCTTGTTATTGGCATACTTGCGCCCGATGATTATGCAAGTCACAGCAGCTTCAAGATATGAGGCATATAATATACCATTTATTAATTTTGCTGAGTAGAGAATAGGATGTACTGAAATTGTAAAAAGATGAGTGTTTGTGTTGGGAGATCAAAGATTAGGTTGACACGATATAACTCGGAAGATATAGTAAATACAACGGGAGGAGTAATATGGATAAGAGCGTGGGAACACAGGTCAAAAGAGTCACAGATTTGTATGCAGCTAATAATTCGATTTTGGAAACTGCCAGGGCAGCTGGGCTTTCTACAGTCAAGGTGCGTAAGATCCTGATCACAGAGGGATTATGGGAGAGCAGCACCAGTGTCGCAGTAGGAAAGCTTTTAAAGCAGGGAATGACATCGGAAGAGATAGCGGGTACCCTGCATATGACTGTGAAAAACGTACAGGCATATATGCCTTATGAGAGAGGCATATACGGAGGTGGGGAATTGTCCGGAGAGGCAAAGCGTGCGGGCAGGTACAGAATCCGGATGAAGCATGCAGCCTCTGCACAGGTAGTGAATTCAAAAGATAAAAGCAGATTACATAGAGAGAAGGGAGAGACTGTGAATATGGTCGGCAACAAAGGTATGGGATCAGAAAAGAAGAGAATGGATGTACTCAGACTGCACCTGGAGCTGGATCTGGAGTATGCAGATGAAGCTGAAATGGAGATTCTGAAAAAATATGGGTCTGTAAGCAAGACAATCGCAAGAGATATCCTGGTTCCGGCAGATATGACCCTGCATGCTCTGAATTATGCTATTCTGAGAATGTTTGGGTGGCAGAACAGTCATTTACATAATTTTAGTCTGCCGGATGATATTTTTAAAGACTTGACAGAAAACAGCTTTGTGGAATGGGCGAAAATGGCAGGGGTTTATTTCAGATTTCCCACAGAGAATTATGAGGATATTTACTGGGATGATGATTACAGGGAAGGGGAGAGTATTAAATCATGGATGAGAAAGAAGTATACCGGACCCTATCAATATAAGGGATATGGGGAGCATTATCTTATGAATCAGATGGAAGTGGAAGATATGTTCAGGAGGTGGAATGAAATAACTGTCCGCGAATTCAACTTCAGCGCAGATGAGCAGCCTGAACCGTACAAAGTAAAACTGAAGGATGCAGCAGTAGACCAGGTGGAGCATGCATTTGCAGATATTTATTGTTGTGAACTGATCGAAAGACTGCCAGTAGCTGATATTCTTTATGTGAAGGATAGCGGTAAGGCGGAGCTTTCTGATATAAGAGAATATGTAAAAACACATACCGGAAATTCCGATGTGTATGACCTGGAAAGAGAGTATAACAGCAGACGGTTTGGAAGCACAAAGCAGAAAAGGGAATATCTGGAAAGCATGGATATTCCGGTGAAGCCTGTAACCGACCAGCTGATCTACAGCTATGATTATGGTGACAACTGGAAGGTATTGATCACCTGTGAGGACACTTATCATTCAGAGGAAAATGGTGTATGGAAAAATAGGAAAGGAGAAACAGAGAGTGCACTGGATGGCTTTTTGGAGGATGTTATCAGTGACTACCGTCCGGTATGCATCCGGAAGGATGGCATAGAACTGGTGGATGATGTCGGAGGAATCTATGGCTTCTGTGATATGCTAAAAACAATATATGAAACTGATGATTGTGATGAGGATGCTATGAGTGAAAGAGAAAATACGCTTGCCTGGGCAGAGATGATGGGATGGACAGGAAGAAAAATCAGTACAGGGCAGACATTATAGCGGTTTTGCTACAAAAATAGCAGTGAATTGTGGGCAGGATCTATCGACACTTCACCTCACAGAGACTGGTGATCCTGGACAGCATGAATGGCTGCTCCGGCGAAAAGCGTTTCTGGACAGAAGAAGGAATTTGTACTTTGGCATGACGAGAGCGGTGGTGAGAATGTCAAACCATGTGCTTACGGATTTCCCTTGCTTTATTGAGTGCCTACAGATTTTTTGATAACAACCATTAATAGTGAAATAATATAAAACAGATTGCGTCTTTTGTCACGATAATTATATAATATTCGTGACATAAACAACAAAAAGAAGCGGATGAGTTAAAAGTTTTTGATTTAAATATAATAATCAAAAGTGATGATTATCAATTGAAGAAAGATACGAATGGAGAGTCGGTTGGTGAATGCAGACAAGAAAAATAATTGAATGATGACAATGTTTTTAATACATGATATAATTGGAATGCATTGAAAATAATTCATACACTTACAAAGGGGGAATTACGTATGAAGAAACATATAGCTTTAGCAGGTCTTGTTATGAGCTTTGTATTCCTGTTTACTACGATGGATATGCAGGCGGCACCGAAGACTATGCCAGATGGAACAGTTTTTGATGCAGAGTTTTATGCAGAGACTTATCCGGATGTGAAAGATGCTGTCGGAAGCGATGAAACAGCGCTGTATGATCATTATGTGAATTATGGCAAGGCAGAAGGACGGAAGCCGGTAGCGGATGCGAAGGTAACAGCAGTGGCCAATGATAAGAAAGAAAGTGCCGGTAAAACTGCAAAGTCTGATGCGAAAACGATAGAGAAAGCAGCTTCCACAACAGCATCACAGAATGCAACAGGTGGAATATGCTGGAAATCAGCGACCGGATCAAAATATCATTCTATTGACCACTGTGGTAAGATGAATCCAAAGAAAGCGAAGAAGATTACGATAGAAGAAGCAAAGAAAGAAGGTCTGGAAGCCTGCAGTAAGTGCTGGTAGAAAAAAATGGTATTGATGGCCTGAGCCGAGGAATGCAGCAAGTCTCTCTGAAGATTATAGAAAATTTTATGATATCCTGGAGGAAAACGGTATGCTGCACTTTGGCATGACGAGGGCAGCGGCAAGAGTGGAGAGATCTGAAAATGTTAAAGAAATACAAAATATAACGTAAAAACAGTAATTAAAAAATAAAACAAATTTTTGTGTGGGCATATTGATACGCAGGTTCGTTTATACTAAGATTAGAACATAAATCAGTTGTGCATCTGTCTTATTATACAGGCAGATGCATATAGTATAATAGAACGAAAAAGAGGAAATAAAATGTGCTTTTATATTGGTATTGAAGACTTGGCAGCGAATGCACTGATTGAGATTTTACAGTCTAAGAATGGGGATGACAGTCAGAATATTGTCACATATGCAGAGCTGGAAAAGTATGGTGCCGAAGTAGTGCATTATCTTGGTGAACAGGGAGAGAAGGCAGTTCTTATTTTATCCAGAGAGAATACGAATCATATGCTGTGCCGCTATTCGGATTTCTTTGTAGAAACAGAAACGGATAATAAGGAGCCTGCCATTGAATTACGGAAAGGAAAGACAGTTTCAGAGATTGAGGAGAATTTTACAGACGAGTTATTCTCCATTATATTCTTCTGCTATACATAATCGCTTCGTACATTCTATCGGTGTTTTTCATTTGGGGAGTATAGCATCTGCAGATACTACGAAGGACAATATGTTTTATATTTTTTATCGTAGAAAAAATCATAATCATATAAAGGATAAGAAAGAGTTCTGTAAAAGTCTGGTAGTGAAAACGATTGATATATAATGCTCAGCCTAACACCTTCCGGTACTCCGTCGGTGTCAGCTGGTAGTAGTTCCGGAATGCTTTGCTGAAGTAGTGATTATCCGCATACCCGAGGCGCTCTGCGATATCGGAGATCTTGATATCCGGCTGGGCGAGCAGCTCTGCAGCACGCTCCATACGCAGCTTCAGGACATACTCATAGATGGTAAAGCCATATTTGTTTTTAAACAGCTTGTTCAGATATTCCTGAGAAAAAAAGTACTTTTCCGCAAACATGGAGATGCGGATATTGGTACAGTAATGGCTCTCGATGTAGTCTTTGATAATAGTAACAATTTCATCGGGAGTGATGTGGTCGGTCTTGGCAGAAGTGTCAGAGATGCCGAACACTGCATCAGGATCAATGGCCTTGACTGCCTTTTCAATAGCGCAGTTGAGGCTTTCTTCGTCTACGGGCTTCAGAAGATAATCGCAGGCACCGTTGCGGAGGGCATGCTGGGCATAGGAAAAGTCGTCATAGCCGCTGACTACGATGTACTGGCTGTCAGGGAATTCTTCATGAGCCTTTTCAAGGAAGGCACAGCCATCCATGACAGGCATGCTCATATCTACAAAAACGATATCCGGATGAAATTCGCGCATGGCGGCAAGGCCGTCTTTGCCATTGACCGCATAGCGTGGCGGTTCAATGCCGTAATAGGCGAAACGGCCAAGCCTGGAAATGGCGATCTGGACAGGTTTTTCATCATCAATGATCAGAGAACGGTACATGGGAGCTCCTTTCGTGGAAAATGTCCTGGGAGTGATCCCGGGAAATGGGAAGAGTCAGGGAAATACTGGTGTATTTACCCTCTTCTGTATTGATCACAAACTTTGTTTCGCGGTTATAGAGGATCTGCATCCGGCTGTAAAGGTTTGCAAGACCAATGCCACTGTCCTTGCCGGAGGATTTCTGGGATGCAAAATCCTCGTAGATCTTCTGGAGGCGGTCATCAGAAATGCCCCAGCCACTGTCCCTGACGGTGATCAGAAGATCATTTTCCATGAGTCTTACTGTAACCGTAATGTGGATAGAAGCCTGATTTTCGGATTTTCCGTGGATAATGGAATTCTCCACAAGCGTCTGAATGCTGATCTTGGGGATCAGGCAGTCAAGGGAAGCTGGATCGATCTCAGAGGAAAAGACTAGTGCATCTCCCATCCGCACCTTCTGCAGAAATACATAATTATCAGTATAGTTCATTTCCTGCCGGAGAGGAACCATAACGTTGCCTTTAATAGTATACCTCAGGTTAGAGGCGAGTGAGGTGATCATCTTATGAATTTGTGGCTGGGGATTGATCGCTGCTTCTTTGGAGATCGCTTGCAGGGTATTATACAGGAAATGGGGATTCAGCTGGGCTTCCAGTGCTGCCAGTCTGGCATCGTTGGCACGCAGCTTTGCCACATAATTTTCATCGATGAGACGGTCTATGTGCCGTACCATGCCATTAAAGCTCTGGGACAGCTCGCAGGTTTCCTGGCAGCCATCTGCCTGTATTCTGGTGGAGAAATCACCGGTTCCGGTCCGCTGCATCTGTACAGAAAGCTCCTTTAACGGGTTCATCAGGAGCTTCAGCAGAAGATAGATGAGAACCACCGTGATCAGCCAGAACAGAAAGCCATTGATCAGGATGGAGTGGCCAAGGTGTCCGATCTCAGCATCGATGCAGGCTTCCGGCATGAGGCAGACCATAGTCAGATCGCCGGTTGTGCCGGTATTGCTTACAAGGTAATAGGACTGATTGTTCAGTGTAATAGCCGGCTGCTCAGAGGAAGGAAGCGGCAGCAGCTCTGAAAGGGAAAAGGGAAGCGTATCGGCAGAGGAATATATCAGTTCCTGTTCGTTGTTCAGCAGAAGGAAGATCTCGCCGGTATCGCTGTGATCCTTTACGAGCCGTCTGGTAAAGCTGTCATCAAGGGTGACCTGGACGACGGCCTGGATGATCTGGCCGGGGACGGTAAACAGTGTGTGGTAATAGGTGAGATTACCGGAAGCATCACTTTCAATATAAAGGTTCCGTGGGCTGCCCTTGCATTTCTCCGCAGCATCAAGAAAGGGCTGGATATCCATATTCTGCTGCACAGTAAAGTGCTGCTGGCTTTCGTTTCTGCCAATGATCATGTCCTGATTGATCAGATAAAGCTCGTAGTCAAGGATATCACTTCTTGTATAGTAATTATAGAACATCTGCTGTTTGACGTAGCTGAGCTGTTCTGTGGTGATCGGTGTTTTCTGGTCAATGATCCTGGTATAGGAGGAGTCATAATAAGGCTGGATACAGAATTTGGCCAGGGAGTCCAGATACCAGTCTGAGTTTTCTGCCTCCAGGGAAAGGATCTGGGAGGTGGTGGACAGGTACTGGGAAAGAGTCAGCTCCTTGGTTGAGGTATAGTCTTTATGTACAAGCTGTACAGACACTGCAGTAGTCAGGAGTATCATAATAAAGATCAACTGGATCCATAATGGCACCGGATTCAGCATTCTGCGTATTTTTTGAATCCATGGGCGGAGTAATTCTTTTATTTTTGTGGATAATGACATTTTTTCACCCTCACTTCAGGCATATTATACAAAAAGTTTCAAAAAGTGAAAAGTGCTTTGTTCATTTTTTTACACCTTTCTGGTCAGTTTATTTCATTTTCAGGACAGGGACGAGTATTTTATAATGATTACATCAAGTAGAGAAGGAGGACGGAAATGAATAAGAAGGTTAAAAACGGGTTGGAAATGGCAGCCTTTACAGTTCCGGCGATCATACTGGTCTGTCTGATGATGTATGTGCCTTTTATTCTGAGTGGCTACTATTCCCTGACAGAGTGGAATGGTATTTCCAAGGCCGTTAAATTCGTAGGATTTACTAATTTTAAAACGTTGTTTTCGCAGGGGGGTGACTTCCTTCCGGCACTCTGGTTTACGACGAAATATACCTTTTGCTTTGTGGTATTTTCCAATGTGCTGGCGCTGGCGCTGGCAGTGATGCTGACAAAGAAGTTTAAGGGGGCAAATTTCTTCAGGGGAATTTTCTTCGTTCCGTATATCATGAGCATGACGATCGTAGGCTTTATCTGGAAGTTTATTTTTACCAGCGGATTTGAGAAGCTGTATGAAGCAACGGACTGGAGCTTCTTAAATTTAAGCTGGCTTGGTGATACGAAGCTGGTATTCTTCTCGGTGGTATTAGTTGGTGTATGGCAGTCACTTGGCTTCTATATCGTGCTTTACATAGCCGGTCTTCAGGCAGTCCCGAAGGATGTCCTTGAGGCGGCGACTGTAGATGGAGCCGGCAGGACGCAGACCTTTTTCAGGGTAACGCTTCCGCTTCTTGGACCGTCCTTTACGACCTGTATTTTCATGTCACTGACCAATGGTCTGAAGGTGTTCGACATTATCCTTGCACTGACCAAGGGAGGACCGGGAACGGCATCTAACAGTGTGACATTACAGATTTATAAAGAAGCATTTACGAATAATAATTATGGACTTGGTTCTGCAGAATCCATTATCTATTTCCTGTTTGTCATGGTCATTACACAGCTGGTGTTAAAGGCTTTCAGCAGAAGGGAGGTTGATCTGTAATGACGATCAAAGCAAAAAGAAGACTCCGGATGACAGTCATGATCCTCGTACTTATTGTGGTTGCAGCTATTTATATTTATCCGGTGTTCCTTATGTTTATGAACTCTTTCAAGCCGTTTGGAGAGATCGTGGCGAATGTACTTGCCCTGCCAAAGAGCCTTGACTTAAGCAATTATACTTATGTTGTTAAGAAAATGGATTATCTGGCACTCTTTAAGAATAATGTGATCATCACTGTGATTGGTATTGTCGGGATCGTAATCTTTTCATCCATGGCAGCATACATTCTGGACAGAAGAAAGGGAACCTACAGCAGGATTGCTTATCTGATCATCACGACACCAATGCTGATCCCTTTTCAGACGATCATGATCACATTGCTGAAATCCATGAATGTGATTCACCTTGCAGGCAGTAAGATCGGTCTCGGGATCCAGTACTGGGGATTTGGTATCCCCATGGCAACCTTCATCTTCTTTAACTTTATGAAGACGATCCCGAAGGAACTGGATGAAAGTGCGAAGATAGATGGAGCCTCCCCCTTCCGTACCTACAGATCTATTATTTTCCCACTGCTGAAGTCGGTGACGGTAACGGTTACCGTACTGGATGTTATGTGGATCTGGAACGATTTCCTGCTTCCGCTTCTGATGGTAAACAGCAATAATAAGACAAAGACACTGGTACTTGCGGCATACACCTTTGTAGGACAGATGAATACTAAATGGAACTACGCACTGACTGCCATGGTGCTGACAGTTGTACCGTCTATCATCGTATTTATCCTGCTGCAGAAGTATATCGTAGAAGGTGTTGTGGCAGGAGCAGTAAAGGGCTGATGCCCCTGACGTAAAGTTCAAAATGATTTTTTCCTGTCTGTCTGCCGCAGTGAAGTGGGGATGATGTTATAGCCGGAAACAGACGGGTGAAAATAAAGTAAAAAAGGGATTCCCGAAGATGGGACAAAGGAGGGTAAAAATGAAAAAGAAATTCATCAGCGCAATTCTTTGCGCAGCAATGACAATGAGCCTTCTGGCTGGCTGTGGATCATCCGCAGGAGACAGCAGCAGTGCATCCACTGACAGTACACAGGCCGAAGAGACAACAGAAGCAGCGGATACTTCTGCAGCAGAAGAGACAGCACAGGTTTCTTCTGACGAGCCCTGTGAGATCTATATGTTCATCAGTTCTCCGGAATATGCAGATGCGATCGGTGAACTCATTGATGCTTATAAGGAAGTAGCACCAAATGTGACCATCAACTATGAAACCACTCAGAATGACTATCCGACACTGTTAAAGGCAAAGCTGAATTCCGGTGAGGTTCCGGATATCTTTTCCTCTACATCAGGTAAGGAGATCGATGTTTACAAGGAATATTCTTATGATCTGGCAGGACAGCCGCTGACAGAGACCATGTCTGATGCAGTAGCAGCAACTATGCAGAGTCCGGCGGACGGAAGCGGATGCTACGGAATCGCGATCAAGGGAAATTATTTCGGTATCGTATACAACAAGGCGATCTTTGAAGAATGCGGTATTACTGAGTTCCCTTCAACTGTAAGTGCCATGAAGGATGCCTGTGAAAAGATCTCTGCAGCAGGATACAAGCCTTTCACGACCGGTTTCAATGAATGGTGGGTATATAAGCATGTAGCACAGCATTTCTTTGATGCTGCAGCTGCAAACGCAGGAATTTCCGCAGCAGAGCTGGTATCCGGCTTTGAAAATGGAACAGCCAAGATCTCAGACTATCCTGAGCTTTACAATAACTTCTTCGATTTCATCGATCTGGCTGTAAAGTACGGTGATGATAAGCCCCTTGAAACAGCACTCGATGGTGAGGAATCTGCTTTTGGTACAGGCAAGGCGGCTATGGTTCTCGGACAGGGCGCATGGATCGAAGCTGATGTTCTTTCCATTGATCCTGATATCCAGATCGGCTTCAATGGCTATCCTGTAACAGAGGATGCTTCCCAGTGCCAGGTTATTTCCGGTTCTGACCAGTCACTTCATGTAAACAAGGATTCTGCAGTACTTCAGCAGACACTTGATTTCATGAACTGGTGGTATACATCTGACTATGGCAAGGCATGGTTTACAGATGTAGCAGGTGTTGTTCCTCCGATCAAATCTGATGTACAGAGCAACTTCGAGATCATCAAGCAGGGCGATGAGCTGGCAGCTTCTGCAGGTGCAGCAGACCTTGAGATCATTTACTCTACAGACAGCTGGCATCAGACCTTTGGTGAGATCATGCAGTCCTATATCGCAGGTGATCTTGACAAGGACGGTGCATGTGCGCAGATCGAGAAGCAGTGGCAGGAAATCGACGGTGCACAGTAGGTACTGGCTGGATGATTTCCATCTAAAAAGATAAGAGAGTCCGTTATCCTGTGGACAAAACAGGATAACGGGCTTTTTTGTGTGTGGTGTGTGTGGTATACTGGTGAACATGAGAGAAAATAAGCTGATACGAATATTACTGATGATAAGTGCTGTGGCACTTCTGCTGCTGACGCTCTGGATCGCTTATCTGCGGACAGACCATGAGGCAGCCTTTCTGGAGGAGCTTACATTCACTGCGGAGGTGGATGGTGAAATGGTTTCCTTCAAGCCGTTTCTGGAGGAAACAGACGGAAGATATTATCTGATCCTGCCGTCCTGCTTTCAGGGAAAAGAGACAGAACTGACTGTGCATTATGACAAAGAGGATAGCAGGCTTTTCCTGAATGGGGAGAAGCTCCGGAACGGAAGTACCGTTTCCGGGATACAGGGAGAAGAGGTTTTTGCTTATCAGGTGAAGGGAGGCTTTGGTGAAACCTTCTGTGACCGTGAGCTGCAGGTGCTTATTTCTGAAAAGCTGCCATCGCTGCTTCTGACAGTAGAGGATACCTCCTTTCTGGAGAAGGATCTGGAGGCAGATAAGAAAAAGTATGCGCAGACAGGAGAGCTTCTGCTGCTGGATCCATCCGGGGAGGCTGTCCTTACCGATCATCTGGAAAAGCTGAGGGTAAGGGGAAATCTGACGGCAACACTGGATAAGAAGCCCTATACCTTTACTCTGTCAAAGGAGGCTTCTGTATGCGGCATGACGCCGGCGAGAAAGTGGAATCTGATCGCTAATGCTACAGATGGCTCCTATATGAGGAATAAGATCGTACTGGATCTGGCAAACAGGGCGGTAGGGGCAGAAGGCTATGAGCCGGATGGTGAATTTGTCGAGCTGTTTATGAATGGTGAATATCAGGGACTGTATCTCATTACAGAGGCAGTAGAGATCGGGGAAAACAGATGGGATATTGCAGAAGATGGCGGCTTCGCTTTTGAAATGGAGCTTGACTTCCGGAAGGAAAACGGGAAAGACTATATTACAACGACGGGCGGCAGGCTGTTCGAGGTGAAGGAAGCATCCGGCCGGAAGCTGAGTGCAGAGCGAAAGCAGGAAGCAGAGGAGCTGTTGAATGATGTAGAAAGCGCTTTGCTTGCGGATGATGGGATCAGCGATATCAGTGGAAAGTCACTGGAGGAGCTGATCGATATCCCCTCATGGGCGGCGGGATGGCTTGTGGAAGAGATTTCCGGTGATCATGATGTGGGAATTGCCAGTCAGTTTGCCTGTACGAAGGGAGAGAGTTCCCTGCTGTATGCAGGTCCGGTATGGGATTTTGACGGAGCTATGGGGAATGTAAATACGCCTATGTATGGAATCCCGGAGGCGTTAACGGCATCCATTGCCATGAGCAGGCCGGAAGGGAATGCCAATCAGAACACCTGGCTGGCTGCCATGTACCAGAATCCGGTTTTCCGGCAGGCGGTAGAAGAAATCTACGCATCATCCTTTCAGAAGCCGCTGGAAGAGCTGCTTGACAGCGGGATCAGTGATTACGGGGAGATGATCAGCCGTAGTGCGCAGCTGGATGCACTCAGATGGAATGAAAAACGGCTTTCCTGGGCATTTGTCCTTCCGGATGGACTTGAAATCCCTGCAGAGGGGGATTATACAAGATTTGATACGCTTTCGCAGGAGATTTCCATGGTGAAGCAGTATCTTACAGAAAAAAGGGAGTTCCTTGACAGCATCTGGATAGAAAAAAAGGAATACTGTATTGTAGAAGTGAAGCGCAGGGCGCCGTTCCTTAATGAGGACTATAATCAGACGCTGTATTACTGGGTGGAAAAGGGACAGCCTCTGCCGGCCATTCTGGATGAAGACAGAGAGGATAGTGTATTCCTTGGCTGCTTTGATGATGAGGATGGACAGCAGTATGTGGCAGGAACACCCGTCATGGACGATCTTGTACTGGTGGCCAGGTGGGAACAGAAAGAGGAGTAAGGAGCAGAACAGGTGGAGGAAAAGCGGTATCGACACGAATATAAATATCCCCTTACGCATGGACAGGCATTGATCGAAAATGCTAAAATAAATGCAGTTGCATCCAGGGACAGCCATACTGGTGCAGAGGGCTCTTATCAGATCAGAAGTCTGTATTTTGATGATTATCAGAACAGCTGCTATATGAGCAATGAAAATGGGGTCGATGAGAGAGAGAAGTTCCGGATCCGGATCTATAATCACAGTACAGAACGGATCACTCTGGAGTGTAAGGAAAAGTATCGTGGGATGACACATAAAAGCAGCAGCCCGATCACACTGTCCCAGTGTGAAAAGCTGATGCGGGGAGAAATCCCTTCAGATATCACAAAGGAACAGAGGGTATTGCACCGGCTTGCTTATCTGATGGCAGTGCGGCTGATGCGGCCAGCCGTGATCGTGGAATATGAGCGTATTCCCTACGTATACAGGATGCAGGATGCCAATGTGAGAGTGACCTTTGACCGGAAGATCCTTTCCGGCAGTGATGTGAGAGCTTTTCTGGATGAAAGGATTGCGGGAAGAGGGATCCTGCCGGTAGGGACAGAGCTGATGGAAGTGAAGTTTGACAGCTTCCTGCCAGATGAGATATATCAGATCCTGCAGCTGGAGGGGCTTAAAGCATCTACCTTTTCCAAGTATTACCTGTGCAGAAAATTTCAGGTGCGGCAGAAGAGGTAAAAGATCTGCAGAGACAAAACTAGGGCAGGGCACTGCCGGAAGCTACAAATAATTGAAACAGAAAGGTTTGGACAGAGGAATGGGATTTTCAGATATTTTCAAAAAGGATTTTCTGGCATCATATACCAGCGAAACAGTGAGTGTGCCGCATATTGTGGCGGTACTTTTCATTACAT
>OGQM01001665.1_pt1 | contig 14901 bp, 8 predicted proteins | sample 1553191 | NCBI WGS metagenome assembly OGQM01 (sample SAMEA2579954, study PRJEB22360) | human gut metagenome | biome: human gut; feature: human-associated habitat; material: faeces | place: Denmark | collected 2008/2010 | reverse complement strand
TCTGGCTGAAGCAGGTTTTTTCTTTACTTCAAAATTCTTTATAAAGAGAGGGTGAAAGGTATCTTCTTTTTTTGTTGTGATCCATTTTCCCATCCATGGATCATCCATCTTTCCGGTTTCAAAATATGCAGGCTTGGAAACAGCAGTCTCTCCCTCATCGCTGGTAACGGTTACTCTTACATAATATCTTGTATATGCACTCTGCTCAAATTCCAGTTTTTCCGCCGCACTGTTAAGATTCTTTCCCTCTTTTGTCCAGAGAAGCTCTGAAAAATCTTCTGTCAAAGCTATCTCTATTTTTACATTCTGCTGTCTTCTGGCTGATGTCTCACGAACTTTCCACGATACACATACGGTTTCAAAATCAAATCCCACAGGATTTTCCATACCGTTGATTCTTACATTTACAACTTTCATATATCTCTCCTCTTACTTTGGAATATCTGCGATCACAACTTCAGAAACGCCTCCAAATACTAGAATAGTTATCTAATTTCCGGAGGCGCAAGCAGTTTTCTCTGCTTTTCTCAGTTATTCATTTATCAGCTTTATTCAGCTGCTTCCATTTTCTTTAAATCTCTCTCGCAATGATACAGGATTACCATCAGTACAAAGATAGCGATCACCATGATAAATGGCAGCCAGTTGTACAGGAAGTTAATTGCTGTGGAAACACTTTCCGGCTGTGCGATACCCTGTGCATCCAGAGATCCGTCATAGCCTGCTCCGTTGAGAACCCAGCCAAATACAGCTGTTCCAAGTCCGAGACCGATCTTCTGTGCTGCAGAAACACCGGCATTTCCAAGACCAACGGTATCAATTCCTGTTTTCTTTGTTCCGTATGTAATGGTATCTGCAACCATTCCAAGTGCCATACCGCCGGCCATACCAACACCGCAGCCTTTCAGTACATTGCAGATGATCATCACGATCGTACTGGAACCGCCAAGAACAGCGAATCCGAGGAATCCAAGTCCCATAACTACCATTCCTGCTTCATAAACAGCTGTTTTTCCAAACTTTTTCATAAATGCAGGTGTTACAAACATAACTGCAAACTGTGCAATGGAAATAGAGTTGGATACCCAGCTGTACTGTCCCATATCATAGAGAACATACTGACAGTAATATACATTTCCCATTGCGTACATGATAATTACGAAAAATACTACAAAACTTGCAACTGTTACGATCACCCAGTATTTGTTCTTAAAAAGTGCTTTTACAGTTTCCCATGTGCCTGCTTCTCTTCCAGCACTTGCAGATTTCTGAGTATCTTCCTCTGCGCTTTCAGCAGAATGTACTCTCTCTTTTGTTAAGAAAACACTGAAAATTGTAATTACGATCATTGCGATGCAGTAGATCAGCATTGTGATCGTAAATGCTCTCTGTGTATAAATGTTTTCTGTACTGCTTGTAAAGATTCCAAGTAAGGTAACAAATGTTGAGTTTACAACTACATTTCCAAGTGTCTGAAAAATCTGCTGGATGTTTCCAAGGAATCCTCTCTCATAAGGATTTGCTGTCATCAGTGAGATCATGGAATAATACGGTACCAGCATTCCGGTAAGGCATACAGCATTTACAATGTTATACATCAGGAAAATATATACATACTGTGCCATTTCCGGAAAATTCTGTGGTACAAAAAACAACAGCATGGTGGTGATTCCAAATGGAATACACATTCGTAACAGCCAGGAACGGCCTTTTCCGAGTTTTGATTTTGTACGGTCCACCATACGTCCTACGATCACATCTGAGATTCCGTCAAAAACCTTTGATATTGCAAAAATTGTTGCAATGATACCTGCATTCAGTCCTACTGTGCTGGTAAAATAAATGGTCAGGAAAGAACCGATGATACCATTGATCATATTAAAGGCAAATCCGCCTGTTCCGTAACCGATACGTTCGCTCCATGTCAGGCTGGCATTTGGATCGTTGTGTTTACTTGCCAAACTAAACATATCTCTTTCTCCTTTTCCCTTTTCATCTAATGGGTTTTCTGCATCTTCTGTATTTTTCTGTTTTTATGAAATTACTTTTATTTATCACCTTCTGTCATTCTTGTGTTTTCCTGTTGATAGTGATATTATCAGAAATAAGCGAACAGGATAACGTCTTTAAACGACATATGATTTATCCTTTTCGGACATATACGTTTTTCCTGTTGAAGCTCGTTGACAGACTAAGCGGACTTTCATAATCCGCAGAGAATTTTCCTGATTCAGTTAATTTAGGTGATTTTATGAATGAATACAAACATTTAACAGAAATGATTCCTGAAATGGAACCTGACGAAATATTTTATAAACGGATTTTTCTGGAATATCCGGCTGCACATCTGGACCAGGCACATACCGTCGAGGAAATAGAAAAACTCTGCCCGGAGGCATCTTCCCATGCAGCCGCCGGCTTTACTTACCATCCTGGAAACGCTCTGGATGAAACTATTCTTCCTTCCGATGAGGATACGATCATTTTCCGTCATAACCGGTATGCTCCTGCTTTTTTGCATTCGCACACTTTTTTTGAGATGATCTATGTGCTTCGTGGAACCTGTGAAAACATATTTACCTCCCATACGATTTCCATGCGATCCGGTGATATCTGCATTGTGGCTCCTTCGATCATCCATGCATTAAGTGCTTTCAGCGATGACTGTGTGATCTACAATTTCCTGATAAAAAGCCAGACCTTTGAAGCTGGTGAAACGTGAAGGGGCTTCGAAGGAGGTTCAGGCGGTTTGTGTTTTGGCCGGGTATGCTGGTGTTGTTCTTTTGCATCTTCCTACAGAGAGGATTCCGTCTCTGGAGGGGTATTGCGGGATGCTTCCGGAGGGGTTGCGGTTGTTTGCGGTTTATGTGATGGCGCATCAGATGTATCTGAACGGGGAGTACTGGAGTGCTTATGGAATGTGTAAGGCTGCATTGCTTATGACGAATGACGTTTATCCGATCAGTATGATCTACATCCGGTGTATGATGGCGATGTGTCGGATCAACAGGAAGGATATGCAGGAATCGCAGTCTGAATTTATGAAGGGATGGAATCTTGCCAAAATGGATAATTTCATTGAGCCTTTTATTGAACACCATGGTCTTTTGCGCGGGCTGGTTGAGGCGTGTATCCGGAAGAATGATCCGGATGGATACCGGAAGATTACAGATGGAGTCCTTTTTTTCAGCAGAGGCTGGATGGTGATACATAATAATGAAACGAAAAAGAAAGTAACGAATGAAACGAAAAAGAAAGTAACGAATGAACTTTCGACGATGGAATTTTCCATTGCCATGCTTGCAGGTGAGGGATGGACGAATAAAGAGATTTCTGCACATCTTGGAATTTCTGTAAATACAGTAAAGCATTATCTTACGGATATTTTCAGTAAATTGAATGTAAAGAAGCGGGATGAACTGAAGAATTATATGCTGAAATAGTATTATGGGGCACTTTTTTGCGTTGGAACGGGCCTTACATAGTAACTGTCTATGCTGTATAATAAATAACACAAATACATATATATTGATTGAAAATTATCAACAAAAGACAAAAATAACTATATAAGAAAGGGGAAGAAGCAAAGAAGTTTTTTTCTGAGTGCCTAAAATGTACGTTTGGATACTAAAAATGTACATATGAGTGCCAAAAATGGTTTTCATATTGACACTTGAAACGCATATATATATATAATGTTGGTAAGGCTAAACTGCTTTCATTACCAGTTAAAAAACTTGAAGCTTTTTAAAAGAGGAATATAAACAAAAATAAGATAATAAAAATTATAGTACACGTTAATGCACACATAGGAAAGCGGGAAAGGTATGAAAAGATTGAAGAAAGATAAGATCAAAAAAATCCTGGCATTTATGGTGGCTTTGGCGTTGATGGTATCCTGTATGCCAAGTGCATATACGATCTCCGCAAGTGAGACATTTGGAGATGGAACGGAGGATTTTACAGATGGTGAATCTGTCTCCGGATCAGCGGCCGAAGAAGCGACACCGGATGTAAGCAGCGCAGACCAGGGAGAACAGGCGCAGCAACAATCTACGCTTACATATGAAAACGATTCTGTGAAAGTAACAGCAGAAGCGCAGGAAGAGGGAGCTCTTCCACAGAATACAACATTAAGAGCTGAAAGTGTGAATGAGAATTCTTCCGTTTCTTATGATACGGTATCTCAGAAACTTGCGAAAGCAGCAGAAGATAAGGGCAGCAGCCTGAAGGGTTTTGTTGCGTATGATGTGTATTTTGCAGATGCTGACGGAAACAGAGTTGAGCCGAATGGCAGAGTTAATGTTACGATCGAGTACAAGACACCGGCAGCACCGGAACTTACCGATGCAGCCAGCACCAGCGTAACGGCAGAGAAGCTTCATTATAACAGCAACACAGGTGAAACAGAGGTTACTACCTTACAGCCAAATGAAGAATTAAAGGTTCTGAATGTGAATGAGAGCAAACAGCTTCAGACTCTTCAGGTGCAGACTTCCAATGCAGCAGTTTTTGCAGTGATGTGGGATGCTCCGGAAGTGCAGGATGCTGAGGATGAGATTTCTGTTGAGGCTGAGGAGCCTGCAGCGGATGGAGATTTCACGGATGGTGATGGAACTTCTGATCCGGAAGTAACACCGACCGAGACTCCGGCAGCAGATCCTACTGTTACGGAAGCACCGGCGGTTGAGCCGACTGTTACAGAAGCACCGGCAGATGACCTTACAGATCCGGATGACGGAAATACAGATGCGACGATCACACCGGAACCGGCAGCACAGCCGGTGATCGTGGAAGTGATTGGAGAAGATGTTAATCTTCGGGTAAGCCCATCCACAGAAGCAGATGTAGCAACAACCATACCGGCAGGAACAAGACTTACCGTTCTGGAAACGGTTACCGCAGAAGACGGGACAACCTGGTACAAGGTTTCCTATGAAGATGTGGAAGGCTACATAAGAAGTGACATGGCGCAGGTGGTTGATGACAGTGAGCAGGAGCCTGCGGAGGATATTCAGGAAGAGGAACCTCAGCCTGAGATTACCAGATACGATTACAAGAGTGACGAAGTGAATGTTAAAGTCACACTTACGGATCCGGCAGATCTTCCGGATAATGCAGAGCTTTCCGTAACACCGGTAGAACTTACACAGGAAGCGGAAGCCCAGATCACAGAAAAAGCCATCAAAGAAAAGAAAGCCATTGAAAAGCTTTATTCCTACGATATCAAATTCCTGGTAGATGGAGAAGAAGTTCAGCCGGGTAATTCGGTAAAGGTAGCGGTAACGCTCAACAATGAGAAAAAGATCAACGACGCAGACGTATACCATGTAGACGATGAGAACAATATTGAAAACATGGATGGAAACGTTGATAAGAATGGAAATGTTGAGTTTGAGACTACACATTTTTCTACTTATGTAATCGTAGATAACAAGCGTAATGGTAAGATTAATGTTACAATAGAGCATTATGACGGAACGACGAATCCGGCAAGCAAGATTTATGCGGATGATGTTCGGACACTTACAATCGGTCAGAAGGTAGATTGCAAGAAAGCTGAGAACTGGGATATTTCAAAAGTGGAATTGGTTACTGACAACGGAACATCTACAGTTAAGCCGGGTGAGTTTAATGTGGCACAGGATGCTACTGTTAAAGTATATTATAAACCGGTAACTGTAAATTTCGCCGGTGCGCCGACATTTTATGATTATACGGTAAAAGCTGGATCGAACTATTCCATCAACCAACCAAGTAATTACGGTAAGAACAAAGACAGTGATAAGAAGCTGACCATGGGTGAGGCAAAACAAAACTACCAGAATTACGGATATAATTGGAAGAAAGACGGTCTTAGCGTTAACACATGGACAGGAAGTGACGCTGTCATTAAAGGACTGCTGAAAGGTCTGGATGCAGACGGAAATGTTGAATTTAATTATCCGGATCCGGGCTTTTTCACAAATTCCGATCTATTGGCCGGAAATTCAACGGATAATTATTTGAGAAAAGTCTACAGGGATTATACGCTGAATTTTGACAGAAGCGGAGATACTTATACATTAACCGGCGTAACAGACGGAAATGGTACAAATGTAACGGAACAGTATAACTTAAACAGAACTGGTAAATCCGGAGAGGATTTCTTCCCGTTGGATTCTGTTCGATCAAGTTATGAAAAAGCTTATACCAGAAAGCAAGATAGTCCCCTTCCCGAGGATAATAAAATCCACAATTACTATTTTGGTATGCGCTATGATATTAAATTCAAACTTGGTGATTATATAGGACCATTAAGTTATAGTTTTACCGGTGATGATGATATGTGGGTCGTTCTGGATGGAAAACAGGTAGTTATTGATCTTGGCGGAATCCATAACGCAGCTACTTCTACTGTAGATCTGTGGAAGTATTTGACAAATCAGGACAAAACCCAGCTGACAGATGAACAGAAAAAGGCAGAGCATACCTTAACGATCCTTTATATGGAGCGAGGTGCAGGTGCCTCTAACTGTTATATGAATTTCACCATTCCAAATGCCAAAATTTCACAGGTCACAACAGACGCGCTTGGAACACTGACATTTAACAAGGTGAATAAAGACGGTACCGGACTGAGCGGAGCAAGTTTTGCTCTTTATACAGATGAAGATTGTACTACACAGCTTGAAACAGTGACATCCGGAAAAGACGGAACCGTAACATTTGACAGGCTTCGTGCAGGTATCTATTACCTGAAGGAACTCCAGGCACCGGCTGGTTATGTGAAATCTGATGCGGTATGGACGGTCGAAGTAACAAAGACGAGCGATACACTGGTTACTACAACACTCAAAGACAGTTCAGGTAATGAGGTAACAGACAACGAGATCGTGAATGAGACACCGGAAGAAATCATTAAATCCAGTATGGAGTATAGTAAGACCGCAAAAGTTGATAGCTGGAATGACAGAACCTACGATATTAATATCAAGGCAGCATCGACCAGTACCAGTTCCGTGACGACTACAACAAAAGCGGTTGCGGATATTATGCTGGTATTGGATGTGTCCGGTTCGATGGATAAAAAAATAAACAATTATACTTATATTGCTGATAATACGCCGGAAGGAAGAGAGAAGCTTGATAAAAAGACTACTTATTATGTAGAAAAAGATGGTTCTTATAAAGAAATGAAGTATAGTAAGCGGTATAGTGAGTGGTATATTGGCAGGTATGAAGCTTCGAATTACTACACTGATTATAAAATTTATACAAGAGAAACTAAAACAAGACTTCAGGCATTACAGGATTCCGTAGACCAGTTTATAACAGATACTGCATCGAAGTCACCGGAAAGCAAGATTGGAATTACAGCATTCAGCAGCGATTACGACCAAGATCATAGCAGTAATGGTGCAACGCAGGGGTTGCTTCCAGCAGGAAAGAATACAGGAGAGGAGAAGAATAAGGATATATTAATATCATTTGCAAATAACTTAAAGGCTTATGGTGGTACAACACCAGCGATTGGACTAAACAAGGCCAAAGAGTTATTAGATGCAGTAGCTAATGATGGGAATCCGAAATATGTGATTCTGTTTACAGATGGAGCTCCAACAGGAAACAGAATGGATGATGAGTGGGATTCTGATGCGAAGACAAATGCAGAGACAGCAGCCAATGCATTGAAAGAGGCTAGATACACGGTCTATACTATTGGTTATGGATTCGATGATAACAGCAATGAAGCAAAATTCCTAGCAGGTGATGGAAGCACGAATTATCCGGGAATAGCTTCTCCAAATTGTGCATTTACTGCGAATGACGCAACAAAACTGGGCGAGATTTTCAGAGACATTCAGAATACGATCACACAGGACATTGCAATTACCGGAGCAACAGTTACGGATATAATTGATTCGAGGTTTGATCTTCTGAAAGATGATGGAACGTTATATACACAGGATGACTTGAATAATGGTGTTAAAGTAAATGGTGGTACGGTATCTCTGGTCGATGGATGTTATAAGATCGAGTGGACAGATCAGACGATACCAAACAAGAAGAAAAATGGCGAATGGAATAAAACAGTCAAAGTAAAAGCCAAAGACAGCTTCGTTGGTGGAAACAATGTTACAACCAACGTATCACCGGGCTCCAAGATTTCTACAGGATATGGCGATGTTGAGTTGCCACAGCCGACAATTAATGTTAAAGTGAATTTAGTAGTCAAGGACAAAGAAGTTTGGATCTACAAAGGTGATACAGTACCAACAAATGATACAATTTTGAATCAGCTGTTTAGCGAATCAGAGACATCGTATTTAAAGGGTACAATAGGTGCTGCAGATGCGAACGGACATATTATTAAGCAATGGTTCAAGAAAGATGAGAAGGGAAACAGAATCAATATCCAGGAAGAGGATATGGCAACCACACCTGATGGTGATACAGAGTATTATCTGGAGGTAACATATAAGCCGAATACGACATCAACCGATGATAGTAAGAAGAATACCACCACAAGTGATGGAATGCAGCATTTCGTAGGAGATGAGAAAGCTTACAATCCGAATAACAGAAATCTTTATGGCACTTATAAAATTCATGTTATTAAGGGCCAGCTTCAGATCATAAAGAATGTAACAGAAGCATCTAGTGAAAACAGAACCTTTGCATTTAATGTAAAAGATAAGGATGGTAATGATGTTTCCAATAGTCCGGTAATTGTGACAGTTAAGGCTGGTGAAACAAGCGGAAATGTTACATTGGCAGACCTTTCAAGAGGAAGCTATACTGTAACAGAAGCAAATACGCCGGGTTATACAATTAGTGCATTCGAGGTTGGTACGGAAACAGATTGTGAAAATTCTAAATCCGATGTTTCAAATGAAAGTAAATCACTTACTTTTGTACTTGGTAATGACGTAAACAAAAAGAATGTTATTACAGGAGAGTACACGTATACAGCTGGTGGTGTAAAGGGGGTTGCTTCCTACACGAACGAGGCACGAACCAATCTGGATCTGCAGAAAACAGATACGGAAGGTCATTTCTTAACTGGTTCTAAATTCAGATTAGAACGGAAAGAGGGTGACAGCTGGATACAGATTGAGAATGAAGTAGAAGTAAAGAATGATTCTTCAGAGATTGAACTCAATAATCTGGAGTCAGGTATTTATAAACTGACAGAGATTACTTCTCCAAAAGGATATTCGATATTAGGCAGCAGTATTTACTTCAAAGTTGAATTAGGAAATGTAACACTTGTTAACGAAGAAAATGGTAATCCGGCACAGGATGGTGAGATGTGGACATTGGAAAATAAAGTTTTAACAATTAAAAATACGAAACTTTATTCCTTACCAAGTGCCGGAGGTCCTGGAATCTATGGATTTACAATCAATGGTGTAGCGATTCTTGCAACTGCACTCCTGTTGTTTATAAATAATAAACGAAGGGAGGAAGAAGCAGAAAGATCGTAATACATTAATTGTAAATGGCAATACGAGGGGAAATGAAAAAGAAAAAAATGCATAGAAAGAAAGGAGTAGAAACATGAAGAATTTATTTAAGAAAGTCAGTGCAATATTAATGGCAGCGATTATGGTGCTGTCTATGTGTGCAACTGTATTTGCAGCAATTCCTAGTGAAGGTGATACAGCAGATGCAGTAGTGCATAACGTAGAGGCAGGAGCAACCGTTAATGCTTACCAGATTACAAAAGCAAAGTATGATCCAAATGGAAAGGGATTTCTCGGTTATGAGGCAGTTGAGGGAGTAACATTAGCAAATGTACTTGCACCAACTTCTGATGAAGTGGCTGCTATTGTAAACAGCAATCTTGCATCTCTTCCAACACAGGCTATGACTCCAGCAGGAACAGAAGGTTTAGTTGATTATACAGCTAAGTTGGCACCTGGTTACTGGATTGTAATTGTCAGCGGAACTGTTAACAAAGTTTACAACCCAATGCTTCTTGGTGTAGCTTACAGTGAGAGTGGTACTGATAATAAAATGACAGCTGATCCTGTATATGCCAATGGAAACTGGACTTTAAGTGGTGAGGCATATGCGAAATCTACAGCTCCATCCATTGACAAAAAGATCACTGGTTCTACTACAGCAGATGGGAAAAAAGATACAACAGATACAAACCTTAATGAAAAAGGTAATGATGTAGCAATTGGTGATATCGTTAATTACGAGATCACAACACATATTCCATCTTACAGCAAACAGTATTCAGAAGTAATTGTTAATATCAGCGATACTTTAAGCAAAGGTCTTACATTAAATAAAGATAGTATTCTGATCAATGGTAAAGCAGTAGATGCAACAATGGGAACTCTGACTACCAGTGACAGAGGATTTGAGTTTGTTATTAACAGTAATTATGCATTAGCCCATGGAAATGAGGAAATTACAGTAACATATTCAGCAACTGTAAATGATGATGTTGAGAAAAACTTTGATCCGAATACCAACACTGCTAAACTTGTTTACTCTAATAACCCGTTAGATAAAGATATTACAAAAGAGACAGAAAGTAAGACATATACCTATACATTCTCTATTGGTGCAGCATTATCTGCAAGCATTCAGAATTATAATAAGAAAGTTAACCAGATTATCAAAGTTGACGCTGATGGTAAAGTAATCAGTACTAAGACATCAGAGAGCGGCTTAGAAAAAGATAAAGTAATTGAGGTTAAAGAAGGTGCAGAATTTACATTAACTAATAAGAAAACCGGTAAATCCTACACAGCTACAACAGGTGCAGATGGTGGACTTACATTTGAGGGACTTGATGCAGGAGAATATACACTTGTTGAGACAAAAGCTCCGTCAGGATTTGCACTCAGCAACAAAGAAATCCCGGTTGTAATTGCTGCGACATATACAGAAAAAGGAAAACTTGACACATTAACTATTAAAATTGATGGACAGAGAACTTCTGAGTATAAAGCAAATTACACAGCTGAAGGAAAGGTTAATACAATTACAAATACTACAGAGGTAACAGATGTTGTTAATACCAAGCTTGGTACTCTTCCATCCACAGGTGGAATGGGAACATACCTCTTCACTATCATCGGTGTTGTAGTTATGGCTGGTGCTGCTGGCGCATTCTTCATGAGCCGCAGAAAAGGATCTGAGGAGTAATCCAGACAGATTATTTGGTCAGATTTTTCTAAATATTTATAAACAACAGAACCAAAGTAATAATTAAGTAAATCAGTTACCGCCCGGCCTCTTCGGAGGCCGGAAACGGTAATACAACAGTATGGAGAAACCTATGAGAAAGAATAAAAAGAAAAATTATATTGGACTTGGGTTGCTGTTTCTGATAGGATTGTCCATACTGCTGTATCCAATGATCAGCGATGCCTGGAATAAGCACAGGGATAATCTTCTGATCAGTAAATATAGCAGCAGTGTTTCTTCGAATAATAATTCGGAGGAACTTGACAGCATGTGGAAGGCAGCAGAGGAATATAACGAGCAGATCAAACAGGAAAGTGTACCGGATGCTTTTTCCGTAAGGGATGGAGAGACGGACAGTACATACGAATCTCTTTTGAATCTGAATGGTGATGGTATGATGGGATATGTGGAGATCCCGGTGATCGATGTACAGATTCCAATCTATCATTACACCACAGATGAGTCACTGGAGAAAGGTGCAGGACATCTGTTTGGCAGCAGTCTTCCGGTTGGTGGTGAGAGTACACATGCAATCCTTTCCGCACACAGAGGACTTCCAAGTGCCAAGCTTTTTACAGATCTGAACCTTGTGGAAAAGGGAGATGTTTTTTACCTGCATATTCTGGGGAAGACACTTGCCTATGAAGTGGATCAGATCCAGACAGTCCTTCCGGAGCAGACGGATTCTCTGGCAATCACAGAAGGTAAAGATTATGTGACACTTGTTACCTGTACACCGTATGCAGTAAACACACACAGGATTCTGGTCAGAGGACACAGAACGACTGTTAAGGCTGCAAAGGCGGTTCAGAAGTCAGAGAAGAAGGCGACTGGAATTTCCAATCCGACACTTCCGATGCTGATACTTTGTGTTGTGATCGGTATTGTGATCGCAGCTGTGCTCGTAGCAGCTGTCAATTTTGTTCAGAACAAAAAACGACGCAGGAAATAATGATGTATGGCTAAAAAGAAAAAGAAGAAAAAGGGCAGTATTGTCCTTAATATCTTTATCGCAGCGGCTTTTCTGGTGGGAGCGGGAATTTTTCTTTATCCGACGGTCAGTGATATGTGGAATCAGTACAGAAATGCACAGCTGATCAGTACTTACGATCAGGCGGTTACAGATCTTTCTGATGACAACTATGAAAAGCTCTGGAAAGAAGCAGAAGAATATAATGCGGAACATCCCGTGAACAGTATTGTAGATGCGTTTAATGAAGAGGAAGATTACGAACCGACGCATCCTTACGATGAAGTTCTTGATCCGAATGGCGATGGCCTGATGGGAAGTATTGAGATCCCGAAGATTCAGGCAAAGCTGGCGATTTATCATGGATTAAGCAAAAATGTACTGGAAAAAGGTGTTGGTCATGTAGAGGGAACCAGTCTTCCGATTGGAGGCGAAAGTACTCATGCGGTACTGGCAGCTCATCGTGGACTTCCCAATGCGAAGCTTTTTACAGATCTGGATCAGATGGAAGTGGGAGATATTTTTATCCTGCATATCCTGGGAAAGAATCTGGCATATAAAGTGGATCAGATAAAAACAGTTCTTCCGGAAGAGACCAGTGAACTGGATATCGTTGAGGGAGAAGATTATGTAACACTTGTGACCTGTACCCCATATGGAGTAAATACACACAGACTTCTTGTGCGGGGAACCCGTACGGAATATGTGGAAGAAGAGAAGAGTAATGATACAATTCCGCAGAAGCTTGCACAGACAGATCCAAAGAAGGTGCTGGCTGCGGGAAGTGCAGTGCTTGTTATCTTGATACTGCTGGTTTATCTGATCGTCCGCCGCAATGGAAAGCGACGGGTATCAGGAGGAAAAGAGGAGGCAGAAAAAAGTGGAAAAGAGAACTAAGCGGAAAAATTTTTTAAGCAGCTTTCTGGCATTTCTGGTAATGGCTGTAATGCTGATCGGCAGTATTTCACAGGTAGTTCTGGCAGATGATTATGAAGCCGGCAAAACCGGTACGATCACGCTGACGGTTCAGGAGACCGGAGATGACGGAACAGCAAAACCGATTCCAAATGTGAACCTGACACTTTATAAAGTTGGTGGTGTGACCTTTGATGGAAACGTGCATTTTGTGGCAGATGGCGCACTTCAGTTTACAGGAATCGATTTCGAGAATATCAAAACAGCAGAAGACTGGTACAAAGCAGCGGAGACTCTTTCCGCGGCAGTAAAGAAAGCAGGGATCAGCGGAAGCGAGATGCAGTCAGATGCCAATGGAAACATCGTGTACAATAACATGGCTGAGGGTGTATATCTGATCGTGCAGAGCAATCCGGATGACCCGAATGTATCTGTTTCACCGATGGTACTGACGGTTCCTTTTGTAGAGGAAGGTACTGGCTGGACTTATAATGTGCAGGCATATCCGAAGACGATAACCCGTGATGGTGATAAGGAAACAAAGATCCAGGTTACAAAACGACTGTACTATATTAATCAGGATACTTTCGATGTTATCGAAATGGAAGCAGATGATGCAACCTATAAAGTTGGTCTTTTCCTGGATGATAAGGGAACAATCCCGTTCAGAAGTGACTACATGAAAGATATCCGCCTTGTAAAAGCAAGCAGCGGAACGGCTACCTGGGCAAATGTACCAGATGGAAAATATTATGTATTTGAGCTGGACGAGAATGGCGATCCGATGACTATTAATGATTCGATCATTATAGATGAAGGAAAGTCCTATTACTATGATGTAACTGATTCCAATGAAAATGCGACCAATGAGGCAGAGATCAGCCAGAATGGTTCTACAGAATCGGTATCATATGTAAATAACTATTATTCTTTCATTCCGACTGGATTTGCGTTGAAAGGACATATTAAGATCAATAAGAAGGTTCTTGTTGACGGACAGGAGACAACGGTACCGGATACTTTCTATGCAGCTGTATTTGAGACAGGAGCAGATGACTCTCTGAATCTTGTTGAGGGTACGATCAGAGAACTGAATCAGAACGGTTCTGTCGATATAGAGGTTTCTTTCCCGGAGAATACAGAACCTGAGTCAGTTACCTATACAGTTATGGAGACTGATAAGGATGGAAATCCGGTTGATCATGATTCTTTCGCATATGAGATCGACGGTGAAGGTGATATCATTCTGAACGAAAGTGAGAGTTATGAAAACTCCATGGATATCACTAACAGTAAGAATACAACACCGGAGCCGACGGTAACGAATACACCGGTACCGAGCGGACAGCCAACAGTAACACCTTCTGAGAGAACAAGTACACCAGTACCTGGAGGTTCTACATCAACCAATAATGATGGAGGCGGAACAACAGGACGTACTTCTGTAAAGACCGGCGATAATACACCGATCGGTGTATGGGTTGGCATCCTTGCAGCAGCGATCGTAGTTGGCGGTGCAGCAGGTTTTGCAGTAAAAAGAAAAAAGAAAAAATAATAAAATGAATCATTGTAAAGAATGATCATCAGAAAGGCCAGACAGAGATGTCTGGTCTTTCGCTGGATATGGAGAACCGTTTTACGAATATTTTTACTGTAACGGCGGATGAGAGATAAACAACAGGGAATGGGAATATTGTCTTTTTTTTATCAAAAGAGAGTTTTACATAAAAAATTTCTTGACATTTGGTAAGGAGAAGTATATTGTATGTGTTGCAGTAATTTCATAAAAGATAGCCTTTTATTCAGAGTGGTGGAGATACAAA
>OGQM01001652.1_pt1 | contig 14997 bp, 13 predicted proteins | sample 1553191 | NCBI WGS metagenome assembly OGQM01 (sample SAMEA2579954, study PRJEB22360) | human gut metagenome | biome: human gut; feature: human-associated habitat; material: faeces | place: Denmark | collected 2008/2010 | reverse complement strand
CTGGGCGGTCTTTTTGTTTGGGGGTGATGCCTATTCCGTGTCCGCATTTCAAAATTACCATCGTCAAGCGCAGCCAAGGGCAGTCCGCTGTTGCCGGGGCCGCTTACCAAAGCGGCGAACGGCTGTTCAGCGAGTACGACCAGAGAACAAAATTCTACAACAAGAAGAAAGAGCTTGTCCACGCTGAGATCATGCTGCCATCCTATGCGCCGCCCGGATATGCAGACCGGGCGACCCTCTGGAACGCCGTAGAAGCTGTGGAGAACCAGTGGAACTCCCAGCTTGCCCGGCGCATCGTGCTGGCGTTCCCGGTGGAGGTGCCGAAGGAGCAGTATTTGTCCATGATAAAAGAGTTTTGTCAGGAGCAGTTTGTTTCCAAAGGGATGATTGCCGACTTTGCCATCCACGACAAGGGAGATGGAAACCCACACGCTCACATTCTGCTGACGCTCCGGGCAATAGATGAACACGGCAAGTGGCTCCCGAAAGCCAGAAAGGTGTACGACCTTGACGAGAACGGTGAGCGCATCCGGCTCGCTTCCGGCAACTGGAAGTGCCACAAGGAAAACACGGTGGACTGGAACGACCAGAAGTATGCCGAGGTCTGGCGGCATGGCTGGGAGACCATTACCAACCGCTATTTGGAAGCGGCTGGCCGCCCGGAACGTGTTGACCTGCGCTCCTTTGAGCGACAGGGCATCCAGCAGATACCGACCGTGCATCTCGGTCCCGCCGCACACCAGATGGAAAAGCGTGGAGTGGAAACTTTTCTCGGCAACCTGAACCGGGATATTCGCGCCGCCAATAGCCTGATGCAGTCCATCCGCAGTGCGATTCGTGGGCTGCAACGCTGGATCGCAGACCTGAATGAAAAGAAGCAGATTCTTTTGGATGCACTGGAACAAGCCAAGGAGCCAATGCTGTCCGACCTGCTGGTGGATTACTTCAACCTCCGCAACGAGCAGCGCAGCGATTGGTCTGGCAAGGCAAAACTGAAATGCACTGTCCGAGACTTTGAGGAAGTCAAACGGGCGGTGGACTATCTGAAAGCCCATTCTCTGAACACCATCGAGGATCTTGACACTGCAATTTCTAACCTGAATCACACCGCCGCCCCTCTCCGCAGGCAGTTGAAGCAGAACGAAAACCGTATGCGGGCAATCGCTCAGATCAAGGACGCCGCTGCCGTCCATGCCAAGCTGAAAACCGTCCACGACACCTTTATTAAGAAAAACTTTAAGCTGACCAAGGACGCTTACGCCGCCCAGCACAAGGACGAGCTGGACGCATTCAACAAAGCCGTCCGCACCCTGATGAAGCTGAACGGCAGCACAGCGGTGGATTTTTCGGCATTGGATGCCGAATTTTCTGCGCTGCAATCCAGCAGCGCAGAGTTGCGCACCCAACTGGAAACCTTGCAGCCGGATATCTCCGCACTGAAAAATATCCGCAAGTATATCGACATGGTGCTGAATAAGCAGCAGCTTTCCGCACCGGGCGGCAAGACCCCGGAGAAGGAATCGGTGCTGAAAAAGCTGGAAGAAGCCAAGGCAGCACAGTCTGTAATGAAAACGGAAGCGAAAAATCACACACAGGAGCTTTAAGGAGGGAGCAACATGACCTACACCCAAGCCCAGATCGACAAAGCCAATGCGGTGGATCTGGAAAAATTTCTCCGGGCACAGGGCGAAACGCTGGTGCGCAGCGGAAAAGAATACCGCTGGAAAGCCCACGACAGCCTGACCGTTTGCGGAAACAAATGGTTCCGACACAGCCAGAGCAAGGGCGGCTTGCCGGTGGATTTCGTGATGGAATTTTACGGCAAGTCCTTCCCTGAAGCGGTGCAGATGCTGACCGGAGAGCCGGGCGAAGCCCAGCCGGAGGCTGACCCCGCCCCCTCTCCGGCGTTTCGCTTGCCGCTGCGGAACGTCACCAACGCCAACATCCTGAACTATCTGACACAGGAACGGAAACTCAGTCCCTCGCTGGTGAACTTCTTCATCGCCGCCGGAGATATTTACGAAGACGCCGCCCACCACAACGTGGTCTTTGTGGGGCGGGATGCAGACGGGCATCCCCGCTACGCAAGCAGCCGTGGGATTCGGGAAAAGTTTCGGCAGGATGCAGCCGGGGCAGAAAAGGCATTTGGCTTTGCCCATCGCGGCACCGACAAGCAGTTGCTGGTCTTTGAAGCCCCCATCGATCTGCTGTCCTTCATCGAACTGTTCCCGAAAAACTGGCAGCAGCACAATTATCTGTCGCTGGGCGGGGTGTCGGGCAAGGCGCTGCGGCAGTTTCTCTCAGAACGCCCGGACGTGGAGCGGGTGTCCCTCTGTCTGGATGCCGACAAAGCCGGAGAGGATGCCTGCAAGCGGCTGGCGGCGCTGCTGCCGGACACCGTGAGCGTGACCCGCATCCAGCCCTGCATGAAGGACTGGAACGATGTTCTGGTGCACCGGGCAGAGATCCCGAACCGCAATTATTTCAAAAGCATCGTGCTGAAAGAGCCGTCAAAACCGGAAACGGTGAAGATCATCCGCATGAGCGATGTGGAGCTGACCCCGGTGGAATGGCTCTGGAAACCGTATCTGCCTTTTGGAAAGCTCAGCGTTCTGCAAGGCAATCCGGGTGAGGGCAAGACCTATTTTGCAATGCACCTTGCCGCCGCCTGCACCAATGGAAAGCTGCTGCCCAACATGGAGAGCATGGAGCCCTTCAACGTGATCTACCAGACCGCCGAGGACGGTCTGGGCGATACGGTCAAGCCCCGCCTGATCGAAGCCGGGGCAGACCTTGACCGGGTGCTGGTCATTGACGACAGCGAGGTGCAACTTACTCTTTCGGATGAACGAATTGAAAAAGCCATCATCGAGAACAACGCCCGACTGGTCATCATCGACCCGATCCAGGCGTATCTCGGTGCCGACGTGGACATGAACCGGGCAAACGAAGTCCGTCCTATCTTCATGCGGTTGGGACAGGTAGCGCAGCGAACAGGCTGCGCTATTTTGCTGATCGGGCATCTGAACAAGGCCGCTGGAATGCAGAGTCTGCAACGGGGTCTCGGCTCCATCGACATCGCCGCCGCCGTCCGCAGCGTTATGTTCATCGGCAAGCTGAAGCACGACCCCACCATGCGCATCCTGACGCACGAAAAAAGTTCTCTTGCCCCGCCGGGAGCGTCACTGGCGTTCTCTCTGGGGGACGAGGGCGGTTTCCGCTGGGTCGGCGAGTACGACATTACCGCAGACGAAATGCTGTCCGGCATCGAGCCGCAGCGGGAAACCAAGACCCAGCAAGCTAAAGACCTGATCTGCGCCCTGCTTGCCGGAGGAAAGCAGGTGCTCAGCGAGGACATCGACAAGGCGGCTCTGGAAAGGGGCATCCCCGGTCGAACCGTCCGGGATGCAAAACGGGAACTGGGCGATGCCCTGAAAAGCAAGATCGTGGAAGGCCGCAAGAAGGTCTTTTGGATGGAATAAGCCATTTGGCTGGCAGAAAATTTTGGCTGGCAAGAAAATCATGGTACACCCACAGTTGCCAGTCTGCCAGCCAAATTGGGAAAATGACGATTTAAGGAGGAATTGAATGGAGAATCAGAATTCGAGTTATTCGGTACAGATTGGCAAGACCACCTTTATTGTGTGTGAAGCAGTCCGAAACTGCCAAAAAGCCGATTGAAAAGATGTTCAAGGATATGTGCAGACATGAGGTCACAAGGGGCTTCCTTGCGGACAACCTGATGAATTTAGAAAAATTACCGAAAACCTCTTGACGAAGTCCAGCCCGAGGGCACCGGTTACCGGGCCAAGACGCGGTTTGCCAAGTTTTATAACCTGCCGGAGTTGATGAGCGTATTCAAAAATGTGGCGGACATCCAGACGGCGGATATGCTCAAGCTGCCCGTGCCGGAGGCGCATTACCGCAACATCGCCCTGAAGCCATCGGAGTATCAGAAAGAGATCGTGGCATCGCTGGCGGAGCGTGCTGAAAAAGTCCGCAACCGCGAGGTAGACAGCAGCGTGGACAATATGCTGATGATTACCAACGATGGCCGCAAGCTGGCGCTGGATCAGCGGCTGGTCAATCCCATGCTCCCCAGTGACCCCAACAGCAAAGCCGCCAAGTGCACGGAAAATGTATTTGATATCTGGCAGCGCACCGCAGACCAGCACTCCACGCAAATGATTTTTTGCGACCTGTCCACCCCAAAGGATGACGGCACATTCAGCGTTTATGATGATATTCGCGCAAAATTGCTGGAATTGGGTATTCCCGAAAACGAGATCGCCTTCATCCACAACGCCAAGAGCGAGGTACAGAAGAAAGACCTGTTCGGCAAAGTGCGGAGCGGTCAGGTGCGTATCCTGCTGGGCAGCACCCAGCGCATGGGCGCTGGCACCAACTGTCAGCAAAAGCTCATCGCTTTGCACCATCTGGATTGCCCGTGGCGTCCGTCCGACCTTCAGCAGCGTGAGGGGCGCATTATCCGGCAGGGCAACGAAAATCCGGAGGTGGACATTTACAGCTATGTCACCGAGGGCACCTTCGACGCCTACCTTTACCAGCTTGTGGAGAGCAAGCAGAAATTTATCAGCCAAATCATGACCAGCAAATCGCCTGTCCGCTCCGCCGAAGATGTGGATGAGCAGGCGCTCTCTTATGCCGAGATCAAGGCACTGGCCAGCGGCAACCCCATGATCAAGGAAAAGATGGATCTTGACATTGAGGTGTCCAAGCTGAAACTGCTGAAAGCCAACCATCTTTCTCAGAAATACGCGCTGGAGGACGCCATCAGCAAGGGTTTTCCGAAGCAAATCGCGGAAACGCAGGCACGGATCGCCGGGTATGGCGCGGATATTGCCACGGTCAAGGAGAATACCCATCCCAATGGGGACGGCTTCTCTCCGCTTACGCTGGCGGGTGTCACCCATGCCGACAAGAAAGAGGCGGGCGCGGCGCTGCTGACCATGTGCCAGACGATGCTCTCCCCGGAGGCGACACAGGTCGGCAGCTATCGCGGCCTGACGCTGGAACTGTCCTTTGATACCTTCGCACGGGAATACCGCCTGACCATGATCGGGCAGCTCCGCCACACGGTCACGCTGGGAACCGATGTGTTCGGCAATTTGCAGCGCATGGACAATGCGCTGGAGGGACTACCCCTCAAGGAGCAAACCTGTCGCGAGCAGTTGTCCAACCTGCAAACGCAGTTGGAAACCGCAAAGGCAGAGGTACAAAAGCCGTTCCCCCGCGAGGCAGAGCTGAACACTAAAACGGCACGGCTGGAGGAATTGAACACCCTACTGAATTTAGACCGCAAGGAGCCGGAGATCGTAGACGCCGAGCCGGACGAGGATCAAAGGCCGCCGGAGCGCCGCAGACCGCAGTTGGAGCGGTAAAACCAATAGAAAATGGAGGAAATTATGGGTTATCAGGAAAGCTGGCTCTATATCGAGCCGCAGCACAAATTCAAGAAATTGATCCAGGCATACGAAAAGGCGGAGCAGTCCGGCTACTATGAGGTGGCCGGTGCGGAACCACATTCCGTCATTGTTTTGAAGCAGCCCTTTGGAGATATTCCCGCGGGAAAGAAGCTGCTGTGGGTGTGCGGCGACCGCGGATTCCACTGTGCCGCTGGCGTATTTGGCGGCGAGCTGAAATGCTCCGGCAGGCTTCGCGTGATCCCGGTGGAGGCGGTGCTGAACGGCACCGACGATCCCCGCATGGAGGGGCTGGACTTTGACAGTCCGGCTCCCTCCGAAAACGGATATATGAAACGGTACAGCGTCGCCAATTACGCCCACCGGATGCGGGCGGGTTTGGCGAGATAATTTTTGAAATGGAGGATCGTTTACAATGAAACGGCTGGAAAGAAAGCAGGAAAAAGAACGGTTAGAACGCCAGATACATCAGCAGATGCTAAAAGAGCAGGAAAGCCTCATGAAAGAATTACGCACGATGCTGCCCGAAGCAGCAGAGTCCTTTTCTTCGGAGCGTATCGTTTGCCTTTGTCATGTTGTTGACCTGTGGGCCTGCATTGTGGCCCTGTTTGAAGCACCAACTCCGCTTTCCATTAGCAAACTGAGACGGCTGGCAGCCTCAGATATGCCATTGATATTATTGAGCAGCGAGATCATGGAAAAAGAGAGCGATTTCCGTGTTATTGAGTTATAAGGAGAACATCATGCCTACAAAAGATGAATTGGAAAACCAGATATACGAAAAAATGTCACAGGAAAATGCGGCGTTCCTTGCAGAGATGAAAACGAAATCACCTGACGAAATTATTTCCCGCGCCTACGAGATCGCTTGCCGTGATAATCTGCTGATGCTTTTTGAGGATGAAACAAGCCTCTCCGAACGGCAGCTTGCGGTGCTGACTGAGTTTGAGCATCCCCTGTCACAGCTTTATACGGACTGGCTCTCCCGCGATACGGATGAGATGGATGCCTTTCGTGACAGCATTGCGTGCTGTGCGGATGATATTCTGCGGAAAAGAGTCGAAGAAAAATATCGAGATCCCGCGCAGCCCATATATCCTAATACCCGTTCTGAGGCCGTGGTTCGCGGAGAGGTCTTTGAGTGGATGGCCAGCAGGGATCGGACGCTGACCTGTGCAGGAGCCTTCGAGAAGGACGCGACCAGCGCCTACAACGATGGGAAATTACCTGCTTTTTTGAAAGAGTGGACAGCGGCTTATGGCAAGGACCGCTGTATGTTCGTGCTGGCCTGCACCATGGCGCAGCGCACGGGAGATGAGCGATTCTACCCACCGGCGCGTCAGGCCGCAGGCCGCTTTGCGGCGCTCCAAAAGCAGATGGGCGGGCACACAGACGTTTACGCGGTGGACAATCACTCCTGCGTGATCAATGCCGCGATGGAGCAGCTTGCCAAGCCGGAGCGCAGTGTGGAGCGAAAGGCGGTGAAAAAGGACGTGCCGGAGAGGTAAAATCGTTTTTGAAATAAGGCAAAGGAACAAATGGCTTTATTTCAAAAAGTGATTGTCTTTTTGAAATAAAGCAGGTATAGTAGAGAGTATATTTCAACTTCTTTCAAAAGGAGGCGCATGAACAGATGAACCGAGCAGGTAAATTTGTCAATAATATGCCGGGAGATACTTCATATCAGTCATTTTGTCCTAATCCACTTCCACCAGTTCCGGGACTTGAATTCGATGAGGATATGCTTCAAATTCTGGTCAAGGCAAGCCGCAGTTTGAAGCAGTTGGATGTTTCTGCCCAATTGATTCCAAACGCCGAGCTGTTTATATCTATGTATGTCCGCAAAGAGGCGCTCATGTCCTCACAGATGGAAGGAACACAATGTACCTTGGACGACATCCTTGACCCTGAGCTTGATACCAACGCAAACTTGGATACAGCAGATGTCGTGAACTATGTAAAGGCAGCTCAATATGCCCTTACAAGGCTTCATGAACTTCCTATTTGTAACCGTCTTTTCCGTGAAGCTCATGCTATTTTGTTGGAAGGCGTCCGTGGGCAGGAAAAGAACCCCGGAGAATTTCGACGCTCACAGAACTGGATTGGCCCTGCCGGTTGCGGCTTGAAGGATGCACGATATATTCCGCCAAATCCGGAAGATATGGTGACTGCTATGTCGGATCTGGAAAAGTATATCAACGAAAATCAGGACTATGATCCTCTGGTACGGGCTGCCTTGATCCACTATCAATTTGAAACGATTCACCCGTTTTTGGATGGCAATGGACGAATCGGCAGATTGCTGATTTTGCTTTATCTGATGGAACAGGGATTACTGAAGGAACCAGTTATCTATGTGTCCTACTTTCTGAAAAAGAATCAGGTGGAATACTATGACCGAATCAGCGAGGTACGCAGAAGCGGAAACTACGAGCAATGGGTAAAATTCTTCTTGGAGGCAGTAGATTCCGCAGCCTCAGATGCTGTGGAATCTATAGAAAAGCTCTCAAAACTGCATGAAAAGAATATCGCTTTGTTGCCAAAGCCAAAGCGGAAAAAGGATAATCTGCGTATGCTGTTCGATTACCTTGAAAAGCATCCTATTATTGATATTAAGCACACATCAGAGACTCTTAAAATCAGCTATAACACGACTTCTACCGCGGTAAAGACGCTTGTGGAGTTGGGTATCCTGCGTGAAACGACAAATGCAGCACGAAATCGTGTGTTTTCTTACGAAGCATATCTTGAAATACTCAGAAATGGAACTTAATAAGTCTAAAGCGCAGGCAGAAATGCTTGCGCTTTTTTCATGTCTCCAGGAGATGAACACTGTGCCCTATCTATCAAAAGACCAGATCGCCACCGCCCGCGAGATGGACCTGCTGACCTACCTGCGCCGCTTTGATCCGGAGGAGCTGGTCCATATCGGCGGGAACACCTACACTACCCGCACCCACGATTCCCTGAAAATCTCCAACGGGAAATGGTGCTGGTGGTCGCGGAACATCGGCGGCACGAATGCGCTGGACTATTTGACCCGCGTGGAGGGACTTTCCTTTCTGGATGCCGTTCAGCGCATCCTTGGAGAATTGCCCTGTGTGCCGCCCACACCAATGCGTACTGCACCGCTTCTGAAAACTGAATTTACCCTGCCACCCAAACACGCCGACACTCGGCGTGTTTTTGCATATCTGCGGAGCCGGGGCGTTGACGCGGAGATCATCAACCACTGCATCAAGCACGGGCAGCTTTACGAGGATGCCGAGCGTCACAACTGCGTATTCGTGGGTTATGAACATGGAAAGCCTGCCTATGGTGCGCTGCGCGGAACTCTTTCGGATACCACCTTTGCCGGTGAAGTCCCCGGCAGTGATAAGCGGTTTTCCTTTGCCGTTCCCCTCCGCGCCGGTGGCAAAACCCTCTGTGTATTTGAAGCTGCCATTGACGCCCTTTCTTACCTGACGCTGCTGAAGCTGCGGGGGCAAGATTGGCGCGCCGCCAATACGCTGTCCCTCTCCGGCATTTATCAGCCGCGGAAGGACGGCTCGATCCGATTCCCCGCGGCACTGGAGCAATACCTGAAGGACAACCCCGGCGTGAAACGGATCGTGCTGTGCCTGGATAATGACGGGCCGGGACGGGCGGCATCCGCAGCCATTCAAAAGAGACTTTCCGAGTATGAAGTCATCGACAACCCACCACGGCGCGGAAAAGACTACAACGACCAGCTCCAACTTGTGAAAGGGATCAGCGGTAGGGTAAAGACCCGTGGTGGTATGGCACGCTGATTTTCTTTTTCGGCTGGTTTAGGACTGCAAGCGGCCTGCGGCTGCTTTGCAGTCGCAAGCATAGCATTTTGACATCAAAATGCGCTTGTTAAGGGGCGCAGCCCCTTAATATCCCCACTTCAACAGGAAAGGAGCCTCTATGAAACGCAACAATGTCAAGCAAATTACCATTCGCCTGACCGCTGATGAATACGCCCATGTCAAACAGCTATCCAAGGACAGCGGCTTGAAAATGGAACCTGCGATTCGGCAGCTTATCATGGGCGTGAACCTGCGTCCCCGTCCGCCTGATGAACTGCCGGAGCTGCTGCGTCAGCTTTCCGGCATCGGCACAAATATCAACCAAATCGCCAAAGTCGCCAATGCCTCCGGCTATGTCCGCAAGGAGGATATTCAAAGCATCATGGAAATGCAGGCGGCATTGTGGAGGGCGGTGAAGCGGGGGTAATGGCTGTTACCAAAGTTTTTGCCATTCGCGTCCGTTTAGATGATCGTGTACGCTACATCACCGATGGAGAAAAAACCTCGCTGACGTCCAGCATCACTTACATCTCTAATCCAGAAAAGACGGAGCAATTCTTTTTCACTTCTGTGTTGAATTGCAGCAGCGTGGACACCGCTCTTTCTGAAATGATGGAAACCAAACAGCAGTTTGGCAAAACAGGCGGTGTCCTCGGCTACCATTTCATTCAATCCTTTCAGCCGGGTGAGGTCACGCCAGAGCAGGCACACGCTGTCGGGCTGGAATTTGCCAAGCGGTTGTTTGGTAAACGGTATGAGGTCGTTATCAGCACCCATTTGAATAAGCACCACCTGCACAATCATCTGGTGGTCAATTCCGTGTCCTGTGTAGATGGGCAGAAATACCATTCCAACCCGGAGAGTTATTACAACGATGTGCGCGGCACTTCGGACGCGCTATGCCGGGAGAACGATCTATCCGTCATCACCCCGCAGGGCAAGGGCAAGCATTACGCTGAGTGGAAGGCGGAGCAGGGCGGCAAGCCCACCGTGCGCGGCGTGATCCGTGCCGACATTGACGCCATCATCCACCAAGCCTACACCTACGATTCCTTTCTCATGCTTCTGCGACGAAACGGCTATGAGGTGCGCCGCAGTTCCAACCGGAAATACACCACGGTCAAGCCACCCGGCGCAAAGCGGGCGATTCGCCTGGACAGCTTGGGCGAGGGCTACACCGAAGCGGATATTATGGCGCGACTTTCCAAGCAACGGCACGGTGGCATGGCCCCGCCGACCGCCACCCATCCCGTCAAGCGTTACCGCATGAAGGGCAAGCTGGCCACCGTCCGAAAAAAGAGAATCACCGGCTTTCACGCCCTCTATCTCCGCTACCTCTACCTGCTGCGTGGGGGAAGGCGGAAAAAGCTGCCGCCCAAGCTGCCCTTTTCCGTCAAGCGGGAGGTCATTCATTTGGAGCGGTATGAGCAGCAATTCAAATACCTTTTATCAAGCGGAATCACTACCGAAACGGAGCTGGAGCAGCGTATCCGTGTGCTGGAGTGGGACATCCGCTTGTTAGAGGAGCAGAGAAAACCACTTTATCAGGAAAGGAGGAACACCAGCGATGAAGAAGCACAAGCCAAGTACAGCGCGGAGATCCAACAGCAGACTGCCGCCCTGCGTGAAAAGCGCGGGGAGCTGCGTCTGTGCCGCAGGATACAATCGGACATTCCGCGGGTATCCCAACAGTGCCAGCAGGCGCAGGCTGAACGGCAGGAAAATCTAAAGAACAAGGAGGAACACGAGCATGAGTACCAACGGTGAAACCGCTGACCTGATGGTGCGTGAGGGTATCCAGATCACCGAGAGCGCCCTCAAGCTGGCAGGGCTGGGGGCGAAAAATCTTGCCGCCCTTCTGATCGCCCTTGCCAATGACAACCAGAAGCTCGCCGGTAAGACCAACCTCAAGCGCCTGATCCACGACGGCGAGGAGCTGACGATCTTTTCCGTCAAGCAGGAGGACTTGAAGGGCTTTCAGATGGAGGCCAAACGCTATGGCGTCCTGTTTTACCCCATCGTCAACAAGGTGGAAAAGACCGGGACGGTAGAAATTATGGCAAAAGCCAAAGATGCCAAGCAGATCAACCGCATTTTTGAACGCATGGGCTATCCCGCCCCGGTGAAGGAGGACGCTGCCGCAAAAAAAGAGAACGCCCGCGCTCCGTCCGAGAACAGCTCCAAGGAGCGCGGGACTGGTGCGAGAGCGTCTACGGAACCGGCTGCGGAGAAGGCTGACGCCCGCCCCTCTGTCCGCAGCCGCCTGATGGCGCTGCAAGCCGCGGCAGAACGGGATGGCACAGCTCCCACCAAGGATACCGTGCGGGAAGCCATTCAAAAGGCTATGCCCACGCGGGAATAATTTGATTTTGAGAAGGAGAAACGAACATGGCAAAGTTAGACGATTTGATCCAGCAGAAGCAGCAGCGGGACGAGGACTGGAAGGCAAAGAAAACAGCGGAGCGCGAGGAATTGGGGCAGCTTTCCGACGATGCGGTCATGCACGTCACCAGCGAACCCGGCGCATACCTCCACTATCTGGACACGCAGGCCATCAACCCGCGATACAGCGCATCCAATGTGATGCTGGCGATGGCGCAGAACCCGGAGATCACCTACATCAATAGCTTGGAGGTGTGGAACCGGCTGGGGCGCAGCGTCAACCGCGATGAGAACGGCATGAAGATCCGCGTGTCGGATACCTACGTGAAGGACGGAAGGGAGTATCACGGCTATAAGATCGGGCGCGTGTTCGACATTTCCCAGACCCACGGCAAGGCCGGTGTTCCGGCGCTGAGTCTGAAAGACAATACACCGGAAATGGACGCCGCCCTGCGCCGACTGCTGGACAGCTCCCCCGTTCCCGTGGTCACCAGCAGCACCATGTATCAGGATGCCGTTTATGATCCTAAGACACAGAGCATTACGGTATCCAGCCGCCTGATCGACAGCAAGATCTTTGCGGCGCTCTCCCGTGAGATCGTCCACGCCGGTATCCATGACCACGGACGCTATCCCTACTATACCCGCGAGGACTGCGCCATGGACGCCGAGAGCGTCAGCTATATGCTCTGCCGCAATTTCGGCGTGGAGACCCCGCAGCCCGATGTGAGCCGTGTGGGGCAGGTGTTTGACGGTATGGAGGTGCAGGATCGCCGCGGCGTGGTGGACAGCCTGCAAAAGTATTTCCGTAAGCTGCAAAATGATATTCAGCGTGAGATCTCTCCGCAGGAGCGCAAGCAGCCGGAGCAGAACCGGCCCGCTCGCTGAGGAAGGAGGACGAAGCGTGAAAAAGAAAGTTTCGTTTGCTCTCTGCACGGCGCTGATGCTGTGCAGCATGAGTGTCGCGGCGCTGGCCGCAGAGCCCATGACAGAAGCCGATACGGTATCCACAATGATCTCTGCCGCAGATACACTCCCCAGCGTTTCCGCCTATCCCGCCGAGGTCAGAGCCAGCGAGGAAAACGGTGTGTACCGATTAGAAAAGGTCTACTACCTGACCGCAAAGGACGATCCCGCCACGATCCCCACCGCTGACTTTGAGCGTGAGGGCCGCTCCTATACGCTCCTTGATTTGCTGAAAAATGACCAGACAGAAACGGACACGCGGGAGCATATCGAGGTGGTCACACTGGAGAGCAAGACCAAAGATATGGCGGAAATTCTGAAAATGCTGGAGCCGAAGCTGGAGGTCAAGACCGAGGACGGCTATGAGGGCGTCCTGTCCCTTGACCATACTACCATTCAGGTGGAGGCAGCGGGCTACGGGACCAGCAGCCGCACGGTGATGGCGGAGCGCACCTATCCCAACCTCTCAGACGCGGATGTGTCCCTTGTTCCCAAGTCCGTGAACGAAAATGGCCGCACCCTGACACTTGCCGATGTGAGCTGGCAGGAGGCGGCTGTCGATCCCACGGACGGCTATGACATTCCCATTCGCTATACTGCTGTGGCAAGCTACACCGGCACCGCCACCAGCAAATATGCCACCGGCTACACCGTTACGGCAGACTATAAGGGTGACATCACCCGTACAAGCTGTGATACGGTGGTCTACACTGCCGTTTTTTCCAGCGTCGGTGCTGCGGAATCGGCAAAGAGCGGAGTTGATTTTAACTGGCTGTGGCTGTTGATCCCCGTGGGCGCTGCGGCGCTGGGCGGCTGCGGTTACGCTGGTTATAAGGGCTATCGCCACTACATCAATAAGAAAAGAGGGTATGCCGCATGAAAAAATATCTGACCACGCTGCTGGCCGCCTGCTGTATGCTGGCGGCTTTTTCCATGCCTGCATCGGCATTGGAGTATCACTTTGACGGCCCGGACGCAGGACTGTTCGGACGCCCTACCTCGGACGAAACCATTTATGTCACGATGGATGAGCCTGCGAATACCGACCGCAGCAAAAACGCCGCCTATATCCCGCCTGCCTTTGGCTCGCCTACCTCCTACACCCTGAATGCCGGAGAACTGCTGACGCCAAACCTTGTGAGCAGTTCGGCCATGGGAACGGTCAGCGGCACAGGCGGTGTGACCGTCCTGCCGCCCTCCGCTTCCAGCAGCACCGCTGGTGGAAATACCGGCTCCTACACGCCGGTAAAGTACACCGCGGTCACGAAAGACCTCTATTACGGCGGCGGCTACCTCGGTACACTGAAAATTCCCACCCTCGGCCTGTCTGTCAAGGTGTATCAGGGGACGGATGCAGACGCGCTCCGCAAGGGCGCGGGCCATTTTGCCAGCACCTCCATTTGGGAGGGCAATGTGGCCATCGCCGGACACAACCGCGGCGTCAACAATCACTTTGGCAAAATTCACACCCTTGACATTGGCGACACCATCAAGCTGACCACCCAACTCGGCACACGCAGCTATGAGGTGTACTCTGTCAGTAAGATCGGCGTGGACGATACCAGCATCCTAAACGACAGCACGGAGAACATCATCACCCTTGTCACCTGCGTGAAGAATCAGCCGGATTACCGCTGGTGTGTGCAGGCGCGAGAAAAATGATGAGATGCTGTGATGGCCATTGATGTAAAAACTTTTACTGAGCTCCAACGCCTCCATATTTTTTGACACCCACCAACTTTTACGATACCATGAACCCATTAAAAGACTTTGGAGGTACACTCTATGAAGCGAGGAAGTTTTGCGGCAGGTTTTCTTACCGGCTTGTTGGTGGTGGGCGTCACCACCACAGCCTACGCCGCCGGGATCATGGCAGAGCGCAGCACCCACCGCGTATTTGTCGATGGACGGGAAGTACAGATGGAAGCCTATGTCATCAACGGCAACAACTATGTGAAGCTGCGGGACATTGGCGAACAGGTCTGTTTCAATGTTTATTGGGACAGCGACAACGGCTGTGTGCAGGTGGAAAGCGGAAAGCCCTACACCGGAACCGCACCCCAGCAGACTGCCGCAGCCCCCACAGACGGTTCTCGGTATGTTCCCAAGGTGGGTGATGTGATCCGCTGCGACGATGGTACGGACTACACTATTAAAGATGTATCCCGCTGGGATAAAAACGCCTTTTCCAGCGCACCGCTGGGAGAACTGCCCACCGCCACCTGTGACTGGAGCAAGCTGCCCCAGCCGGAAATGCCGCAGGCAGAAGCGCGCCACTTTACCAGCGGCGGACAAGACTACCTGTTCCAGCGCAATCTCTACGAAACGCGCCGGATGCTCTATACCTTGTATAATGCCATCGGGGAAAACCCCGAAACATGGCAGAACGGCCA
>OGQM01001645.1_pt1 | contig 15042 bp, 12 predicted proteins | sample 1553191 | NCBI WGS metagenome assembly OGQM01 (sample SAMEA2579954, study PRJEB22360) | human gut metagenome | biome: human gut; feature: human-associated habitat; material: faeces | place: Denmark | collected 2008/2010 | reverse complement strand
TAGAGTTTCCGATTTTGTTTATTTAAGCCATTTTATTTTTCATGCGTAACTACTGCCCCGTCAATGAACATTTGTTACTTAAGCTTAGGTGAAAACATTAAATATATTTAATATTACCCTTATTTAAAACGCATAAGCATCATATAACAAATTAAAAATATTTTTTAGAAAATTTCCCTTAAATAAAGACATTTATCAATAAAGTTAACAACTGTTTTATAACCAAATGAATGTAATCGGTTACACGAACGTTATTTCTCATTGACAAGAATGGATTTAACCCATATTATCTTAAGTACAAAGAGATCTTTTTCCGGAGTGAGAAAGATATTACTATTTTTTAAAGAAAAGAAGTTCATGGTGAGCTTCTTTTCATTTTATAGTCATTTAGAGTTGTAAAACTGCAGAATTATCATAATGATAATTTCATCTTCAATTTTCTACTTAATAAATCATAAATTCTTAATTAAAAACAAACCAATTGGTCCACATAACTTAAACCATTGTAGCATTAAATTAATGCTACAATAATTACACAGATCACTGGATTTTTATATTTTCGATGACTCATGTATGATTCAATCAACTATTTTTAAATTAACTTTTGGAATGCTTTATTTTTCACTTTTATTTGATGACATACATCTTCTTTAAACTCATTAATATTCCTTTGTGTATCACTATCCTTTGCTGTAATACCAATAATCGTTTGACAGTTCTTTCCTAGTTGCACTATACTATCCAAAAACTTTTTCATATCATTAGGTACAATACTATGTTGAACTGGCTCATCAAATATTAATACCCCAGGATGATTTCCCCTTTCACTCATAGAAACTTGTAATAATGCTATAGTATATGCCCAAATACCTCTAATATTATCACTTGCAGAAGAATCGAATTTCATGTCAAACTCTTCAATAATTGGTAAATAAGTATCTTCTGAAATTGTAATTTCATTCTTATTTATAACACTCTTATAATTATAATTTTCTAAATTTGATATAAAATATTTGCATAATAATCTGATTTTCTTATAATCACTTTCTGAAAATTTATTTTTTGGTAATTCCTCTTTACTTTGTAAATATGTTTTCCAATCATTTGAAAGATTAATGAACGTCTCCTTTTGATCCTCGATATACTTTGATAAACTTTCTAACTGATCAATTTTAGCCTGTAATGTTATTTTTTTATAAACTAAAGATTCTGACAGATTTTCATTTACTGCATATAAATCACTTCTTAATGTTTTTGCCAATCTTCTTAAAGTAAATAAATCCCCTTTTAATGATTGTAACTTTTCATCCAAATCTTTCTTGTTTTGTATATGACTTTCTTTAGCATATTCCAACATTTCTTTTTGAGCATTCAAATGCTGTATATTTTCATCAATACTCATTACATAATTTCCATCTACAACTGGAAGTAATGAATCTTGTATATGTTGGTGACAAACCGGACAAATGTCTTTAGATGTTAAACAATTGAGTTCTGAACCTAAACCTCTTAATTTTGCGGCATCTTTATTATTACTTAAATCCATATCTATTATTTCTAAATTATCATTTAAGATTTGTATTGATGCTTTTTCTTGTGTTATTTGTTCTTGCATCAATTTTATGTCCGTCTCATATGAAACTATTTCATCTTCGGTCTTGCTAAGTTCTTCTTGTAAATAGTCAAAATTATCAACTACTTTGGGTTTTATACTTTTAATTTCACTACACTCTTTTTTTAATTTTATAATATATTCATGTATGTTTTCTTTATCTTTTAAAATATGGATTTTCGTTAAAACATCGTTAGTCAACACACAAGGTTTAATTGGTATACCAATAATCTCACATTCTTCTCTACCACATGCATTTATTATATCTCTTGTCAATATTTCCCAATCTTTCGTTATCCTTTCTTTTTGAGACTTTAATTTTTCTTTCTTCTTTTCATTACTTAAAGTATCCAAATTCATAATGAATTCTAATACTCTTTTTTTAGAATCTTTAATTCCTAATATAGGCATACCTGAGAATAAATCTGCCCACCCATGCTTCTGTTCAATAAACATGCAAGAAAATATTAATTGTAGATATAATTTTCTTTGTTTCCCATCAGTAGTTGGTACTATCGGAAGTTCAAGATGTAAAAATCTCTCCAAAAAGTAATGAAAACCTTGTTTATTGACAGCTGAATTTGGCAAATGAACATAAGTATCTTCAACCCATCTTGCATCTTTAATCATATCCATTTGTGCATGATAAACAGTTATAAGTTTATTATCTCGATTTTGCATTTTGGCAGCTCGATAAAGAGTAACCACTTCTCTTCCATTTGATATTTGTAGATATATTTTAGATTCTAAAACCGCTAATTCTTTATCATCATGCTCAATACATGTTTTATATACTGACGTTAAAACTTTTTCTCCTTTTCCTCCAATTATTTCTTCAAATCCAAGACCATAATAAATTGCTTCCAAGATAGAACTTTTTCCACAAGTATTATCTTCGCTAACTAATAAATTAAGTCCTGATTTAAACTGTTCATCAACTCCATACAAGCCATCTTCTGTTTGTATTTCTATCCTTAATCGATCAATTCTCAACATTTTTACACCTCCACAAAGACCTTAGCTGATTAATTTTTGCATTGGTTAATTTTGTTCCTAGTTTGTTCAAAAAACTTCTTTCTCTAACCAAAACGTTCTCTTTTTCAACCATTTCGACAAGTTTTTTTCCTTTCTCAGTGAGTTGAAATGTTCCATTTTTTAATTGAAATACTAATTGATCTCCTATTGCATATTTTATTGCCCGATTTACTACAGGATCAAATCGAACAAAAATATACTCTTTTCGATCATTCACATAATCAAGTAGATTTATCATATACTCTTTCTTATTTAGTGCATTTGAAATAATATGCAATTTAATTAAAGAACAACCAGATCGACCTTTAGAAGATTTACATATAATAATACATATCTGTGCTATTTTATAACTAATACGATAATTATAAGGCACAGCATCTGGCTTAGACTGGAAAACAATCTCATCTGTTAATAAATAATTATCCATATTTTCATCTACTTTCTAAATTCCATTGAACAATCAGCTAACCACATACTTATGATATCAATTTTCAATTCTGATATTGATGCTGAATCGAAATATTTAAAATCTTTACTTAATTTTTGCTCAAAATCTCCTAATATTTCATTAAAAATCTTAAAATTCAAACTATTATCCATATTCATTCTAGTTTTTAATGATACTTCTCTTTTATATGCTTGCTCTAAATTGTGAACATCTTCGTAGATGTCCGCATAAGACACTCTTAATTTTTGCATTATTACTAAACCTTTTATATACGCCTCAACATATGTATGCACTGCGTCTTTGAAAAATTCATCATTTTCATTTACATCATTCATCACAGCTTTTACTTTCCGCTTAATATTATTTACTTTATCTGATTCACATTGATTCCAATCCACTTGCTTAACATTTTGTATTGTCAAATTTAACTTTTTATCAGTTAAAGATTCTCGAATAATTCTCGTAATCTCAAATTTAAAATCTTCTGCAACTTTTATTATAATGGCAAAATCATCTGCAATGTGATCATATCTTTCAGGATTGTCTTGCTTAGCTTTCATAACTTCTTTTCTTTTAGATTCTGCATGTTTAAGAAGTCTATCATCCTTATTTTCAGGAATAACAAAATGCCATTCATGTATCAAAGGAACACCCAATTCCGCTAGTCTTTTCTTATAATTTGAATCAAGTAATTTACCTAAATCACGAGTCATTTTATTTCTTAAATGATCATATAATTCATTATCTGAATAATTTCTTTCTGGACAGTAACACTGGATAACAATTCCATTTCTTGTAAATCCCTCAATTTCAGCATCTCCTCCTTGCACTGCTGGAATTTCTGTATAATGTTGATCCTGATATCTAAGCCGATAACATGACTGGCATAATTTCTCCCAAGAATTACCATCTAAATTTGCATCCAAAAAATCTAAAATCATCTTTCTGTCCCACCTAACAATGTTATAAACACTTTAATTTCAAAGATTGGCATAATTTATTACCACTACTATAAGTAACCTTATCCTTTCCCTTTTTATTCTCAAAATTTATTTTATATATTATAACATAACATCACTTCTTAAAATAACTTTTGACGTATCGGACCCTTATTTTTGGACATTAATAATAAATATATTTTTTAAAATCCTAACCAAATAAATATAGTTTTATCCAAACCAGTCTTAAAACAGTATGAGTTATAAAATCGATTAAACAAATACCATATTAAAGTTTTTTGACTTTGAAATCGAAAGAATAACTGCAAATTCAAAATAGTTAAAAAAAGACTCGGACAACTAAATGTTACCCGAACCAAATATCAGGTATAAACCGTTCAAAGGATATGTTGATTTTTAAATTTTTGAACTGCAAATTTACCTAATTCAACCTAAATTAATTGCGTCCTAAACAAGATTTGTTAACAAGTTTAACACTCTTCTTTTACATTACATTTAATAATTTTATGAATCTCCAGATTATATTCATCAGTTAATTTAATTACAACTTCATATTGTGTAGAACATTTTAAAACAGGTGTACCTATGAAAAGTTTATATATAGTTGTATCAATTTCAATCAAATGATTTAAATCAGTTATATCTTTAATCGGATACACACCTGACATTTATATTTGAAGCTTCTATTTCCATTTTTAAAAGAGAATTCTGTTTCTTTAATCTTTCTATTTCATTAGCCTTTTCGTGGAATAAATAATCTAACATAAAATTAGTTAAATCGTTAGTTAATAAATTATTAGTTACTATATGATAGTGGTAATTGGATGACAACTTAACTCATGTAACAACATCAAACCTAATAAAAACATTACGAAATATGAATGTAGTAAATATGGATGACATGTACTACAAATCCATCTATAGTGGAAGTCAGGCATTAGATGCATTAGAAAGATGTTTCGAGCTACAACTAAACAGAAAGTACTATAGACCAAGTGATTTAAACAAAATAGTAAAAAAATTTTCAAAATAGAAATCACATACAACATTTCAAAAAAACGAAAGTGCTAGATTAAACCTTGAATAAAGGCTTTCTAGCACTTTTTACTTTTTTCAACTGTCAAACTCGGGATATTATATCATTAAAAAAACTCCAACAACACTGTTGTTAGAGTCTTAAAATTATCTTTATTAATGCTGCCAAGCACCATCAGCACCAACATAGAACTTATCCGGAGTATATGTACTCTTTAACATAGCACCAGACGCATTGAAGAAATAGTCTTTTCCATTGATTTTCTTCCAACCTGTTACCATATAACCATTCTTGTTAAAGTAATATGTTTGATTTCCAATTGTTTCAAAATCATTTGTCTTGTAAGTACCATCATAATGTCTATACCACCATTGACCATCAAATACCCAATGACTTGTAGACCAAGCACCATCACTACCCACATAGAATCCATCTGGCGTAAATGTATTTGTCAACATAAAACCATCATCACCCAAATAATAATTACCTTGCCAAATAGCCTTAGCCATCTTACCATATGCATTCATATAGTAATCTTTACCATTATATTTAACCCAACGGTTTGTGACATAAACACCATCTGCACCACAATAGAATCCATCTGGCGTCATACTATTTCTTACATACAACCCATTCTCATCTACATAATAAGAACCAACCCAGTCATTTGTGACAAGATCACCATTCGCATCTAAATAACATTCACCAACCCATTGTTTTTTCACAAGCTTACCACTCGCATTCACATAATAATCTTTACCATCATGCTTAATCCATTGACTTGTTAAATAAACACCATTCGCATTTACATAATACTGATCTGGCGTAAATTCACTTGTAGCCATCGCACCATCTGCTTTTAAGAAATAAGCTCCGACCCAAGCATTTTTTACCAAATGACCATAGCCATTCACATAATAATCTTTACCATCATGCTTAAACCAACTATTCGTTAAATAAGCACCATCACTACCTACATAATATCCATCTGGCGTAAATGCTTTAGTCAACATCTTACCATCCGCATCCAAATAGTAATTTTGTTGCCAACCCGCAGTTTTCATAACACCAGAAGCATCAAAGTAATAGTAAGTTCCATCGATTTGAATCCATCCCGTAACCATTTTTCCATTCGCATCAAAATAATATGTATTTTGATCAATTGTAGTAAATCCTGTAGCTACACATCCTTCTGAATCAAAATAATAGTATGAGCCATTAATTTGAATCAATTGATTTGTTACAAAAGAATGAGTCTTATTTGAATAACACTTTTTCTTTCCATCCACAGTCTTCCATTCATAAAGATGTAAAGAAGGTACCCAAAGACCATTTTCATCCACATAGTAATCACCAATCCATTGATCTTTTGCCATCTTACCATCTTCCAACAAATAATTATTGCCTATCCAACAATTTCTTAACTTATAGCCAGAAGCATTGAAGAAATAATCATCCCCATCAATGTTTTGCCAACCACTCAACATTACACCATTTTCATCCAAATAATAAGAATTATCTAGAATCCAACCCTTCTGCATGCCGTCATTCACATCAAAATAATACCAATTTCCATTGATATTACTCCAACCCGTCTGACTACCCACAACATTTACACCATTAACACGGCCATACAATACTTCAGCAGGCGCTCCATTCATATTTATGACATCATTGACATAACCATATCCAATTGGATCTCCCGCATTAAACATAACACCATTACCACAATAAATACCCACATGTGAAATATAGTTAATATGTTCATACGTACCCTTAAAGAATACTAAATCTCCAGGCTGCGCTTCACTTTCACTAACAGGCGTACAATGACTTGTATACAACATAGCCGCATTTGTGTTTATCAAATTAAAGCTTGTACCACAAACCTGATTAAATACATACATACAAAGTCCAGCACAGTCAAAACCACCTTGAGAAGGATAACGACCACCCCAAACATAAGGCAACCCCTCATATTTTGTTGCTTCATACAAAATATCTGCGAATGTTACTCGAGAACGCAAATTCGGATTTTCCGCCTTTAATTTTGCAGCCTCAATCTCATCCTCCGTTAAAAATTTATCTAATGAAAAATGATATACAGGCGCCATATTCGATGACTTAGGAAGTTCACTTGAATCTGAACTCTCTTCATCTACAGTTTGAGTATCTTCTTCTTGTGCATAAATCGTTGATGGCAACAAAGAAATACACATCATACCACTCAAACAAAAAAGAAAAAATAATTTAATTCCACGTTTCATATTTCTAACTCTCCCTAACCTTGACAATTATATTAAAAATCATTTTACTTTACAAACCAAAATTATGAATTTCCCCCATAAACAATACATTTGTTTACATTTGTCAACAAATAAGAGTACCAAAAGGTACTCTAATTTTTCTTCTCCAAATATTTTTTTGCATCCCTTAAAAAACTAAGGGCAATCATCACAATCACTATATCAATAGGGAAAGCTGCGATAATACTAACACTTTGTAAATTGTTCATAGAACTTTGCGCAAACAATAATGCGATTGGCAACAAAATCAATAAGATACACCACATGAGCTGCAACGATCTATGAGGCATCTCATTCTCAGCCAATTCGTGATAACAATAACAAGATGCCGTAAGTGCAATCGAATCAAAGCTAGTCGCATAAAAGGCAATCATTGTAAATAATACGGCAACCATGACTACTGGAGCACAAGGAAGCGTTTTAATAATATTGACAATCATGCCGTATAAATCACCATTTTGTGCATATTGCGCCATAAAATCAGCCACACCATGCATCTGAAGACCCATTGAATAATTTCCTAATACAATAAAACTAATGATGGTCGAACCAGCCCCAAAAATATATCCACCAAGAATGGTTTGACGAATCGTTCTACCTCTAGAAATACTTCCAATAAAGAATGGAGCAGCCACACACCATACCATCCAATAAGCCCAATAATAAATGGTCCAATTTTGTGGGAAGTTGGTATTTCTTAATGGATCTGTAAAAGTAGAAAGACCAATGAAGTTTTCTACCATAGTACCCAAAGAAGTCAATCCCGTTTCAATAATATAACGAGCTTGTCCACCAAATAATAAGACGAAGGCTAATAAACCAAAGAAGAAATAGATACAAAGGTTTGCCAAACGACTAATTCCTTTAAAACCATGTAGTAATGAATATGTATATACAATACATGTAATGATTAGAATTACAATATTAATAGCTGTACGACTTACAGTTAAATGGAACAAGTCTTGAATAATTGTTGCCATTAAAGGAGTGGCAACACTAAATGTAGTAGCTGTTCCTGCAAGAAGCGCAAATACGGCTAATAAGTCAATCACTCTACCAGGCCATTTATCCGTATATTTACCAAGCAATGGACGACATGCCTCTGAATACTTTTGACGATTTCTTTTTCTTACATGAAGCATAAATCCAAAGGCAACGGCTAATACTAAATAAAAACTCCAAGGAATCAAACTCCAATGAAACAAAGGATATACCCCTGCCCATTGTTGAATACTTCCCATTTCTTTTATATGAGGATCCGATGCATACATAACCCATTCAGAAAAAGAATAGAATAAAATATCGGCGGCAAGACCGCAAGTAAACATCATAGAACCCCACGCAAAGAAAGAATATTTTGGCTTTTCATTCTTCTCTCCAAGAACAATATCACCAAATTTAGAAAAAGCGATATAAATCGACAACAAGAAAATTCCTAATCCTATAATCAAATAATAACTTCCAAATGTATCACCAAAGAAGAAACGAACCTGACTTAATATTACATTCGACTGTTCTGGTGCTACAAAAAACACAACACATAACGCAACAATAATACACAAAGGTAGTAATGTGATCATCCAATCGACTTTATTTTTCATTCTTATACCCCCTGTAGTTTGGATCTATCGCAATCAATTCATCCAAACCATCAATCTCAATAACATCTTCTTTTTTCATTGGCATAACACCCAATTGGTAGTGTTCTGGATGACAAAACATTGCGACATCATCCCAATAAATTTGACGATTCTGTTTTACATCAAACTCATACTCCAAATCCAACTTTAATTGTTGAGCATCCTTTTCATTCCATCTTGAAATACTATAAAGTTGCCAACCCTTTAAACCACCCGTACGACTACAAGAAGTGACAATCCCATTCTCTACTTGTTGCAGCCATTCATCCGTTCCATTCTCTACATATACACTGTTATAGCCAGAACGCTCAAACTCAGGCTTTAAGATGTCCGGATTAAAAATAATTTGATCCCCATCTAAAATAATCGCATTTGAAAGGTGGTCTCTAGCCACATATAAAGAGGCAATATTGTTACAAGTATCAAAATAAGGATTATCAATTACTTTTAAACCCTCATACTCCCTTTGTAAACCATAAAACTTCTCTTTCAAATACCCTACAACCACATAAATTTCATAAATACCATTCTTATGCAACGCATCAATGACAGTATCAATCATTCTTACACCATTTACTTTGACTAATGGCTTAGGTGTTTCTAAAGTCAATGGACTCATACGAGAACCAAATCCAGCCGCCATAATAATGGCTCTTTCTACTTTGAACATAAACACATTCCTCTTTCCTCTAACATTTTCTTCACCAAACGATAATATTCCTTGGCATAACGATATTGTTTCAATGAATATTCACCAAACTCTACTCCTAAGTTACGTTTATACTCACACCAGTTGCTCCACAATAAACCACAAATCGCAATATATGCATAGATCTTAATACGAACCATATCATCACATTCATTGTCAAAATACAAATCAATCAAAGTCTCAACATCATTACGATCATACATGGAATAAATCGCAAACATCGCAATATCAATATGCTGATCTTGCATACCCGCATATTCCCAATCAATTAAATACAAAGAATCTTTTGAAAACAAGAAATTATCTGGAACCGAATCAATATGCGATAATCCCCACTCTTTAGGTTGTCCATCCACAAATTTTTTTAATTCATAAATATGTTTCTTTGTCTCTTTATAATCCCTATAAATACTAGGAGTACCCTGCCAATACGATTCATACTTCTCCAATTCATCAAACACTTCAAACGTATGAGATACCACAAGCTTTTTATTATGAAAAGCACGAAGCTTTTTCATGCACTCACTCACATCTCCAAAACAACTAGGATCACACGCATGCGCATCCTCAATATATTCTGTAATCTTATATCCATTATCCGGATTCATATAAATAACAGGATCACAAATATGCTCATCCTTAATGACCTGATATACATCGTACTCATGTCTTCGATTAATCAACTTATCCGTACCCTCACCCGGAACACGCATTATATATCGTTTTGAATGAACCGCAAAACTAAACGAACGATTCGTCATCCCTTTCTTTAAAGGATAAATCGATTGAATATCACTCAACTTACAACCAAGCGTATCCCCAATAATATGCATCAATTCTGAATTCAACGTTTCCGTATCCTCATCCAAGTCCCTTAACTGCTCATATGTATTCACTTCAAACGCCTGATCAAATACATAAGGAGCTACAATCATCTTATCCTTTTCATACAAAGCATCTTCCCAAAAAGAATGCTCATACTCCCTTTGACAAGACATCTCATCTATACGTTTTGAAACAAAAGGCGCATCCTCAAATGAAATATAAGAAATACCAATCATTGTATCCCCCACTTCATTCATCTTTGTCTTCACAAGCTCAAACTTTTTATTTAAGCGAACCGAAGTATTCAATGTTTCCTCATTTTTAATCATGTACCAAGAATACAATTCACAAGCACTAAACGGATTTTTTTCACACCAAATATCACAAGGAACAATATACGTATTTGCCAAATTCGATGACACAAGACTCAAAGAATACATATTATTCTTTCTTGCATATTCCATGTTACAAACCAAATCCACATTGTATTCATCCATCAAGAACTCAAATTCTTCCTTCATAAAACCAACGACAACCTTAATGTCATACACACCCGCTTCATGAAGCTGACAAATCAAGCGCTCAATTAATGTTTCACCTTTCACTTTCAATAAAGCCTTAGGCACCTCCGTATTAATAGGAACCATACGCATACCTAAACCAGCCGCCAAAATGATGGCCCTCTTTGGTTTAAACGATTCAATCAAATTCCTACTTTGATCTGTAAGATTCCAATTCAAATCGATATATTCATTATTTTGAAGAAATTGAATCGACTGATTGATCTTCCCCAAAGAAAAGTCACATGCATCTGCCAATTGACGCTGACTCATCTTACCAAACTCATATATTTTCTTTAAAACACTCTTATCCACTATGTTCATATTATCGTTTTCACCTCGTTATGTGAACATTGTAGTATAAAAAGAAAAAGAATGCAACAAAAAAGTCAGACAATGTCTGACTCTCATATTGGATGAGTATAAAGGCTAAATAAATAATTATAAAAGTATATGAATTATCATTTGTTCTCAACAATTTAATTCTAGTTCAATCAAAAATACAAATCCCCCTTTATTCCCATCGAATAATCAATATGAATAAACTTACGTGAAGTTAAATATCTAGATAATTCGCGAATCTGTTGTTCATTTTCAATTGTATTAAACCGCTTTTTCCAATCTGCAATATATTCATATAATTGATCCTCATTGACCTTTTCATTATCAATCATCAACTGATCATAAGAATATAAAATTGTTGTTATCATTTCTGCCTGAGAAGCATCTTTGATTCGTTGAAACAATCTATAAGTTTTATTCACGTTCTCCTTATCTTCTTTTGAATACGCATCTTTATCTATTTTAAATTCATCTGTAACAAAAATTAAAATAGAATTTCCATGTTCTTGTTCATGCATCAAATTATTGTTTGATAAAATTGTATACATTCTTTTAATATCCGGAGAATACGGACCATATGTTCCCTTTTCAAATTTTAAATCTAAATTCGTCCCATATCTTTCCAAAATGTAACAAATTTTTTGAAATACAGTTCTACCAACTTTTAAACTATATTTAGAAACACTCAAACATTTTATTAAATATAGCACTAATAACCAATTTTTGTTAAAGCTTTCATGTTTAACACCTTGTTTAAAACTAAAATTTAATGCATTTCTCAAATACTCTTCTGTAATTTCTTTTTTAGAAACTCCAAAAGGAGCATAAATTTCTATATCAATCGGTAGCTCTTTTAATTTTTGATACATAATCGGCCCAACACTAGACCATTCAAGGCCACCATTCCCGCATCCCAATGGAGGAAATGCAATGGATGTAATCTTTAGTTCTTCGTAATTTTCAACAAACCAATCCAATCCTTGAATAATATATTCTAATTTTGAAGGAGACCTCCAATGTTGTTTTGTAGGAAAATTCAATACTTTAACTTCATCATTCTCATAATATGGATACAGTATACCAGGAACAATTTTTTTATGATCACACATCACTTTATATTGTTCGAACATTGCTGGATAATTCTTCTTGAAAATTTGAGCTATTCCTTTTCCCATAACTCCCACACAATTCACAGTATTTACTAACACTTTTTGTGTGGATTCAAAAATATTACCAATTTTAACAACTACCATTTAGTATCTCCTCCTTCCTTATTATCTATTAAAAAATAAATTTCTATCTAAATAAATAGGCAACCCTAAATTTAATTCTTCAATTCTTTGTTTTGCTTTTTCTGATCCAACCTTTACACACAATATATATTCTATTGGTACTTTATTTAGAATCAAAACTTCTGCACATTTGATTTTCTTTTTTTCATCTTTTTTTAAAGAGTCTTTATCATCCCAACTTTGACTCAATATAACACCAAAATTTAATAATTCTAACGCTTTATCAGGCGACTCAAAAATTGCTAACGAAGCTGCGGCATTTCTGTCTGTAACAACAGTTTCTGGTAAGTCTAATACTCTTTTATCAATACATAGTATACATAATGTATCAATATCTTTATTATGTACTAAATAATACAACATAGGATTTCTTGCATCAAAATATAGATTTGCATAATCATGCAACGGACCATGGTTAGGTACTCTTTTAAAGTCTCTTATGTTCTATACTGATAAATTTGATATATCTGTATTCTGTATATTTAGTTTTTTTAATAAATTTTTTGATAATATACCATACTGCATTATACTCTTTAGATTACTTAACGAGTTTATATTATACAAACAATAAATACTTGTATATCTATCGGAAACCCTACACATTCATTCTCACCTACCTATTGCTATTATACTCTATAACATTTAATACGAAAATAGCATTTATACTTAAAACAAATCTCATTTCTATTAAAGAACTTCTCAAAAAGAGAAGTTCTATGATGACTAACAATTTTTACAACGATTTGTTTTACCAGCCGCAATCGCCTGAGAATATGTTCCACGAACTAAATTATAAGATCTAATATTATCTGGAGTACGATGATATACAGGATTTGTTGATCTTCTTGACCAATATACCATTCTCTGTCCAGAACTATTATATTCCCAACCATCTTCTGCTGTACCTGTCTGCATTACACCTTGAGCATTGAAATAATAATATTCTCCACCTAGATAGCGTTCACCCGTTTGATAAATACCATTCGAATCAAAATAATACCATTGTCCAGAAATACATTGCCATCCTGTAACCATAAGTCCATTTGAACCTACATAGTAATTACCAATCCAGCGATTTGTGAGCATACAACCATCTGAACCAACATAATAATTACCAATCCAACGATCACGTACCATTTTGCCATCACCATCAAAATAATAATTACCAGCCCAATTATTCTGAACCATGATACCAGAGCCATTAAAATAATACCAATTGGATCCAAGCTGTTTCCAACCTGTTACCATATAGCCATTTGAATCAAAATAATACGTTTGAGATCCAATCACCTCAAAATCATTTATAGTATGCGTTCCATCCGAATGCCTATAACACCAATTACCACCAGATTGAACCCATTTTGAAGGTGTCCATAACCCATTTTCATCCACATAATATCCATCTGGAGTATATGTATCTGTAAGCATAGCTCCATCACTTCCTAGATAGTAAGATCCAACCCATGCATCTTTTGTCATCTTACCAGATGCATTCATATAGTAATCTTTTCCATCGACTTTAATCCAACGATTAGTAACATAAACACCATCAGCTCCACAATAATAGCCATCTGGAGTAAATTGATTTTTAACATACTTACCATCTGCTCCTAAATAATATGAACCAGCCCATGTTTCTTTAAATGGATTGTTATTGGAATCAACATAGTAATCCCCTGCCCATTGGTTTTTAGCTAATGTTCCTGTTGCATTTAAAAAATAATCTTTTCCTGAAACAGTAATCTTTTGATTCGTCAAATATGCACCAGATTCACCAACATAATAGCCATCTGGAGTAAAATCTTCTTTAACCATAGCTCCATCAGCTCCTAAGTAGTAAGCACCTTGCCAAGCATTCTTAACAACTAAACCTGAACCATTGACATAATAGTCTTTTCCATCATGTTTAAACCAAGCATTTGTTAGATAAGTACCACTAGCTCCTACATAATAGCCATCTGGAGTAAAGTCATTCTTTACCATGACTCCATCTTTACCTAAATAGTAAGCTCCTTGCCAAGCTTCCTTAGTCATCTTACCATATGCATTCATATAGTAATCTTTACCATCGACACGAATCCAACGACTTGTTACATATTGTCCATCAGCACCTAGATAATAATCATCGACAAACGCATTTGTCTTCATCTTAACCTATCATTCCTTTCCGCTTTGCTTCAAGGCACACATTGGAATTAAAATGTGCAATGAGCTTTGCTTTTATTTTTTATCTTTTATTTGTTACCATGTTCTTGAAGTTAGAAGTACACTACAGAGC
>OGQM01001644.1_pt1 | contig 15058 bp, 7 predicted proteins | sample 1553191 | NCBI WGS metagenome assembly OGQM01 (sample SAMEA2579954, study PRJEB22360) | human gut metagenome | biome: human gut; feature: human-associated habitat; material: faeces | place: Denmark | collected 2008/2010 | reverse complement strand
CACGCTTGTTTTTTATGCATACCCTGCCGGGGGAGATAATCTTTCACTTAAAGTTTATATTAAAGGCCGTTACGACAACGTGAACAACGGTGAATTGCTTCACCCGGATGAGCAGAGTTATTTTCGTCCGGTGTTGTCGATAAACAATGAGTACATAATCACAATGTATCTCTATCGCGGAAGTGAACTTTGCGGCGGTGCTGTGCGCTTTTATATCACCTACCGCAATCAGCCTGCCGATGAAGACAATCCTGTTGTCGGTGAACATCCGCCGGTGATAACAACAAACCGCGACGGCGACGACAGTGTGATCACAAGCAGTCGTTTCCTGCTCAGAGTTGCTGCACGCACCTGGGAAGGCAATGTTATATACGCAAACCATATCGTTGTTACCCTTGACGGCGTTGTTCAAACAAATCCGACCGGCAGCACGGTGTTTGAATATCACCTTGTGCTGACTCCGCCGAATGTCGGAGATGACATCGACCATGTTGTTACGATACTTGCATGGGATGATGAAGGGAACTCAACTTTCCGGAAACTCATTCTGCCCTATCACCGCGTCGGTGAAGGAGATGAAAACGGAAGCATCCATATTTCAATAGATGCAACCACCCTCGGGCTCGGCATCATTATTGATGATGATTATACCGTTCATGAAGGCGAAAACGCTGCCGAAGTGCTGCTGCGCCTGTTTGAGGACTATGGCATTGAAGCGCAATTCAGCGGAACACCAAAGCTGAATTTCTACCTGCGGCGCATTGTGTGGGGCGATATTGCATACAGCGTTGAGATTCCTCCGGAACTCTGGGAGCTGATACTCCGTGACGGCATAACTCTTACGGATCAGCATGACCGAGACAGCATCGGAGAATTCGACTTCACGCGGTGTTCCGGTTGGATGTACTGTATAAACGGCATGTACCCGGGAATCGGACTTTCCGAATACTACCCAATCAACGGTGACGAACTCTGTCTGCGGTTTACACTTGCTCTCGGCAAGGATATCGGCGGATATGACGCAACCGGTTCCGGCGGATCCGAAGGCTCACTTTCAAGTTACTGCGGGCTTTGGATTGACGGAGGGTTCATTCAGCTTGAGCACGATTATGAAATCATTCAGCGTGTCGAACCCACTGACGATGAGGATGGTTTCATTGAGTACCGCTGCTCAAAATGCCATGACATTTACCGCGAAGTGCTTCCCGCAGGAAGTCCGGGCCAAAGCGCATTCATTCTTTCGCATACGCTTGTGCCGCAAATCTGCATCGGTACTGCGGACTCACCAGAAAATTCAGGTTTAAAAAGAAAGGCGATAAATAATGACATTAAAGGTTAAATCGATTCTATGCCTGCTGCTTGCGTTTTTGCTCACATTTGCAGCATGCAGTGCAGCTCCGCATAAAGAACGAGTACAGCCTCCCATGTCCGAACGCATTCTTCAAATTGCGCAGGGCATGAAGAAACTTGCAGGAGTTGAAGAAGGCGACTGTCTGCTTAATGCGTCGGATGAATTCCCTGCCGGTTCTTCCGTTTGCGACTGGGCAGCCTTGGCATGCGCTGTCGGCGGTGCGGAGGATAGCTATACAGCCTACCTGCACGCGCTTGAAGCTTATGTAAAAAATAAACTCGGCGAAGATTCATCCCTCGGCAGAGCAACCGACTACCACCGAATTGCTCTTACGGTGCTCGCACTCGGCGGTGACCCGGCAGCATTTTCGGAGGATAAAAACGGAGAACCGGTGAATCTTATTGAGTTCGGAACCTACAACTACCCCGGCGAACTCGGCGCGCAAGGACTGAACGCATACATTTTTGCACTGATAACCCTTGATTCCGAAAGTTATACGGTTCCTGACGGAAGCAGGTATACCCGAACGGGCATCATTAAAGAAATTCTTGCTGCCGAAGAACCCGGCGGAGGGTTTGGGCTTGATAAAGGTGCATTTGACATTGATATAACCGCAATGGCGCTTCAAGCTCTTGCCCCGTACTGCGGAAGCCAAAACGCGCTTTCCGTCGGTATATCCCCCGGCGAGATCTCCCGCACTGTTGACCGTGCATTGGCACGGCTTGCCGCTGCAATGAAAGAAAACTGCACATTCTGCTCGTATGGTGCAGAAAACACCGAGTCGACAGCTCAGGTTATTATTGCACTCTGTTCACTTGGTATCGACCCACGCACCGATGAACGTTTCATGCGCGGCGGTAAAAACATTGTTGACGGAATGCAGAGTTTTCTTCTTCCCGGCAGCGTGTACAGACACTCTGCAAATGATTCGGAAGGAAACCTTATGTCCACGGAGCAGGCGATGCTTGCACATATCGCATTGTATAAAGCTGATCATAAGCTCGGCAGGCTGTATGATTTTTCAAAGTCTAAAGTCTGATATTGCCTGCACGACGATCAAATTAACTAATGCTAAACGGTGATTACAAATGCTGACAGACAACATTAAATCTGAAATCAAAAAAGTTATCGTCGGAAAAGACGAAATTATCGAAAAGGTTTTGACTGCAATTCTTGCACAGGGACACATACTGCTGGAAGATGTTCCCGGCGTTGGAAAAACAAGCCTTGCACTTGCTTTTTCAAAGGCACTCGGACTTGACTGCAAACGTATTCAGTTCACACCGGACACAATGCCTTCCGATGTGACAGGCTTTTCGGTTTTCGAAAAATCAAATTCCGACTTTGTGTATAAGCCCGGAGCGGTTATGACAAATCTTCTTGTTGCGGATGAAATCAACCGCACCTCAAGCAAAACCCAATCCGCTCTGCTTGAAGCGATGGAGGAAGGAAAAGTTACAGTTGACGGAACAACCCATAAACTTCCGTCCCCGTTCATCGTTCTTGCAACCGAAAATCCGATCGGGTCGGCAGGAACGCAGCTGCTGCCCGTTTCTCAGCTGGACAGGTTCATGTTCAAACTGAGCATGGGTTATCCCGATATTAAAAGTCAAGTTGAAATACTGCGGGACAGACACCGTTCCGACCCGCTTGACGATGTAAAAGCCGTATGCTCAGCCAATGAACTGGTGCAAACAATCGACGTTGTTCGACAAACATTCATATGCGATGAAGTTTACGAATACATAGCCGAACTTGCCGAGCAGACGCGGCATCACGAATCGGTTCAGTTCGGAATCAGCCCCCGCGGTGCGTTGGCGGTGAGCCGTGCCGCAAAAGCATATGCTTATCTTTCCCGCCGCGACTATGTTACGGCAGACGATGTTGCCGCAGTTTTCCGCGATGTATGTGCACACAGACTTGTTCTGAACACAAAAGCGCGAATGCGCGGGTATACCGAAACGGATGTTGCCGATGAAATTGTTTCCGAACACAAAAAACCGGGAGTTAAGGATTTTAAACGCAGATGAAGCATAACCCCAAACCCGAAGAAAAGAAAGCAGCGGGGATCGATGATGATTTTGCAGTAAAAAAAGATTTTGCACAAAGCTGCACACTGCGGCGCATTGCAGCTGCGGTTCTGTATCTGTCGATTCTTTTCTGCTGCACAATCACCGCATTAAAGCTTCCGTCACTTGCTGTTTTGTTCCCGCTTGCAGCAGTGCTGCTTATTCCCCCGCTTTGCTTTGCGTTCAACTGTTTCGCCGCTTCTAAAGTTGAATTTGCCGTTAAAGCTTCTTCCTCCTGTCCCCGCGGGAAAAGCTGTCGTTGTGAAATCGTTCTTCGCAATGACAGTATCATTCCGCTGCCGTTCGTGCGCTGTACTCTGATTTTGCTAAACAAGCTTAACGGAGAAAACCGCATTTCGGTCATTCGATGCAGCGTCCCTGCACTTTCGGAAAGCCGAACCGGGTTTTCTGTAAAATCGATGCATTGCGGCAGCGTTTCACCGCAGATCCTGCGAACAGAGCTTACCGATTGCTTCGGACTGTTTTTTAAAAGAATACGCAGCAACTCTTCCCTGCGAACGGATGCAAAATGCTTATTTATGCCGACAGTGTTCGATATTGACGCCATCAGAAACGATGCATTCTCCCATGATATAGACAGCAGCGATTATGCACCCGGCAAACGCGGTTCGGATCATTCCGAAGTTTTTCAACTCCGTCCGTACGAACAGGGTGATTCTTTAAAACAGGTGCATTGGAAGGCCTCCTGTAAATTCGATGACCTCATCGTGCGCGACGCAAGCTTTCCGATAGTACGTTCACTGCTTATCTGCATGGACGTATCCGGATGTACAGCCGCTGAATGCGATGCAATCAGTGACGTTGCAGTCTCTGTCTGTTCCGCACTGTCGGACTCCGGAACCGCATTTACAATTGCACGCCCGCAATGCGGCCAAATTGAGTTTATCGACGTGAATGCTTCCGATGAGCTTCCCTCTGCGGCCGAATGGCTTATCGAATGCGAACCCTCGGAAAGCGCCTTCGCAGCATATGTCAGGGAACACGGCGCCTGCGGATACGGAAAAATCGTGTTTATCGGCAAAGAGTTCTCAGACTCTGCTGCGGAGTTTTGCGCCGGTGCAAACACAAAGCGGCTCCTCTGCCGTGCGGGCGACAACGGTACGTTTACGGCATTCTCTTCAGACAATTATGCGGAAGAACTGTCCGATGTTGACCTTTAAACCGGTTTCGTATTATAAAATTTGTGGTTGAGTTGAATGATTAAAAGAGAAAAAAGAGACGAATTGCATATTGAGCAGTCCAAAAGCGCATGTTGTCAAAGCTTCTGGGATTTTTCCAGAGCATTGCTCTGTTCGGTTATGTTCACACTCGGCTTCAACATCCTGCTGTTTTCGATTTTTAAGTCGCTGAGCGTTTCGGCGTTTACGGTTACCGCGGTTGAAGCTCCGATAATCTGCGTGCTCATACTTCTTTTTTGCGGAAAGAGGGGAACCGTTGCAGTGTCTTTATACTGTGCCGCAGTTTTCCTGTTTTCCATACTCTTTTTTGGGAGCATACGCAGCGGACTTGATGCACTCACTAATGACTGCATTGCGCTTTTAATAAAGCTGACAGGAAAAATCCATCTCGATGTGCAATCCGAACCTGCCGATACATTGCCTTTCCTTATTCTGCTTTGCAGCATTATTTCAGCAGCATCAGCCAAACTGTTTTCTGCCGGAAGACGCATTGCTGCATACGCAGTTATTCTGTTCGGCACGGTACTTTCCGCAAGCGGCATTGCACAATCACCTGTCGGTGCGGTTTTAATAATTGCAAGCGGAATAACACATCTTGCTGCGGGAAGTCTCTCCGTTCCGCATTTTCAAAAAAAGGGCGCAAAGCTCACTTGTGCCGTCGTTCCGCTGCTTCTTGCTTCGGCAGTCTTTCTGGGTTCTCTGCCCATGCGCAGTTTTTGTTCGAACAGCAGGCTGAATGCACTCAACAGCAGCCTCGGTATTTGGCTGCACCGTGCGGTTTACGATGAAACAACAAATTCCATGCCCGAGGGACGGCTCTCTCCCCTTCGCGCACGCAATACTTCCGAAACCCCCGCAATTGCTGTAACATCCGAAACAATACAAAGTGGTTATTTTCGCGGAATGGTCGGAGAAGTTTACACCGGAACGAGCTGGAAATCGCTGCCGAACAAAGAACTTGCGAAATACAACGACTTGTTCTACTGGCCGCCGCAACGGCGTGAACCTGATCTACGTCAAGACCGGGGCCAATGTGGAACGGCTGCTCAGCTTTATGGGTGCTGGAAACGCTGCAGAGGAAATGCATGCGCAAAAAGCAAAGTTGATATTGAACTGATTTCAGCATGCAGACGTTATTTATATCTTCCGTATAATGCTGCTGCGGGAAAGCTTCTTGATGAAGACCGCATCGGAGATTCCGCATGTATTCGAAAGAACAATACCGGAAGAGTTTTCAGCATTGAATGCAGCTCCGTTCCGAGTGCGCCTCAGCTCCGTGGAATGCTGAAGGATACAAACGGGGATTCCGTTGAAAAGTACTTATCCGACGAACGCGCCTATGCTCAGTTTGTGCATGAAACAAGTTTGCTTCTCACTCCCGAAGCAACTGCTGCAATGGCCGAAATTTTCGGCGAAGCCCCGCCTGCGCTTGCCCTTTCGGATATTCTGCCGCTCGTTTTAAGCGCGCTGAAGGAAAACATTACCTATGATGAAACGGTCAAAACCGACTGCGGAACGAATGATTTTGCCGCATACGTTCTTCGGGTCGGCAAACGCGGATACAGCGTTCACTATGCAGCATGTGCTGCCGTTATGCTGAGATATTTCGGCGTTCCGTCAAGGTATGTCGAAGGCTATTATATCAATGCCGAAACAGCTGCTGCACGGAGTGTTTCGGGGCGTGTTGTTCTGACCGAAGCGGATGCACATGCATGGGCTGAATACTATCTCGACGGTATCGGATGGATCCCGCTTTAATCGGAATGAAGGAAGTGATTCGGCTTTTTCCGGTAATGACAGAAGGACTGACGATTCATCGGATCCTTCCGATAACACCGAAGCTCCGAACGAACCGGATTCTTCAGGCGACAGGGAGGATACTTATCAGAATGATAACCTTCCCGATATCCGCCTCGCGCGTCCGCAAAAGAATCTGAACAGAATTAACAGTACAAAGCTTGCAAAAGCACTGATTTTGGCATTCATTCCGATTCTGCTTCTGCTCACAGCGGCTCTGATTGTTTTTCTTGCAGTACGCCGCATCAGATTTCGACGAGCGTTCAAAAAAATGCTCAATGCCGAACCGAACGAAGCCATTGCACTTATGTTCGGCTACCTGAACATGTTCATGGCTGCATGCGGACTTGATATCAGCAAAATTGATTCCCGCTGTTCCGAGCTCAACGCTGAAGCCGTGTTCAGCAACCATAAAATGACTGCTGAGCAAAAAGAAGATATGCAGACGTATATTGAATCAGAGGTTGACAAATACAGGAGTTCGCGCTCATTCTTCGGACGGCTGCGCGACAGATATATCGCCTGTGTTTATATATAAGTAAAAGCTGTATTCAATTCAGCTTATTACTAAATCATAAGGAGGTTTTTTAATGAAAAGAACAACACGACTCATTGCTGCAATGCTCTGCATCATGTTGGCATTCGGGTGCCTTGCTCCCGCATCCGCCGCCGCCGCAAAGCTGCTGCAAACCGGCGGAAGCTTTTATCTCACCGCTTCCACCGCAACTGCCACGATAATCGAACCCGTTCGGGTCGATTACGCTCACGGGCAAACTGTTAAAGAAGCTCTTCAAGCAAGCGGACACACGTTCAGCGGCATTGAAAGCGGCTTCATCACCGCAATTGACGGTGTCCGGGGTAATTTCGTCAGATTTTATGATTATGACGAATCAACCGGTGAATGCGGATACGATCTTGATGCGGCCGCTTCCGACATAACCGCAATAGGTTTTGCCGAAAATGAGGTTGCCTCAAAAGAAATGATTGCGCTTATAACCCTTATGGGCGATTTCAATTATTCCGCCAACGGCGTTTTAAACTACCCCGCCGCAAAGACTGCCTATGCCGATGCACTGCGCGGCCTGCGCAATGCAAATGCGGAACAGGCTCAGTTGCTTTTCTCCGCGCTTGATTCCGCAATGCGGGATTATGCCGCATATCTCGAAGGCGACAAATACGACGTTGTTTTTAATGTTACTCAAAACGGTATTACAATTGAAAACCCCGTTATCACCATTACCGACGCTTACGGCAATGCGAGCATTTACAACGGAACAACCGCCCAGGCTTATGCAGGTGTTTCAACCTATTCCGTTTCCGACGGCGGGCACAACCGCATTGAGGGCAGGGTGACCGTTTCTCCCGATGCCGAAAGCGGAGAGTACTCTGCTTCCGCAATCGATGCTGCACTTCCTTATGGCGAGTGGTTCGGAGACATAATCTTCCATGCCGACAGCGGCGCACTCGAGATGCTTTACGAACGCGAGCAGGATTACGTAACTCACACCGCAACCTACAAAGTTGAAGACACAAACCACGGCAATGTCTATATGTACCTTACGCGCGGCGCGGATCTTCCTTCAGACAGCGTTAAAACTTATGCCTGCTATGTTGACATCAACGGCAGGGATAATTCCGACGGAAGCGTTCCCGCAAACAACAAGGGTTGGGAAAGCCGCTATACAGTGCTCACGAACCTTTGGGAAAAAAACAGCATGACTGAGCGCAGCTTTGACATTGAAGCGCGTTATTATGTCGGTGAACAGACTCAGATACAGTCCTTTGAAATCAATCTTGAGCGCATTCCGACGCTTGCCGATCTTCAGGTTTTCGGCAGCGGCACACGGCTTCCTATGGAATTTGCCCCCCTTACCGGCGAATACTCCCTCACTACCGTTGCCGAAAGCGTTGTCATCTCACCCTTCCCCGTTCTTTCCGATTACAGAATTCTCGTGAACGGCAATGATACGCAGCGCGAGGTTGTTCTCAAAGGCATCGGCGAAAGCACCGCTGTAGATGTTACGGTTGAATATACCGTGAATGCAGAAGAAAACATCACAAGAACATTTTCCTACACGCTGAACATTACGCGCCTTCAGGCGACCGACGTCAACGTCATCATCCCGGCCGGAACCGAAGCAGAAATTGTTAATGCCGCCGGCGGTGTGATTCAACCTTTGGTATGCGGTGAAGTTGTTGACGGTGTGTATGTCAACACATATGCTCTCACTCCGGGTGAAGAATATGACTGTATCGCAACAAAGAACCGGTATTTTCACACTTCCGCAAGCTTCACGGCGGCGGAAGGCACTAATTTTACCGTTTCCGAACCCGAAAGCACGGACAAGCTCACAGCCGTCGGCGCATACACTGCGCGTAACGTCGGTAATGCAAATACCCGTGTTTATCCCCTCGACAGGGATTTTGTTTCCGCCGAACACGAATACATGTTCACCGTTTCGGATGCAAACTCCTCCTTCTTTATGAAGGCTACGTGCAATGACGATGCGTATGAAATTCATGCATTGTATGACAAGCAGACTTCCATTGCTTTAACCAACGGTGTTCCCGTGGATAAGTTAATTAATTCAACGGTTGAAAGTGCTGCAGGTGCGGTTGCCTGCGGTCAGTTTGTTGCATCCAATTGCGGTTACGCAAATACGATGACACTCCGACTTACAAAGACCGTTGATTCGGTTGAATACTATCAGGAGTACACGTTCGTTGCGAGAAGAGCGTTGAGCCTCGGTACACTTTCGGCAAAAACCCAAGCGAACGGTATTGTGAACGATATTGTGCTACGCGATGAAAACGGCAGCATTGTTAAATATGACAGAGACAGGGCCGACTACTATGCAACTATTGCGTTGAGTATTCCCGAAGTTATTATTTCTGCTTCATTCAAGAGCACCGCGAGCGAAACTGCTCCCAACAAAGGCGGTTATTATCTGCTTGTAAACGGTGAACGTTTTGATGACCCGTCAAATGTCTCCGTTTCTCTTGATTCCGCGCTCAGCAGTGAAGACATCACCGTCACCATCTGCCATGAAGATGATGCCTCCGTGCAAAGCACCTATACGCTTCATCTTGCCAAGACAGCGCCCACACCGGTGCGCTTTGTAACGGAACCTGCGGATGCGATAACCTTCGTTATTTCAAACAGCACGAGCCTTTCCGTACCTAAAAACGAGGACGGCACCTACAGTCTTATCCCCGGTGAAAGTTATGCTTACACCGTTACAAAGGCCGGCTTTGCAGGCATTCATGAATCGAATTATATCCCTGTTCAGAGCGATGAAGTCATTGAAATCAATGCTGTTCTGACGGCTGCCGAACCGAATCCGAATCTTGACCCGAATCTTGACGCTCAGTGGCCTACTTTCCGCGCCAACCGGTTTAACAACGGCGTTGTTGACTACCCCATACCGACGATCGCCAACGACTCCGTGCTGTATTGGGCAACCCAGTTCGGCAGCGGTTACGGCTCAAATGCATGCAGCTGCCCCATCATTGTTGATGATTTTCTGTACGTCTATGCAGGAACCAATATCTACAAAATTGATAAAACGAGCGGTGAGGCACTTGTCACAAAGTCCATGGCGGCAAGCTCAAGTTTTGCGATTAATTCTCCCACCTATGCGGACGGCATGATATTTGTCGGGCTGTCCAACGGCAGAATTCAGGCATTTGATGCCGTCACTCTCGATTCGCTTTGGCTCTTCACGGACTCAAACGGCGGACAGCCGAACTGCCCGATCGTTTACCATGACGGCTATATTTACACCGGTTTTTGGAAGAGCGAAACAGGCGATGCAAGTTTCGTATGCGTTTCGGCAACTGACGAAGATCCCGATGTCGGCAACGAAACAAAGTATGCTTCCTGGAGATATGTTTCAAAGGGCGGCTTCTATTGGGCAGGCGCATACGTGTGCGATGAATTTGTTCTTATTGACACTGATGACGGCGAAAGTGGCTACACCGACGGCCACGCAAGGATAGTTTCGCTGAACCCAACCTCCGGTTCGGTTCTCGGCAGCATCACCCTTCCTCACCCCGGGGATGCACGCAGCAGCGTCACTTTCGTTCCCGATGAGGAAAACGGTACAAACCCCTCCGGTACAGCGTATTTCACAACCAAGGGCGGCTATTTCTATGCTGTTCATGTTGAAGCGGACGGCAGCTTCACCGAGGGTTCGCTCAGCTTTGTAAAGCTGTTCAACTATGCGGATGACCCATCAAACCCCGCCATGAGTACCTGCACTCCGACGGTTTACAACGGCAGGGCCTATGTCGGTGTTTCCGGAACATCCCAATTCGGCGCATACTCCGGACACAACATCACGGTTATTGACCTTGGAAGCATGAGCATTGCATACACGGTGCGCACAAAGGGTTATCCGCAAACAAGCGGCGTCCTTACCACTGCATATGCAGGTGATGACGACACTGTTTACGTCTACTTCTTTGATAACTTTACTCCCGGTATGCTTCGCGTCATTGCAGACAGACCCGGTCAGACTGAACCTTCCGCCGTTGTACAGGAGGAATATCAGGGCACAACATACGATTGTGCTCCCGTTTTGTTCACTCCCGACGGGGCGCAGGCTCAGTATGCGATTTGCAGCCCGATCATCGATGCGGACGGAACCATTTATTTCAAAAACGATTCCGCTTACCTGATGGCAGTCGGAAGCATTGTTGACCGCATTGAAATTGCCAAACTGCCCGATAAAACCGTCTATACCATCGGCGAAACCTTTGATCCGACGGGAATGCAGGTGCTTGCGCATTATGCAAACGGTACGGTGCGGGATATAACTGCCTATGCTGTTTATTCAACGGCTCCGTTGACTTCCGAGGATAATATGTTCATCATTTCCCATCCCTCACTTATGTATCAGAACAGGGATGGTGTTCCCGGAACCGAGTACCACGCACCTGACGGCGTTATCAACCTTGTTATTAACGCAGCGCAGCCCACATTCACCGTCACCTATACCGTCAACGGTGAATTCTATGCAGAACAGACTTATGCAGCGGGCGATGCAGTCAATGCACCTGAGTACAATCCTGAAGAAGGATTTGTGTTCTTCGGTTGGGACGTTCCCGAAACCATGCCGGCAGAGAATATCACCATTGACGCAGCGCTTATGCTTCGCGGTGACGCAAACGGGAGCGGCAGCCTTGACACTGCCGATTCTCTGTTGATGCTTCGCATCGCTCTCGGAATCATTCCCGCAAACGAAACGGAACGCATCATCTGCGATATGGACGGCGACGGCGCAATCACATCCATTGATGCACTGCTCGTTTTCCGCAAAGCAATGGGCATTGAATAATCTGCTTTAACGCAGAAAAGACCACGCTTTATCCCGGCGGAACATCATCATGATGAACTTTCGGGATAAAGCTCCGACAGAATTAAACGGACTGTGATTCATCTCCGGCCGTTTAAAATAAAACGAAAGGGAAAAGAAAATGAAAAAAATTCTGTCCTTCCTTCTTGCACTCGCACTTCTTATCGGAATCATCCCGATGAGTTTTGCAGGCGCAGCAACCTTAACCGATGCTGTGAAAAGCAATTACAGCATTGAAACAACCCTGTCTGACGGAATAATCCAGAAGACAGCAAAACGCACGTTCTTTGTTATTGCAAAGGACGGCGACGGCAACAAGGTCACTCCGACCGCAACTTTCAACGGCGATGCACTCTCCCCCACTTGGGACGATGCAACGCAGACGAGCTTCACTTTGAACTTTACTGTGGAAGGTGAAAACACCGTCGTTGTTTCCGCAGGCGATGCTGAGTTGACATACACTATTACCTATCAGCCCGCAGAAGACGGCGAATACGTCGGTCAGGCGATCTTCAGCATTGAAGCATTCTCCCTCGGTGAAGGCTACATCGTTGAACCCGTGCTTACCGATATTTATGCCGGTGACTGCGCTGCCGCGGTACTGATGCGTGTGCTTAACCGCTTTGGATTCACCGAATCCCATACCGGCAGCGTTGAAGGCGGTTTCTATCTTGCAACAATTAAGGACGGCCCGATTCCCAATACCCCCGTCTCTCCCGTCAACGCTCCCGCAGAACTTGTTGATGCGCTTTCGTCTTGGGGTATAACGCTTGAAGACCGATACAGTGAAAACGAACTCGGCGAATTCGACTATTGCTATGCTTCCGGCTGGATGTACTGTCTTAACAATGTGTTCCCCAATGTCGGCTTCTCAGATTCATATCTGTCCGACGGCGATGTTGTCCGCGTTCAGTTCACCGTTGCCTACGGCAGCGATATCGGCGGCGGTTATGCAATGGGCGGCAGTGACAACACATCCTTCTACCCCGTTGCAAACAAAGATAGGCTCAGCACGCTTATCGCAACGCTTAACGAACACGGCATCGAAATTCCGGACTCTGCCATGAGTGCCGCAACCGCGATTTATGCAAGTCAGGAAGACGTAAATGCTGCCGCAGCGGTTCTGCAGCAGCTTGAAGACGAATATCAGCAGAATGCCCCTGTTCGCGATGTTATAGCAAAGATTTCCGCAATCGGAGAGGTGAGCCTTGAAAGCGCCTCTGCAATTGCGGAAGCAAGGCAGGCATATGATGCTCTGACTGTCGAACAGCAAGCCCTTGTCAGCAATTATGATGTTCTCACCGCGGCCGAAGAAACACTCCGCATCCTCATCGAAGAACTTCCCGTTTCGGCATCTTTCTCTGCACCCGAAATCACCGCGATTTCCGGTCAGCAGGTCGAGATTCCCGTCACCGTCAGCGGCAAGTTCGAGGCGCACACTCTTGAAATGCATATCGGTTACGACAGCACAAAATTGACCGTTAATGAAGTCGTTCCCGGTGCAATTCTCGAAAACACTTCCATGAACGTTATCGACTTCACCACAACGCCCGGCACGATTTATGTCGGCGCACTCTGTGCGGATGCTCCCATGACGGGCAACGGCATAGATGAAAATGTTCTTCTCACCGTTAAGGCGACCGTAAACCCCGAGTTCTCCGGCACAACTCCTGTCAACGTTGATGTGAACAGATTTGTTAATCTTCCTGTCGGCGGCACAGTCACCGATATTGAGGTTCATACAACGAACGGTTCCGTGAACGCATCATTGCCCGAATACACGCTGACCTACACCGTCAACGGTGAGTTCTATGCCGAACAGACCTACGCTGTCGGTGCAGCAATCACCGTGCCCGAATACACCGTACCCGAAGGGTACACTTTCTCCGGTTGGGTTGTTCCCGAAACCATGCCTGCCGAAGACCTGACGGTTGACGCTGTGCTTTCAATCAATGTTTACACTGTTACATTCGTTGACGGACTCGACGGCTCCGCAATCGCCGAAGTCTCCGTTGAACACGGCAGCAACGTTACCGCGCCTGCTGCACCTGCGCATGATGGTTATATTTTCACCGGTTGGAACGGCAGCCTTGTCAACGTTACCGAAAACCGCACTGTCACCGCTGAATACAGCCTTCTCGGTGATGTTGACGGCGACGGTGTTGTAACTTCTGCCGACGCCCTCACCGTGCTTCGCATGTCCCTTGGGATTATTGCAACGCCCGTTTCCGGCAGCCTTGATTTCAGCATTTGCGATATTGACGGCAGCGGCGATATAACATCCGTTGATGCGCTCCTGATAATTCGCAAAGCAATGCAGTCCGCATAACAGCATACGGTTAACCTGAAAACGTCTGCTGCATCGGCAAACAAAAAACAGGGACGGACAGTTCTTAACGACTGCCCGTCCCTGTTTGTATTTTAAAAAGTTATCTTATTAACTGATGGTATGTTGTTAACTTATTGATTATTTTTTCCGTACGCGCCGTTTTTTTCCGGCAGGAACACTTGTGCCCATTGATTCCGCAAGCTTCTCGAACAACTCGCGCTGTTCCGATGTAAGCTTTTTGGGAATTTCAACGGTGACATTTACATAAAGGTCACCCTTGCCGGGAAGGCGCAGTTTCTGTATGCCCTGCTCTCGCATACGGAATGTTGTTCCGCTTTGGGTTCCTTCGGGAATGTTATATTTCAACTCGCCTGAAAGAGTGGGAACAGTAACCTCGCCGCCGAGAACAGCGGTCGTTACGGGAATCGTAAGGTTTGTGTACAGGTTATAGCCGTCACGCACAAACTGTTTGCTGCTCTTCACGCGAATCGTCACAAGCAAATCGCCGTCCGGACCTCCGTTGTAACCCGCTTCACCTTTTCCGCCAAGGCGAATACTCTGCCCGTCATCAATGCCTGCGGGGATTGTAACAACAACCTTCATGGCGTTGCTCACTCTGCCCTTGCCGCGGCAGGTTTCGCAGGGCTGTTCAATAATCTTGCCCGTACCGCCGCAAACATCACAGGGATGAACACTCTGCATCGTGCCCAGCATTGTATTTTGCTGAACTCGAATCTGACCCGTGCCGTTGCAGCGTGTACAGGTTTTTTTGCTTGTTCCGGGTTTTGCTCCGCTGCCGCCGCATGTGGCGCATTTTTCTTCGCGTCTGTACGAAATTTCCTTTTTGCAGCCGAATGCCGCCTCTTCAAACGTTATCGTCAAAGAGTAGCGCAAATCCTCGCCCTGCATCGGCGCATCTGCACGCGCACTCCTGCTTCTTCCGCCGAAACCGCCGC
>OGQM01001640.1_pt1 | contig 15085 bp, 14 predicted proteins | sample 1553191 | NCBI WGS metagenome assembly OGQM01 (sample SAMEA2579954, study PRJEB22360) | human gut metagenome | biome: human gut; feature: human-associated habitat; material: faeces | place: Denmark | collected 2008/2010 | reverse complement strand
TATCAAAATAACCGAATGTGCGGATTACAATCCTTTTCCCTTCCATCTTTGTCAACTCACTGTACATTCTCTTTTCCCCCTTCATTTAATGAGAATCTTTATCATCATACACTATCCAAATGAGCAGACTCAACATTCCATGCTAAAACATTACTTTCGTAACTTTTCCACACTATTCGATATTTCACTTTAACACTCTCTTCTTCGGAAATCTTTCATCTTTTTTCCATCTAACGCTGCATATTCCAGAACATCATCTGTGTTATATACAAGCTTTAATGAGAAAAACGGCTGCTCATTTTCAAGGAGTTCAAAAAAGATCCGATCCCCTTCCCATAATTCCAGTTCTCCGATTTTAGACTTTTCTACCCATTCCAGTTCCCCTTCATCACACGCAATCGGTGTTCCTGTAAAAAGTCCTGCCAGTGTCTCTTCTCCGACTAATCCAATGATAATATTTAAAGCAAGAGAAATCAAGAAAATGTACACAAAAACTTTTAATGTGTGAAATGCTGCTGAAGAAATAACTCCATGTTCACAATGGCAGCGTTCTTCTTCACAGATTTCATGAATATCCACATCAGGTTCCTGTTTCTTCAGAATATGTGTGTAAACATACTCCAGCACCAGGCCGGAAAGTATTCCGATCACCGCTTTGCAGGTCAGGATTTTCACAATTGTAACTACAGGAACTGCATTGGAGATCATGATCGGAAACATTTCATCTGAAGTAGACAGATACACCGCGATCAAAGTTCCCACTGTGATCACACGTCCGGCAAAAAGGCTGGATGCCGCTGCCGAAAATCCACACTGTGGGATCACTCCCAGAAGTCCACCCCATACCGGTCCGAATTTTCCGGCTGTACGGATTCTCTTTCGTGCTGCCGCACCTGTCTTATGCTCCAGCCATTCCATAAACAGATAAGTAAGAAAAAGAAAGGGTAGCAGCTTGATGCTGTCTATTACTGAATCTAATATAATCTCTGACATATAGTTCTCCTTATATTTGCACTTTATTTGTATTTGCAACTCATTTACATTTGCAACTTATTTGCATTTCTGTATTATATAGTATTTTTATAATTTGTCAAGTCTGTAAACCATACAATTGAAACATTCCAAAAAAGACCATCTTGCAGATATGGGGGAAAATCCGGAAGATGGTCTTTTTATTCATGTTTTATTTATACAATATATAAGGATGTTATATCTGTATTATTCAGCAACTGCCTTAAATGCTTCATCAAGATCCTGAATGATATCGTCAATATTCTCTGTACCAATGGAAAGACGAATTGTATTTGGTTTGATACCCTGATCGAGAAGTTCTTCTTCTGTGCACTGGCTGTGTGTTGTTGTAGCCGGATGGATAACAAGAGATTTAACATCAGCTACATTGGCAAGCAATGAGAACAGTTCCAGATTATCAATGAAGTCCTTTGCCTTCTGCGCATCACCTTTAATCTCAAATGTAAAGATGGAACCGCCGCCATTCGGGAAGTATTTCTTATAAAGCTCCTGCTGAACCGGATCTGTGGATACAGACGGATGATGAACTTTCTCTACCTGCGGATGGTTATTTAAGTACTGAACAACTTTCAGTGCATTCTCTACATGGCGTTCAACACGAAGTGACAGTGTTTCAAGTCCCTGAAGGAAAATGAATGAGCTTACCGGAGAGATGGTTGCACCTGTATCACGAAGAAGAATTGCACGAATCTTTGTAACAAATGCTGCCGGTCCGCATGCCTTTGTAAAGCTTACGCCATGATAGCTTGAATTCGGCTCTGTCAGAGATGCGAATTTACCTGATGCTTCCCAGTCAAATTTACCACTCTCAACGATCACACCTCCGATTGTTGTACCATGTCCACCGATGAATTTAGTTGCAGAATGAACAACGATATCTGCACCATATTCGATTGGTCTTACAAGGTAAGGTGTTGCAAATGTGTTATCCACTACAAGCGGAATCTTATGTGCATGAGCAATCTTTGCGATAGCTTCAATATCAACTACATCAGAGTTCGGGTTTCCAAGAGTCTCGATGTAAACAGCTTTTGTGTTATCCTGAATTGCGTTCTCTACTTCTTCAAGATCAAATACATCAACGAATGTTGTTGTGATTCCATAAGCCGGAAGTGTATGCTCCAGAAGGTTTGTTGTTCCGCCGTAAATATTCTTGGCTGCTACAATGTGGTCTCCCTGCTGTGCAAGATTCTCAATTGTATATGTGATCGCTGCTGCACCGGATGCTACTGCAAGTGCTGCCGAACCACCCTCAAGTGCTGCGATCCTCTTCTCGAATACGTCCTCTGTCGGGTTTGTAAGACGTCCGTAAATGTTACCTGCATCTGCAAGTCCGAAACGTGCTGCTGCATGATCGCAGTTGCGGAATACATAGGAAGATGTCTGGTAGATTGGTACTGCTCTTGCATCTGTAACCGGATCCGGCTGTTCCTGTCCTACGTGAAGCTGTAATGTCTCAAATTTGAATTTTCTCTGATCTCTTGTAATTTTGCTCATGTGTTTGTCCTCTTTTCTTTTATTTTTATATTCGGTAAAATAGTAATTTCTTATCTTATGATCATCTGCTTATCAGCGACAACAACACATTCGCTTTTCTTCGATAAACACCCTTGTTGACTTCTGTAAAACCTTCATGATTTCCTCCTGATCATCACGTTGCTCACCTTGTTTTGTGTGCTCCGTTTTTTGATGATGCAATCATATCACCCTTTTCCTAGTATGTCAATGGGGTTTATCTATTTAGGTTCTCACCTTTATTTATGACTGGCTATAGATTTTATTTATAACGCCACCGCCTACAACTTCGTCTCCGTCATACATTACCACAGCCTGGCCTTTTGTGATCGCTCTCTGCGGTTCATCAAACTTCACATGAAGGATGCCGTCCGGTGTCTGCCATGCAGTGGCTGGCTGCTCTTTATGACGGTAACGGATCTTGGCAGTCACTCTCTTCGGCTCACTTAAATTATCCACGGAGATCAGGTTTACACTATCTGCCTCAAGCTCACTGCTGAAAAGATCTGCGTTGTCACCGAGAACAACTGTATTGGTCTTCGGGGAGATCTCGCAGACATAAAGACGGCTGGCTGCCGGAATACCAAGGCCACGGCGCTGGCCGATGGTATAATGGGTGTTTACAGACGTAAGGCGCAGTATCATGAGACGGATCAGATGGGGATCATCCATCATTCCAATTATGTGAAATGGATGGAGGAGGCCCGTATTGATTTTATGAAGGAGATGGGGTTCGGTTATGGTGAGGTGGAGAAGCGGGGGATCATTTCTCCGGTTGCCGGGGTTTCGGTTTCTTATAAGAAGCCGGTGCTTTTTGATGATGTGGTGGAGATTTCGGTTTCTGTGAGGAAGTACAGTGGTGCGGTTCTGGAACTGGATTATGAGTTTTTTAATGTGACCAGGGATGAGGTTTGTACGGTGGCTTCTTCGAAGCATTGTTTTACCAGGGATGGGAAGCTGATTTCTCTGAAGAGGGAGATTCCGGAACTGGATGTATTGTTCAGAAATTGCGTGAAGGGAGAGTGAGCAGGATGGAAGTTGTGGAGATGCTTGATAATCTGAAGGAAAAGGCCCGCAGGGACCCGGCGCTTCGGGAGGTTTTGCTTGCTACCCGTAAGGAGAAAGAGCCGCTGGCTGCTTTCTGTAAGAAGTGCCGGGAACTTGGGGTTCCGGTTTATGAGATGGATCTGATCGCGGCAGGGGAAGAGTTTTATGCAGCTATGAAGCGGAGCACCAATGGTGGTGGAGAGAATTCTCCGATGCTTGAGGGTGAAGATGATTTTTATGAGCTGTTTTTTGCGGGGCTGGAGTAAAGAGTTATAATTTTGGCCCAGGGATTCGGTTAAAATTCCGCATCAATATACTTCTCCAGCACCGGGAATTGCACACCGCCGATTTTCAGCACCTGGCTGTGAAATTTTTTCAGGTCAAAATCCTGGCCCAGACGGTTCTGCTCGGAGGTGCGCAGGTCCAGAAGGCTTAAGTAGCCCCAGTAGTATTTCAGATAATTCCCGGGGGTTTCCAGGATGTACTGATAGATTTCGGAGACAACGGTGCTTTCTTCGATGCCAAAGGCTTTCAGGAAGCTGGCTGCTTCGGCCTGGGTCCAGCCGTTGTAGTGGATCTCAATATCCAGAAGTGAGTACATACATAAGTTGATGCTGCGGTTCAGCCAGGAGATCCTGGCAAGTTCTGTGGCAGAAGGATCCTTTATATAACCGGCTGCGTACTGGTAGGCAAAGGGCTCAATATAAGTGGCCCATCCTTCCGCAAAACCGGAGGTGCAGAGCAGATTCCGGATGCCGGAGGGATTCTGGCGCTCAAAAGTGACAGTCTGGTAAAGATGTCCCGGGAATCCTTCATGTGCCAGTGTGGTAAAAAGTTCCAGACCCTGATAACTGGCAGCCGGATTTATATAGATCACATTAGGCGTTCCGGTATCCATGGGCGGGGTGAGATAAAAGGCGGGACTTAAGTAATCTTTCATGGAATCGTGGACTGTGCGGAGTTCAAAAGTGACATCTGCAAGGGCTGGAAAATCTGCCTGGATCTTCTGCTGAAGGGCGTTCAGCATCTGGGCGGGTTTCATTTCTTTGAAAGTGATTCCCTGGTTGAGTGTAGCCAGAAGTTCCGGGTTTTTGCGGAGCATGGTTCCTGCAATACCGATCTCACTGGAAAGCTGTCTAGAGAGGCGTTTTTCCATTTGTTTCACAGGAACGTAAGATCCGGTCTGGCTCTGGAGAAGATAGAGATAGTAGGCTTTTCCTCCCTTAAAATAAGTCAGGCCACGATTGTTTTTCCCTGTGCCACGCAAAGCTTCCAGTCCGGTCATAAGTTCCTGATAGGCGGGAATGACTTCTGTTTTCATGAGACTTTTGTGGGTCAGGATCAGAGCGTTCTGTTCTGAAACGGAAAGTTTTCCATAATCCGAGAGCTTTTTCTGAAAAATATCCAGCATATAATTGTTGTCCGGATTCTGGATAAAAGCGCTGCATTGGGCAAGGACCCGGTCCAGAGTAGTGTCGCTCATAAAGAAACCAGCTTCGGATTTCTTTTTCTCAAATTTCAGGATGCTCTGGAAGTAGGGGCGGATGGTGGTGAGAAGGTTGAGATAGTCGGTGATATCTTGATCTTCATAAAAAGCGTATTCCGCCAGAAGTACGGGAAGCTGGGCCTGAATGCCGAGACTTGGGCCAAGTGGTTCCTGGAGAAGATAATTGTCGCCCAGAGATTTTTCCGTATGATAATAGAGGAGCATGGAATCCAGGGTCAGCTGATTTTTCGTGGAAAGACAGCTGTAGCGGAAAGATTTCAGCTTTTTTTCGTACTGGCTGCAGATCTGATATGTATTTTTCATGTCTGTCGGGATGGTTCCAAGAGTTGCTTTTTTCCGCGGGATGCCCTGTTTTTCCGGATGTGCAAGGGTATAGTGGAGGGTGAGGGTGCTGCCGGAGACTTCATTTTGAAAAACTTTCCTGGAAAAAGCTTCGAATTTTCCGTTTTCCGTGATCCCATGAGCGGAAAAATAGCCGGCAGTAAGGCCGGTGAGTAATGTCAGAATAAGAAGCAGGATGATGAAAAGAGGGGATTTATTTTTCCTTATTTTAAGAGGCATAAGACATCTTTCATTACTGTTTACAGGCAATATTCCGCAGAGTATGTTGCTGGCCTCGAAATAAACAGTAACGTCCTTTCAGAGCGGCGCTTTGTTCTATCATATTGGAAAATTACGGAATCTATGATATTATGTGAGCGGAAATATACAAAAATGGAAACTATGGAATGGCTATTCCGTATAAAATCATAAAGTGTCAGCGGATCATGAGCACAGACAAGATTCCTCAGTTATAAGTGCATGAAGAATGATGTTACTTTCCGAAATGTTGCGGAGGATGGTGTTGTATTATCCGTTCGACCTGAAAATGGAGAAATAACATGAGCGATATCTATGATCTTGCAATTTTAGGAGGAGGTCCGGCAGGGATCACGGCGGCGATTTATGCGTCAAGGGCCCGATTAAATACCATATGGATCGATAAAAATTTCGCACCGGGCGGTCAGATCACAGCTACCTATGAGGTGGATAATTATCCGGGAATGCCGGGAATCTCAGGTATGGATCTGGGAGAAGCCTTCGGGGAGCATGCCCGGAAACTGGGATTGGAACCGCAGCGCGAGAAGATCCTTTCTTTGGAAAATATTTCCGGAGATATTAAGACGATCCGCACAAAAAAGCATGAATACCAGGCAAAAACACTGATCCTTGCATTTGGGGCGGAGCATCGGAAGCTGGATATTCCGGGAGAAGATGACCTTGGCGGTCTTGGAGTTTCCTACTGTGCTACCTGTGACGGAGCTTTTTACAGGGACAGGATTGCAGTGGTAGTTGGTGGCGGAAACGTGGCTGCAGAAGATGCGGTTTTTCTTTCCGGCCTCTGTGAAAAAGTATATCTTGTCCATCGCCGTGATACGCTTCGGGCGGATAAGGCTCTTCAGGAGAAGGTTTTTGCCTGCGAAAATATAGAAATGGTGTGGGACAGCATTCCCCAGGAGATCCTGGGACAGGAGGAAGTGACAGGTCTTAAGATCCGCAATGTAAAAACCGGGGAAGAACGGGAACTGGAAGCAGACGGTGTCTTTATCGCAGTGGGCATTGTTCCCAGTACGGCACTTGTAAAAGACCAGCTTAAGCTGGATGAGAACGGATATATCTGTGCAGGAGAAGAAGGTGTTACTAGCGCACCTGGGGTTTTTGCAGCGGGAGATATCCGAACCAAGGCACTTCGCCAGGTAGTAACTGCTGTTTCAGACGGAGCCAATGCAGTGGCTTCCGCACAGAAATATCTCTGGAGGACAGACAATGGCAACCATTAAGGAAATCGCGCAGAGAGCAGGTGTAAGTACAACAACTGTTTCCAACGTCATACATGGAAAAACAAAAAAAGTATCTCCTGCCAACATTCAGAAGATCGAGAATCTTATCCGGGAGATGGGATATGTCCAGAAAATGGGACTGAGAGTTCTGAATAAGGAGAAATCCCAGCTGATCGCAGTTGTGATCAATCATCATAAAGACTTCAAGGATTCTGTTATCGGAGATCCTTTTTATGGGAAGATCATCGGTTTTATTGAGAAGTACGTGCAGGAACTTGGCTACTATCTGATGCTCTATTCTGCAAAGGATACGGACAAGATCTTTCAGATGGTCATGGGCTGGGATGTGGACGGCGTCATTGCCATTTCTTTCAGTAAAAGTAACTGCGAAAAAATCTACCAGCTGATCAACAAGCCCATCGTTTCCATTGATGCTTACGGTGAGCTTGACGCAGGCCAGGAAAACCATGTCCTGAATATTGGACTGGATGACGAGAGCGGCGGCTACCTTATGACAAAATATCTCCTGGAATGTGGCTATGAGCATATCCAGGTCTGTGCAGGCCGTGACAATGGTGTGGATCATTTCCGTTACATGGGTGCCCAGCGTGCAGCAAAAGAATTTGCGGGAAAAAAACAGAAGGTGCAGTTTACCGCTCTTGGAATGAACTACGCCAAACGAAAAGAAAGCTATGCGTGGCTGATCCAGCGGAAAAAACCGAAGACTGCGCTGTTTTTCCTGTCAGACCTTTATGCACTGGAGGCGATCAGCTTTTTCAGCAGCCGTGGAGTAAAGATCCCGAAGGAAATCGGAATCGCGGGATACGATAATATCAGCTATGCGGAATTTTCCGTGCCAAGGCTTACTACGATCAGCCAGAATGTGGAGCAGAAAGCTTCCCTTGCCGTAGAGATCCTGATGGAGCGGATCAACGGCGTGGAAAAAGAGCGGGAGAATGAGATCGAGCTTCCGGTTACGCTGATCCCCAGGAAGTCGGTACAGCCGCAGGATGAGAATTAAACAGAATAAAAATGTCAAAAGCCGAAATATACGGGAATTGCCAGTATCTGGCAGCCAGAGTATTTTCGGCTTTTTTGGTAAAATTTCTTATGTGAAACCTGCACAAAACCATAATTTCCAACTTGTCACAATAATAGGTTATGTACATAACCTATTTACACAGCCTGGCTTTGATGCTATAGTGTGAGCATAAAGGTTAGGTATATAACCAAAGGGAAAGAGTACAGAAGGAGTGAATACCAGATGAAACAGATTCTGATCGCCACACATGGAAAAATGGCCTCCGGCATTCGTTATACAGCAGAGCTGATCGTTGGAAAAATGGCTGAGATCACAACCATTGATGCTTATGTGACACCGGAAGACAATGTGGAGAAAAAGTTTGAAGAATATTTCGCACAGCATGAAAACGACAGGATTTTCGTTTTCACAGATCTGATGGGAGGAAGCGTAAACCAGAAGCTTCTGGGATACAGCCAGAAGGAAAATGTTACGCTGATCACAGGAACCAACCTTCCGGTGCTGATGCAGGTAATGATGGCAGATGACGATGTGACGGAGGAAGAGATCCAGGAATTCATCGATGATGCCAGAGAGGAACTTCAGGTGGTAGACCTGGGCGGTGGAAAGAAATCCACAGCGGGAAAACATGATGCAGAAAGCATTGCACAGGGAGAAAAAATCACAGCGCAGACCGCCGCGCCGGATGTAGAGAAATCCGCACCGAAAAAAGCACCGGCCCCGCAGTCCTACGACAATTCCACAGCAAAGATCACCGCACTTCGTGTAGATGACCGTCTGATTCACGGACAGGTTGCTATGACCTGGACCAAACAGCTGGCAGTACAGGGAATCGTAGTAGCCAATGATGAGGCAGCCAACGACAATACCCAGAAGATGGCACTGAAAATGGCAGTACCGGGCGGAATCAAATCCCTGATCAAACCGGTGGATGAAGCCATCCGTATCTTAAATAATCCGAAGGCATCCAGGATGCGTATTCTGGTTCTTACAAGAACCGTAAAAGATGCCCTGAAAATAAGACAGAGCGTTGGCGAAATCGGATTTCTCAATGTAGGAAATACCGGACGTTTCGACGGAATCGATGTTTCCGAGAAACTTGTCCTGACACCGACCATCATGCTGACAAAAGCAGAGCAGCAGGCACTGAAAGACCTGGTTGCCCTTGAACCGAAGACCTGTATGCAGCAGGTACCGAATGATGAGCAGAAGCTTGTGAAGGATATACTGGACAAGCTTGACTGACATCCACTGAATAAATAAAACGTAGCACAAAAAAGGGAGGAAAGAAAAAATGTTAAACGCATTTCTTGTAGCACTTGCCGTATTTATCTGTGTCGGCGGTGCAGAGCTGGTCGGATTTACTATGCTGAACCGTCCAATCGTCATCGGGCCACTGGTAGGTCTGTTCCTTGGAGATCTTCACACAGGAGTTATTATCGGAGCTTCATTGGAAGCTGTATTCATGGGAGTTGTAAATATCGGCGGAGCTTCTGCAGCAGAACCCGGAATTGCCACAGCTGTAGGAACTGCCTTTGCCATCATGCTTGGCAAAGGCTCTGAGGTTGCCCTGACACTTGCACTTCCAATCGGTATCCTTGGTCTTCAGATCAAGACCGTTCTCTACATTTTTATTGTAGGTATGTTTGCAAAAACCTTCGACCGTCTGGCGGCAGAAGGAAAAGAAAAACAGATCGTTGCTCTTCACTATGGGCTCTGGGCTGTAAACTGGTTTTTATATTCCCTGTTCGCATTTTTCGGGATCCTGTTCGGATCTGATGCAGTCAGTGCACTTCTGGATGCCATCCCGGATGTTGTTATGAACGGCCTGACCGTCTGCGGTGGACTTCTTCCGGCAGTAGGTATGGCAATGTTGATGAAGATGCTCTGGGATAACAAGATCTGTATGTTTTATTTCTTGGGCTTTGTCCTTGCAGCATACTTAAAGCTTCCACTGATCGCTCTTGCCGTGATCGGTGTGATCATTGCCATTTCTATTGGTATGAATGATTACAAGCTGAACCAGCTTGCGGCGCAGAGAGTGACAGCTTCACCGGCCGGTGGTTCTGACGAATATCTTGATGAAGAAGAGGAGGAATTTTTCTCATGAGTAATTTAACGAAATCCATTCCAGCAGATGAAAGAAAAATGCTGAGAAAAGCGTTCTGGCGTTCCTTCACTCTGTATGCGGCAGTAAGCCCGGCAAAACAGGGAGCTTCCGGTTTCTGCTATTCCCTGATGCCATTTATCAACAAATTTTACAAAAACGATGAGAAAGGCAAAAAAGCTGCCCTCACAAGAAGTATGTCCTACTTCAATACAACCATCACCTGTTCCACTTTCATCATGGGTCTTGTAGCTTCCATGGAGAAGAAAAACAGCGAGCAGAAGGATTTTGACGCGAGCTCTATCAATGCAGTTAAATCCTCTCTGATGGGACCTCTATCCGGTATCGGTGATTCCATTTTCTGGGGCGTTCTTCGTGTGATCGCAGCCGGGATCGCAGTAGGTCTTGGTGCATCCGGAAATGTTCTGGCACCGATCGTGTTCTTGCTTCTTTTCAACATTCCGTCTATTCTTGTGAAATATTATGGAACATTCCTGGGCTACAAGCTTGGTTCCGAATATATTCAGAAGGTTTATGCAAGCGGTCTTATGAACATCCTGACAAAAGCTGCCAGCATTGTAGGTCTGATCATGGTCGGCGGCATGACTGCCAGCATGGTAACCTTTAATTCCACTTATGAGCTCACCATGAAGGGTGAATCTGTTCTGAACCTCCAGAACATGCTGGACCAGATTTTTGTCGGCATTGTTCCTCTTGGACTGACTCTTCTGTGCTACTATCTGCTGAAAAAGAAAAATATCAGCATCACAGTTCTGATCATCGGTGTTATCATCCTGAGCATCCTTCTCTCTCTTCTTGGAATTGCATAAACCTTAAGGATAAAGATCAGAACTATGAAAAGGCGGACCCAGGTGGTCCGCCTATAAAAAACCTGGAAAAAAGTTATATCGAAATAACTGACCGCAAAAAGGGCAGTTGAAGAACACCTGACCGGATATAAATAAGCAGCAAATACGGATTATAAATATCTGCTCAATGCAAAATAAAGGAGACATAAGAAATGAAAGATTGGTGGAAGAATTCCGTTGTATATCAGATTTATCCAAGAAGCTTTAAGGACTCCAACGGAGACGGCTTCGGCGATCTCCAGGGCATTATTGAAAAACTCCCCTACCTTCAGAACCTTGGGATCGATGTGATCTGGCTCAGCCCTGTTTTTGATTCCCCACAGGACGACAACGGTTACGATATCAGTGATTACCGGAAGATCTATGCAGGTTTCGGAAGCAACGAGGACATGGATGAGCTGATCAAAAAAGCTCACGAACATGGCATCAAGATCGTTCTGGACCTGGTTGTCAACCACACTTCCGATGAGCATGCATGGTTCGTGGAAAGCCGGAAGTCAAAAGACAACAAATACAGTGATTATTACATCTGGAAAGACCCGAAAGCAGATGGCAGTGAGCCAAACAACTGGGGTTCCAGCTTCTGCGGAAGTGCCTGGGAATACGACGAAGAGCGTGGCCAGTATTACCTTCATTTCTACAGCAAAAAACAGCCGGACATCAACTGGGAAAATGAAACTGTCCGTAAGGAAATCTATGATCTGATGAAATTCTGGATGGATAAAGGAGCTGATGGATGGCGCATGGATGTGATCGCGTCTATCTCCAAGGATCAGTCCTTCCCGGATTACCCGAAGACTGATGACCGCAAGTATTATACAGGAAAATATCACAGCAACGGACCAAGACTTCATGAGTTTATCCATGAGATGAACCGGGAGGTGCTTTCAAAATATGACTGTATGACGGTAGGTGAGGCGCCGGGCTCCACACCGGAGGTTGCAAGACTGTTTACAGATCCGGAGCGTGAGGAGCTGAATATGATCTTCACATTTGAGCATATGAACATCGACCGTATTCCAGGCTCTGTAAACCGCAAGTGGGCACTGAAGCCTTTTGATCTCCGTGATCTGAAACGTGTTATGTCTGAGTGGCAGAACAAGCTTTACAATAAAGGCTGGAATGCTCTGTACTTCGAAAATCATGACCAGCCACGTGTGATCTCCAGATGGGGAAATGACACTACTTACCGCGAGGAATGTGCAAAGGCTTATGCTACCGTTCTCCATGGTATGCAGGGAACTCCTTATGTATATCAGGGAGAGGAGCTCGGTATGACAAACGTGCAGTTCCCGCTGGATGAGTACGAGGACATCGAGGTTCGTAATGCATATCAGGACCTTGTCGTTAAGAACAAAACTATCTCTGAGGATGATTTCCGCAAGGCAGTATGGAACAAGAGTCGTGACAATGCCAGGGTTCCGATGCAGTGGGATGACAGCGAAAATGCAGGATTTACAACCGGCAAGCCATGGTTCCGCCTTTCTGACCGTTACCAGGAGATCAATGTAAAAAAAGCTCTGGAAAAAAATGATTCTGTGTTTTATTATTATAAAGATCTGATCCGCCTGCGTCATGGGGAAGAACTTCTTACAGAAGGTGACTATCAGCTTCTTCTTCCGGAAGATGAGAAGATTTTTGCATATTTAAGAACTTCTGACAAAGAGCAGTGGATCGTGGTGGCAAACCTTTCTGAGGATACGGTAAGTACAGAAGGTCTTGTGAAATATGTGTCCGATAAAGAGGACATTAAGATCACAAACTATAAGGACAGAACAGGGATCAAAGCGGATTTAAGGCCATATGAGGCGTTTATGATGAGGATCCGGTAATTCCTGAGCTGTTGTATATGTAGTAAAGCGGAAGAAAAGTGTCTGCTTTACAGACAGCAGGTATGAGTATTTGTGCGTATCTGTACTGCCAAAGGATATCCGGGTGCAGTGCAGATGCGCTTTTTGCCTGTGAGGAAAAGACAAACAGGAGGAAATTATGGAAAAATATATCATTGCAGTGGATATGGACGGAACTCTTCTGAACAGTGAGAATAAGATTTCCGAGAGGAACAGAAATGTTCTGCAGCGGCTGATCGATGACGGACATTATGTGGTACCGGCAACCGGAAGGACCAGAGAGCTGATCCCCCAGGAGTTTTCTGTGCTCCGGGGTGTGAAATGGGGAATCGTGGAAAACGGCTGGGTTGTCTGGGACTACGATAAAAATGAGATGATCTGGCGAAAAACCATGCCAAAAGGAATGGTAAGTAAGATCCTGAAGGATGTGGAAGACAGCGGTGCAAAAGGCTGGATCGCAGAGGCTTATGCAAATGGGATCGCCTATTCCGATGCGGATGCCAGAGATTATGTGGCATCTGTAGCGGACAAAGATCTGCTGGAGAAAACCTTTGTGGATTATTTTCTCAGCAGACATAAATATGTTAAGGATTTTTATCATCAGGAAGATATTCTGGATCAGGCAGAGAAGATCAATATTTATTTTGATGATATGGAGAACAGCAGGGAACTTCGCGAGAAATGGAAGGATCTGGATGATGTGGCAGTGACCACTTCCATCAGCGGCAATGCGGAGTTTAATGCTGCAGGTGTGGACAAGGGTGTGGGTCTTGCCATGCTCCGCACAAAGCTTGGTATTGACCGGATGCATGTGATCGCTTTCGGAGATAATGAGAATGATCTGGAAATGCTGGAGGGTGCGGGCATTGGTGTTGCTATGGGCAACTCCAAACAGTATGTAAAGGATGCCGCCAATGAGGTGACCGGAGATAACGATCATGATGGTGTGGCGGAATTTCTGGAGAGGTTTTTCGGGCTGTAGGCTGTGGGCGATCGTGATCGCTGACATAAGAGACAGGGAAATGTATTTTTCTCTGTCTTTTTTTATTTTCATTTTCGGTGATATAAGGTATGATAAACGAAGAGGATGAGGGGATTGCCGGCTTTGACCGGTAGTTCCCAGTGAAAATTTTTTGAGGAGATCAGGAGGATATTTTTTAATGAAAAATCTGATACCGAAGCGTGTGATGGAGTATATCATTATCACATTTGCTGTTGTTCTGATGGATGTGGGGATTTATGTGTTTAAGTTTCCGAATAATTTTTCCTTTGGTGGTGTTTCGGGTATGGCGGTTGTGTTTTCGCATTTTATTCCGATGACGTCTGCGCAGATCAACCTGGTGATCAATCTTATTTTGCTGGTGATCGGGTTTATTGTTCTTGGCCGGGATTTTGGAGTGAAGACGGCTTATGTTACAGTTGTTTCTTCTTTGCTTCTGAATGTGTTTGAGAAGGCTTTTCCTATGGACAGGGCGCTGACGGGGAATATTATGCTGGAGCTTTGTTTTGCGATCATTTTGCCGGCGTTGGCTGCGGCGCTGCTGTTTTTTGAGAATGCTTCGGGTGGTGGCACGGATATTGTGGCGATGATCATTAAGAAGTATTCTACGATGAATATTTCGGGTGCGTTGTTTGTGGTGGATTGTGTGATCGTTGTTGTTTCGTTTATGGTGTTTGATCTTACTACGGGGCTTTGTTCTGTGCTGGGGCTTATGGCTAAGACGTTGATGATCGATAAGTCTATTGAGAGGATGAAGCTGAATAAGTATTTTACGATCATTTCCAGTAAGCCGGATGAGATCTGTGAGTTTATTATGAATGGTTTGGAGCGGAGTGCTACGGTTTATCATGGGGAGGGGGTTTATTCGCATAAGGATAAGAAGATTATTCTGACGGTTGTTGATGTGAGGCAGGCGGTGTTGCTGCAGAGGTTTATTGATGAGGTGGATCCGCAGGCGTTTTTGATGGTTACTAAGAGTAGTGAGGTTGTTGGGAAGGGGTTTATGAGTTATATTTGATGCAATCGTATGGGATTGTATGCTGATCGTAGGTGATTGTGTATGATTGTAAGCTGATGGAAATTAGGAGAGCGTTCTTTGTGGTCTGGATGGGCTGCGGGGCGCTCTTTTTTTGTGGTGGAGGGTGGAGGGCGGATGGCGGATGACGGACGCCGGGGAGACGGGTGCCGGTTGGCTACGACTCTGCAGGAGGGGAGCTGATTCTTGGCTGGCGGAAATCTGCGTTGTTTTTAAAAAGTCCGCTGTCTGAGCGGCAGCAAGCCGCGAGTTCGGACTTT
>OGQM01001638.1_pt1 | contig 15088 bp, 13 predicted proteins | sample 1553191 | NCBI WGS metagenome assembly OGQM01 (sample SAMEA2579954, study PRJEB22360) | human gut metagenome | biome: human gut; feature: human-associated habitat; material: faeces | place: Denmark | collected 2008/2010 | reverse complement strand
AGGCGGCGATGCCGAGGAGCGCGGTGAGGACGAAGCGGACGAGAGGGCTGCTGCCCGCGAGCCGCGCTGTGCAGAGCCACGCGGTCACGCCGCAGGCGGCAGAGCCGACGGCGAGCCAGGGAAGCGTGTGCAGGAGCACGCCGCAGTGCAGCTCCGGGTGCTGGCGGCGCGCAGAGAGCAGGTTCAGCACGCCGCACAGGGCGGAGGCGACGCTGGTGGCGACCGCGACGCCGAGCACCCCGAGGCGCGGACAGAGCGCCACGCTCAGGGCAATGTTGCACACGACCGAGACGCTGCTGTTGATCATGGGACGTCTGGCGTCCCGATAGCCGTACAAAAAGCGGCTGTAGACCTCCTGAAAGATCATCGGCACGAACATCAAGGCGTAGCCGCGCAGAGCCTGTGCGCAGACGCGCACGCTTTCCGCGTCAAACGCGCCGCGGGCATAGACGATGGTGATGATGTCCTCCGCGCACAGGCAGGTAAGCAGGCTCACCGGCACAAAGGCGACGAGCAGCACGACGGTGGTGCGCGTAGTCAGCCGCGCCGCGCTCTCCGCGTCGCCGGAGGCGATGTGCGCGGTGGTATAGGCGAAGAGCATGGAGGCGAAGGTGACGATAAAGGTCCCCACCAGGTTGCTGAGGACGGCGGCGTAGTCCAATGCTGTGACGGCGCCGTTCCCAAGGCTGGACACCAGCGCCTTGTCCACCATCTGGTTGACGTACACCAGCGAATGCCCCGCAAGCAGCGGGAGCATCATGTGCAGCATTTGCCGCACCGCAGGATTCCGAAAGGGATCGCCGCGGGAGAGCGTCCAGTACGGGCGGGAGAGAATGGCGGTGTAGCCCGCGTTCCAGAGGTTATAGGCGAAAAAGACAAGAATCAAGACACGCACGCCCAGCCGCGCGGAGAGCGAAACGGTCAGTGCGATGACGAATATGCTCTGGTGAGTGGAGAGCATCTCCGCCGGGATAAAGCGCTTATTGGCGCGGAGGAGGCTGCTGAACACAGCGATCCAGACGAGCAGCAGCAGCACCGGCGCTAACAGGCGGAGATAGCCGCTGAGGACCGTCAGCTGCTCTGCCGGATAGCTGGGGGCAATCAGCCGGGCAAGCCACGGCGCGCAAAGCTCGACGAGCAGCACGACGCCCGCAGTGATGACCGTCAGGGCCTTCCAGAGGTCAAAGGAAAAGCGGCGCGCCGCATCCTCCCCCTGCTGTGCCGTGTGCAGGTACACGGCGACGAGCGCGGAGAGCACGGACTCCACCAGCAGGTACTGAATGTTGCCGATCAGCCCCTGCGAAAGGCTGATGAGGTCCGTTTCGATCGTCGTGCCAAATGCCGCAGCCGTCACCATCTGTTTGACAAAGCCCAGCAGCTTGCTGACGATCAGCAGGCCGGTAACGGAAAAAACCGTGCGGATGATATGGTTCTTTTTTATGGTCAATGCCGAATCTTCTCCTTACGATCTGTCTGCTGAGGCGGCGGCTTCCTTCTCCGGCGCCCCGGAATCCGGAACCCTCCTGCACTCCCTGTCGGGCAGTGCCAAGCCGTAACCAAGGGCGCACAGCAACGGAGAGCAATACCACAGGTTTCCGGAAATATTGGCCTGTATCACATAGGCGGTCAAAAACAGGAAAAAATAGCGGACATATTTCTGCTTCCACCCGAAGCGCAGCAGGTTCACAATCGCCCAGAGGATCAGAAGCATCAGAGGAACAAAACCCGCCAGTCCTGTTTCACACAAAAGCTCTAATGGAATATTGTGCGGATACATTCCGTATTTCACAGTATACCCCATGGGCCCCATGCCGGTGATCGGCGACTTCTGAAATTCCTTGATTGCCAGCTTGAAAAGAGTGCCGCGGCTGCCGATTTGAATGTTTTCCTCCGCACTATCTTCTTGAGGTGGGGCATCTGGCTCAGCGGGTGTATCTGGCTCAGCGGGTGTATCTGGCTCAGCGGGTGTATCTGGCTCAGTGGGCACATCTGGCTCAGTGGGTGTATCTGGCTCAGCGGGTGTATCTGGCTCAGTGGGTGTATCTGGCTCAGACGGAGTTTCTGGACGATTTGCTATTTGGTGGTCGCCGTCCGCTTTTACCAAATCATCAATTTTACCAGAGACCTTTGGATCTTCATCTGTTGTAACAAGTTCACCTTTGGACACGCCCTGCAAAAAAATAGTCATCCGCGATGTGTTAAACCCCTGCGGCGCGTAAACGAAGATATTGAAACACAGGACAAATGTCATAGCGGCAGACAGGATCGCACTCTTCTGGCAGGACTCACAATGCAGGCAGGAGGAAAGCACCAGGCAAATGAAGAAGCCAATCACGCAGAAGTATGTGCCGCGGGTGCCGGCGGCAATAATGGCGATCCAGTACAGCGCAATGAGAAGCCCGCGGACACGCTGAGGGTACTTCAATGCCCGACGGAAGAGTGTGAGGGGCTTCTTCTCTAAAAACTGAAAGATCATTGCTAAGAGGAACGGCATCAGGGTGTAAGAAAAAGTCATATAGTTCAAGATGCCGAGATCCCGTCCCCAGTTAAACGGATTGCAGTTAAAAACCGCACCATTTAAATAAATCAAAGCGGCGGGCGCGGCGAAAAGACCGAGCCGCTCCAATATTTCAAAGAAATCCGCTTCATACCGTTTCCGCGCGGCATAAACCCCGGCGCAGAACGCGGGAAAGGAAAAAAAGACGAACTGGCCGGCATTGTGGATCCATGTTCCCGTAAAGTCAAACTGCAGCAGCGCCCAGATGTAGCCGACCGCGAAAAACAGCAGAACGGCTCCCAACGGGAGCAGAGCGCGCAGCTTCAGCTGCCCGAAACGCAGGGTGGAAAGCAACGCGGTAAAGGCAATCACGGTAAACAGAACATTGCCGATGATGAAGGCGGCCTGACGGGCAATGTTGTCCTCAAAGGCCAGTCCCAGATAGTAAAAGAAAACATTGATTAAATTGCCAAGGCAAAAGCTCAGCGGGAGCAGATATTTGCCGTATCGGCTGTCCCATACCTTGGACAGGATTCGATCCATGGGAGAGTTCTCCTTTGTTCTCTGTGTAATGCGCTGACAGGAATCTGCCGCACAAAAGCTGTTCGGTAGGAATCAATCAAATCTTCCCTCAAAGTCCGTGCTGGCAACGTGCTCCAGCGGCAGCTTCACCGGTTTGCCGGTGGCGGCGGACTGGTAGATGGCTAAGATCATCTCCAGCGCGTTGCGGCCCGCCACCGCGTCCACATAGGGCTTGCGGTCATGCTCGATGGCGTCCATCATGTCGGCAAACAGGCTGGTGTGGCCGTTGCCGTAGACGTTGCTCGTGGCCTCCTGCAGGCCCTTGTTCTTGGTGTCGGCGTCGCTCTCGTCAGCGAAATTCCAGACGTCGATGTTATTGGTGGACGTGCCGCCCAGCTTCACCGTGCCCTTTTCGCCGAAGAGGTAAAGCGTTTCCTCCAGATTCTTCGGGTAGACGTTCACCGTGCCCTCAATGGTGCCCACCGCGCCGTTTTTGAACTTCACCACGGCCATGCCGACATCCTCGCACTCAAGGTAATCATGGAACTGCTGCTTCGTGACGCCGTAGACCTCGTCCACCTCGTCCCCCATCATCCAGCGAAGCAGGTCCACGCCGTGGATGCACTGGTTCATCAGACACCCGCCGTCGCTGGCCCACTTGCCGCGCCAGGGCGCCTGATCGTAATAGTCCCGCCCGCGGTTCCAGCGGACGTGAATGCTGCCGTGGGACAGCCGGCCAAAGCGTCCGGCTTCCAGAGCATGGCGCATCTCCTGCACGGCCACGTTGAAGCGGTTCTGGTGGCAGGCGGCCACCTTGACGTGCTTTGCCTCGCTGCGGCGGATGATCTCATTGGCGTCGTCCATGTTCATAGCCATGGGCTTTTCGATGATGACGTTCACGCCTGCGTCGATGCAGGCGAGGGCGATCTCCGCGTGGACGCCGCTTTCCGTGGCGATGGAGGCCAGCTGAATGTCGGGATGCTCGGAGAGCATCTGCTTATAGTCGGTATGAATTATATTGTCCGGCGTAAGCAGCCGTCTTATCCCCTCGATGTACGTGCTGGAGGTCATACTTGGCCAGCAGGGCTTCCATCTTCTCCGGCAGGACATCGCACACGGCGGCGATGCCGAGATGGTTATTGAGCGCGGCCTTGATATGGTTGACCGCGATGCGGCCGCAGCCGATGAGCGCGTATTTCATGGCGTTAGTCCTCCTATTATTGTTTCTATCTGTTATTTTCGTGTGAGAATCTTCCTGATGATGGGCTCCAGCTTATCTACTTTGTAATCTGTATGCTCATGGGCAGGCGCCGCCATAATGCGGTTAAAGTCCTCATCGGATAGACCCAACCGCTTTTTTATAACGGAAATATACTCATCCATCATCATTTCGTCATACAACGGCTCGGCAAGCTCTAGCAGAGCTTGGTCTCGGGACATCTGTCCCGAGACAATCATGCTGGACAGATGGGAAGCGCGCTTATCCGCACCAAACTTCTTCGGCAGCCAATAGAGTTGGATGAACGCCGTGAGTATATTCTCCAAATGCTTGCGGCCATAATATTCAAACCCGCAGAACTCTTTCAATTCAGCGAAAGCACGGTCACGGTTATAGTCGATGTAATTCAACAGACGAAGATCGATCATCTTCTTTGTTTTCAGCATTAAGTATTTGCGGTAGGAACTGACAAACTTCAGTTTATTGATAGGTTTCGTCCCGAATTTTTTATGAATATCCCGCAAATTGGTCAGATCCATGGCACTGTGGGTGTGTCCTTTTTGCAAAATACACTCCAGTGCAAAGTTTCCACCGCCCAGAAAATATTTCACTCCAGATCTCAGAACCTCATCATAAAGATACGCAAATAGTATGTTATCCTGGGGAATCGCCACATTTGGCACACCAGCCTCCAGATACGCGCGTGTCAGCGCGTCATACTGCTCCTCGTCCGGTGTAATGATCCGCAAATCAATATTGGCCGCCGCACAGAGCTTTTGGATATTCGCCTTTGAGATCTCGGTATCATAGCCGTCGTCTACATGAAAGGCCAAGATCCGCAGCCCCCACTTATGGCCAAGATAGGCGAGATAGGAGGAATCCAGCCCGCCGGAAATGCCCATGATGCAGTCATAGGGCTTTCCTCTGCCGTCCGCCTTGATCCGCTCCAACGCCGCTTGCAGGCGGTGCTGACCTTCCTCGCCGGGGAAGTAGGTCGTGGTATTGATCTGCGAAAGCGCATTGGTGCAGTAGTTGCAATTCCCTTCCGCATCAAAGGTAATGTTCGGATCGGCAATGGTATCCATGACGCAACGGTTACATCTGCGGTATTCCATAAAAACTCTCCTTTTGACGATACATTGGTCTTACTTCAGGACATCCTCATACAGGGCAAGGAGTTTTTTCTCCTCCACGCCCCAGTTGAATTCCTCTTTGACTGCGCGGCGGCCGTTTTCGCCCATCTGACGGGCCTCGTCAGGGTGGTCCAACAGGTAGCGGATCGCGTCGGCGATCTCGTCCACGTTGTCGGGATCAACGCAGATGCCAAAGCCGTACTGTGCCGTTACTTTTTCATTATACGGGGACCGGGAAAGAATGACAGGAATTCCCAGCGCCATGTATTCATAAATTTTTGTGGCCAAATTATCATATTGGTTATACTGGCCGACATTCAAAATCGTGGCCATGCCAATTTGACTTTTTTGGAGAAGCTGTACTACCTGTACCCGGGTCAACACACCCATATATCTCGTGTGTGCGGCCTCCGGCAGGGAAAGCACTTCATCCTGATATGCCGCGGGAGAAAAGGCACCGCCCAAATACAGGGTGCAATCCGCCTGCGCGGCAGCTTTCACCAGATGCGTAATGCCACGGTCATAGGTAAGGCCGCCTATATGGCAGATACTTCCAACTTCCTTCTTCACAGTAGGGTCATAGCGGTCATAAGTCTCTGCCAATACCGGTACATTGTTGACAACGGCAACATGATGGCACTGCCCAGCAAAGGGATGCACCCCATTTTTCAGGCAGGGAAACACCAGACCGTCAATCTTTCCCAGCACATGCCGCTCATAGATCCCATAACTTTCAGCAATCAAACTACGGCACCAGGCAGGAAAATAGTGCTTATTCCGAATCTGGTCTGTATATCTTTCATGGCTATCGAAGATGACCTTCTTCCCCGCTTTTTTCAGCTTGAGACCATAGGGCAGCAGTTCAGGGTCATGGAAATGATAAATATCCGCGTCCATGGCTCTTGCGGCCTCATAGACCTTTTTCGCGCCCTCCGTCATTCGCTTGCGGCGGCTTCTGGGGAGCTCGCCCACGCCGATGATATGGACGCCGTTTTTCTCACGGCTTTCGCCGCGCTCGACCAGATACGTGTCATAGCCGGCATTGGCGAGGGAAACACACTCCTTATGGAAGATGCGCACATCCTCCTCGCCGTGGACGCTGGTCATGTGGCAGACCTTGATCATTGCAGAAACTCCTTGATCTTCTCGACGATTTTTTCGGCGCTGTGGCCGTCCCCGAAGGGCTGGTAGGCGGGATCGAAGGTCACGGGAACAGACAGCTTGGCAAGAATATCCGCCTTGTCCGGTTTGGCAAGCTGATTGCAGTTGTTCCGCATGGTCTCCGGCCAAACAACGAAGTCCAGCACGGTGACACAAGGCTTTCCGGCGAAAAACGCCTCCCGCTGCACGCCGCCGGAATCCGTGACGATCTTCTTGGCGTGGTTGACCAGCGAAATGGAGGTCTGATACCCCACGGGCTGCGTCAAAATGATTTTCCGGTAGCCGCCTTCCCGCACCAGCCGCGCCGCGCGGTCATGGTTGCGGGGGTGGACGGGATACACGGTGGGCGCATCCAGCGCCTCCATCGCGTCGAAAATATTGCGGAGCTTTTCGTCCGTATCCGTGTTTTCCTGCCGGTGGCAGGTCATGTAATAAAACTCCGTAGGCAGGGAAACAGGCTTGCCGTCGAAGTCTGCAAGCTCTTTCAGCTCGCTGCCGTCCAAACGGTCCGTATAATAGCGGAAGGCGTCGTACATGGGATCTCCGACCAGCGTAACGGAGCGGTCAAAGCCCTCCTTTTTCAGGAACTCCACGCCGGAGGGCGTGCAGACGAGGTGCATGGACGATACATGGTCGGTAACGATGCGGTTGATCTCCTCGGGGTTTTCAAGCGTGCCGAGGCGGTTGCCCGCCTCCACATGGCACACGGGAATATGCAGCTTTACCGCCGCCAGCGCCGCCGCCATGGTGGAGTTGGTATCACCGAAAAGCAAAACCATATCCGGCTGCTCCTTCATGAGCACCTTTTCGATCTCAATGAGCATTTTCCCGGTCATCTCGCCGTGAGTGCCGCCGGAAATGCCGAGATTATAATCCGGCTTAGGAATGTCCATTTCCTCAAAAAACACATCGGACATATTGTGGTCATAGTGCTGACCGGTATGCACCAGCACCTCCTGAAACTCCGGCTGCCGCCGAAGCGCGCGGGAGACCACCGCCAGCTTGATGAACTGAGGACGTGCACCCACCACGGTAACGATCTTTTTCATGCTTCTTCCCTTTCTGTGTTCCTTCTTACAGCCGCCAGAAGCGCAGGCCGGAGGCCTTCAGCTCGTCCATACGGTAGAGGCTCTTGACATCAATGAGCACCCGCTCGTCGTTGGAAAGCTCGCCCTTGAACAGGTCACGGAGCTGCATGAGGGACAGGGCGCGGAATTCGCCGTGGCCCACCGCCACGATGACGCAGTCCGCCTTGGGGATCTCGTCAAAGGGAACGAGATCCACGCCGTAGACCTGCTTGGCCACCTCGGCATCCGCCCAGGGGTCGGTCACAACAGGCTGGATGTCATACTCCCGCAGGCGGTTGATGATGTCCACCACCTTGCTGTTGCGGGTGTCGGGGCAGTTCTCCTTAAAGGTGATGCCGAGAACCACCACCGTGGCCTTCTTCGGCGCCTTGCCAGCCTCGATCATCTGCCGGATGGCGGCGTCCGCCACGAACGCGCCCATGCTGTCGTTGACCTTGCGGCCGTTCAGAATGATCTGGCTGTGATAGCCCAGCGTTTCGGCAGCGCTGGTGAGATAGTAAGGATCCACGCCGATGCAGTGGCCGCCAACAAGGCCCGGACGGAAGCCGAGGGCATTCCACTTGGTGTTCATGCCGTCCAGAACCTCGGCGGTGTCGATGCCCATGCGGTCGCAGATCATGGCGACCTCGTTCATAAAGGCGATGTTGATGTCCCGCTGGCTGTTCTCGATCACCTTGACCGCCTCGGCGGTCTTGATGGTGGAGACGGGGAACGTACCGGCCTTGATGACAATATCATAGACCTTTTTGATCTCCCGGGCGCTCTCCTCGTCCATGCCGGAGACGATCTTTTGGATATTGGTCAGGGTATGCACGCAGTCGCCGGGGTTGATGCGCTCGGGAGAGTAGCCGATCTTCCAGTCCTCGCCGCACTTGAGGCCGGATTCCTTTTCGATGATGGGGATGCAGATGTCCTCTGTCACACCGGGGTACACCGTGGACTCAAAGACCACGATGCTGCCGGGGGTGAGGTTCTGGCCCACGGTGCGGGACGCGCCCTCGATGGGACGCAGATCCGGCGTGTTGTCCGGGTTCACCGGCGTGGGCACGGCCACGATGAGGAACTTTGCCTCACGCAGACGCGCGGGATCGGAGATGAAGTCCACGGTGGTATTTTTAATGGCTTCCCCCACCTCGTTGGTGGCGTCGATGCCGTTGGCGTACTCGTTCACACGCTTTTCGTTGATGTCAAAGCCGATGACCGGAACGTGCTTGGCAAACTCCACCGCAAGGGGCATACCCACATAGCCGAGGCCCACCAGAGCCAGCTTTTCCTCCCCTGTGATCAGTCCCTGATAAATCGCGTCAAACTCCATATCTGTTACTCCTCTGTACCGCTCTTCCCTCCGACAGCGAAGGACAGCGGTTTTTATTTCATTTCTTCAAGCTGTTCTTCCTTTAACTGGTACGTGCGTCCGCAGTCCGGGCAGCGGTAATCAGAAATACCAGTCTGGCGCAGCACCTGCCCGCATTCGCAGACCCAGCCGCGCTGCTGCGCGGGGACGCCCAGCATCAGGGCGTGATCCGGCACATTGCAGGCGACCACCGCGCCCGCGCCGATGAGCGCCCACTTCCCCACCGTATGTCCGCAGACGACGGTGGCGTTGGCGCCGATGGACGCGCCCTCCTTTACGAGGGTCTTATGATAGCCCGCGCTGCCCTTGGGGTACTTGGCGCGAGGGGTGAGGTCATTGGTAAAGACGCAGGACGGCCCGCAGAACACATCGTTTTCCAGCTCTACGCCCTCGTAGAGGGAAACGTTGTTCTGTATTTTACAGCCGTCGCCGACCTTCACATGGTTGCTGACGTTGACGTTCTGCCCCAGAGAGCAGCGCTTGCCGATGCGCGCGCCGCGCTGGATGTGGCAGAAATGCCAGATCTTCGTGCCCTCGCCGATCTCCACATCATCGTCGATAAAGGAGCTTTCGTGGACAAAATAGTTCTTCTCCGCCATCATACCGCCTCCAAAACCGCGTTGATGACCGTCTCCTGCTCCGTCATCGTCAGATAGGGGTGCATGGGCAGGGAGAAGGTGCGCGCGCAGTAATCGTTCGCGTTTTGGAATGCCTCGCCGTAGGTCGGCTCGGCGCGGAACACCGGCAGCGCGTGCTGCGGCGTGGGATAGTAGATCATGTTGGGAATGCCCTTCTCCGTCAGATGGGCAACGATGCGGTCGCGCTGCGCGGTATCCTTGGCGAGCAGCGCGTACTGCGCCCACGCGGACTGGCAGCCCTCCGCCACAAAGGGCGTGGTGAAATTGCCGGTGAAGGCGGTGCTGTACCACTTGGCGACCGCCTGACGCTGATTCATTTCATATTCACGCAGGGCGCGGAGCTTGGCCAGCAGCACGCCGGCCTGCAAATTGTCCAGCCGGGAGTTCATGCCGATACGGATATTGTCATATTTACCGCCGGGACCTTTGCCGTGGACGCAGAGGGAGCGGATGAGGTCGTTGAGCGCATCGTCATCGGTGAACACCGCGCCGCCGTCACCGTAGCAGCCCAGGGGCTTGGCCGGGAAGAAGGACGTGGTAGCAATGCGTCCGAAGGCACACGCCTTTCTCCCGTGGTACTCCGCACCGAAGCTCTGCGCCGCGTCCTCGATGAGGGCGAGACCGTACTTCTCGCAGATCGGGATGATCGCGTCATAGTCGCAGGGATTGCCGAGGATATCGACCGCCACGACCGCCTTGGGGGTGTGCTTCCCCTCCGCGAGCACCGCCTTGATCTGGCGCTCAAGGCTTGCGGGGTCAAGGGTGTAGGTGTCGGGCGTGATGTCGCAGAACACGCTCACCGCGCCGAACATGGCGGCGGGCTCCGTGGAGGAGATGAAGGTCATGTCGGGGGCAAACACCGCGTCCCCCTCCCCCACGCCCAGCGCCATAAAGGCGAGCTGGAGCGCGTCGGTGCCGTTGGCGCAGGTGATGCAGTGCTTTCGGCCCGTAAAGGCGGCAAGCTTCGCTTCCAGCTCTTTGACATACTTGCCGCCGATGAACGCGGCGGAGTTCAGAACATCCTGCATATTCGCGTTGATCTCGTCCTTGAGGGCGGCGTATTGGGCTTTCAAGTCAATAAATTGCATGGGATCACACTTCCTTTCTTGGAAGGACCACCGCTTCTCCCGACATAACGGCCTGTCCTTGTTCGTTATAGCACTCCGTCGCCAAAACGACCCGATTGCGCTCCGGATAGAGCTCCCGCACGGTAACGCGCGTTGTGATCGTTTCGCCGTAGAAAACCGGTCGGAGAAACCTCATGGTCTGCGACTCGTAGATGCAGCCGCGGCCCGGCATCTGAGAGCCGATCACGCCGGAGACAAAGCCGGCAAGGATCATTCCGTGCGCGATGGGCTTGCCGTAGCGCGAGCGGTACGCCTCCTCCGTGTCAAAGTGAAGCGGGTTATTGTCGCCGGTTATCGCCGCGTAACCCTGCGCGTTTTCCATGGAGATCGCATTGACGCTCTCCGCTGCCGCTCCGATAAAGAGCCGACTGATCGTCCATTCGCTCACCTTTTCGCCCCCCGTCTTTCGAAGGGTGCGGGCAGGATTTCCGACGACGACGGTGTTTGCCTCCACATCATGCAGCACATTGGAGGCCATGCCGATCAGCGCATTTTCGCCGATGTGCGTCTGATTTTTGACGACCGAGTAGGTGATATAGGCGTTTTCGCCGATGTGACACGAGCCGAACAGCGCACTGTTGATCAGGGTGCTGCGGTCGCCGACCATGTTATTGTGGCCGACATGGCACAGATCCGCCATCTTCACGCCGTTCCCGAGCACTGTGTCGTCAATGACACCGCGGGCAATCACATTGTTCATGCCGAGGCGCACCTCGTCGCCGATGGTCACGCCGCCGAAGTGCCTGACCATCGTTTTATTGTGCGCTTCGTCCTCGGTGTAGCCGAAACCGTCATGCCCAATAACACAGCCGGATTGGATCTCACACCGGCATCCGATCGTAACATGATTCACGATGGTGACCCCGTTCCAGATCACGGTGTCATCGCCGATGGTGATGTCACCGTCAAGCGTGCAGTTGTGCCCAATGCGGACATTTTTGCCCAGCTTGACCCGCGGGGAAAGGTAGGTAAACTGTCCAATGGCGGGACGGCTTTCTTCCTCGCCGTAAAAATGCTCCATCACGGAGAAAAATGCGTGCTTGGACTGCGGCGTTTCGATCACGTTAGGAAATGCGCCCGTCACGCCCTCGGAAACGAAGGCCAGCGCAACGGCGGCGCAGTCAAAGCCCTCTGGGAGGTTTTCCTGTGTCTTTACCCAAGTAAAGGTGCCGGGCTTGTAGTGCGTGAGCGAGGAAAAACGCGCCACCTCGCTCTCCGCGCTGCCGCGAAACACATAAGGGATCTGCTCCGCATCCAGAAAGCGCAGGATCTCCGAAATTTTCATATCAAAGCGCCTCCTTCGGAAGAATAGACGGCAGATCGGTAATGTTCTCCATCATCTGCTCATACCGCTCGGCGTTTGCAGAACGGATAAACGCGCCGACGCTTTCGGTGATGTCCTGCTCCCGCTCGTGATACCAGAAGGCGTGGGTCAGGATATGAAGGCGGTCATACTCTCCGCCGCGGATGATATCCTCCACCGGCTCCCGCCAACGGCGGCGACTGTCGGAGAGGTACTTGAAGTCGTGGAAAAAGGTCTGCCCATAAGAGTTGACCATATCGGGAATTTTCAGATCCTCTTCCAAAGTCGCCTTGGAGGGGCGGTGCATGGAGACCGTTGTGATGGGACAGCCGCAGATGTCCGCGAGGATGCCCGCCTCGCAGACGATCAGTTCCTCTGTGGAGGAACTGGCATAGAAACCTATGCCGCCCTTGCCGTCGTACGCCATTTCGTCAAAGTGCAGTCCGATCTCATGGCCCAATTCCCGGATGCGGCGCAGAGTTTTTTGTGATGCCGCGGAGGCAGGATTGTAGAAGTCCGTGCGAAGAAGCACGAACCAGGTGCTCTTCACGCCCTCCTCGGCCTCGATCTCCGCCAGCCGCAGCGCCTGCGAGAGACTGTTGTCAATGTCGTGGCGCAGGATCACGCAGCGGGGGTGCGTTTGATAGTCATGGTAGTTGGTAAAAGCGTAGCCGCCCTGACGCAGAAGATCGAGCAGTGCGCGGTAGGCGGTATAGGTAAATTCCATTCCGTTCACACTTCCCTTTCGGGGATATTTTCAATGACGGCTATCAGCTTGTCCGTCAAGCGCTTGAAATCGTAGTCCTCCGCGGCACGGCGGGCGCTCTGGCAATATCGGACATATTCCGCTTCCGGCCATGCCGCCATTTGCTGCAAAGTCTGTGCGGTCGTTTCGCCCGATACCGCATCTAAAACAATTCCGGCTTGATACTGCTCGACCGGGTTATAATTGGTTGCAAAATCCATGAGGATCGGCTTGCCGGCAGCAAAATAGTCAAACATCTTGTTGGGGCTGATCCCAAAGCGGAACAGCGGCCCCGAGATGCCATGCATAAGATTTGCGTTTGCGCGGCTGACAATGGACGGGATATATTTCTTCTCTACCTTGCCCTTGAATACCACATTTCCAATGTGTTCCTCCCGGACGCGCTGTTCCAGCGCCGCCCGCTCGTCGCCGTCGCCCCAGATCAGAAACTTGACGCGGGAATCCTTTACATTCTTTGCTGCGTCCAGCAGCAGGCCGAGGTTGTTGACCTTTCGAATGGAACCGGTGTAGACGACCTTAAAGGTATCAGGCTCGTCCAGATCGGCGTCCTCCACCCGGAAATGCTCTTTGTTGTAGTCGAACTGCTCCAGATCGACGCCGTTGTTGATGTAGTGCACCTTGGCGCGGGGGATCTCCTTCTCCCAGCCCTGCTCGACGATGTAGTCGTAAGCGCCCTCCATGGTGAAAATCAGGGCGTCCGCCTTTTTGTAGATCCACTTCTCCAGCCGCCGCAAGGCGAGGACAGCTGGGTTATGCGGGCCCGCGATCCCATAGGCCACAATGCTTTCCGGCCAGAGGTCGGCAATTTCCGCCACGGTTTTACAGCCCCATTTACGGCCCAGGTGGACACCCATGGCACAGGAGGTCGGCGGCATGGAGGTCGCCACGATGGCGTCCGGCTTTGGAAAATGCTTGCAGACTCCCGGCAGCTTCCAGGCAAACTCGCAGATGTTGTATATCCGCTTTAAACCGTTGCCCTGATAATCACAGCACTTGATATATACATAGTGGACGCCGTCCACCGTTTCCTCCCGCCACTTCCGGTCATCCGTAATGAGATTCATCGTGGAGTTATGGACGGAGCTGGCAGCGAAGACGGTCACGGTATGCCCCATCGCCATCAGGTATTTCGCAAAATTGGCAGGCCGCGCCAAGGGGTAATATTTCGGCGGCACCGCATAGTGATTGATAAGCCAAATGTCCATGCAACTCTCCTCATCTTGCAGCAGCAAGCATTTCCCGGCTCTCTGCCTGTAATTCCCAATATTCTTCAGCAGATACCCGATTCATGCGGAGCAAATAATCGCCCAGATCCTCGGCAGTGTCCATGCCTTCGGCGGAAATATCCTCCCGGCAGAACACTTTTTTCACCGTTAGGAAAACGATTTTTGCATCTCCCCGGAAGGTGATGCGCTGGATATAGCACAAGTCGGTCGCCAGCTTTTCCTCCCACGAGATGGCGTTGCGGCCATTGACCTGGGCCAGTCCTGTCAGCCCCGGTATTACCGTATGACGGCGGCGCTGTTCCGGTGTCATAAACACCATGTCCCGCACCAGCAAAGGCCGGGGGCCGACGATGGACATATCGCCCTTGAAGATGTTCCACAGCTCCGGCAGCTCGTCGAGGCTGGTGGAACGAAGAACCCGCCCGAAGTGCGTCAGCCGCACATCGTCCGGAAGAAGCTCTCCGTTTTCGTTGCGCTCGTCCGTCATGGAGCGGAATTTATACATTTTGAAGATCTTCTCGTCCTTGCCGGGGCGCTCCTGACAGAAAATGACGGGGCTGCCCAGCTTTGTCCGCACCAAAACGGCCACGATCAGCAGCATCGGCGACAGCACCACAAGGGCGCAGCCGGAGAGAAGAACGTCTAATATTCGCTTGATGTAACGGGCATAGACGCCCTGCTTTGTCTGTACCACGAACTATACTTCCTATGCTTTGTTTTTCTCACGCGAAGCAGGCGCGGATCAGCTCGATGACCGTATCCTGCTGCGCGGGCGTCATTTTATTGTCGCTCGGCAGGCACAGGCCTCGCTGGAAAATGTCTGCCCCCACATCGGCTGCGCTGCCGGCAATGTAGGCGTTGGTGCGGCAGCGGAGGCTGCCCTCCCGGCCTACGCACTCGTGCAGGCGGTACATGGGCTGCATGTGCATGGGCTTCCAGATGGGACGGCCCTCGGCGTTGTACTTCGCCAGCGTTTCCAAAATCTCCGTGGGGCAGGATTTCCCCGCCGCCGGACGGTAAAGGGCTTCGCTATCGGAGCGCACCTGCGGACACA
>OGQM01001628.1_pt1 | contig 15164 bp, 7 predicted proteins | sample 1553191 | NCBI WGS metagenome assembly OGQM01 (sample SAMEA2579954, study PRJEB22360) | human gut metagenome | biome: human gut; feature: human-associated habitat; material: faeces | place: Denmark | collected 2008/2010 | reverse complement strand
GACACGGCCAACCTGCTGGGCGTGACATGGGACACGGTCAAGGACATCCACTCCCGTTATCTTGAACGGCATTATGCCCCTCCCGTATTGGACGGAGTGAACTCCATCGGCATGGACGAGTTCGCGGTCAGGAAAGGTCATGCGTATAAGACTATCGTGGTTGACTTGGGAAGCGGACGCATCCTCCACGTGGGCGAGGGAAAGGGAGCCAATGCCTTGGATGGCTTTTGGAAGAAGGTGAAGAAGCGAGGGATTGACATCAAATACGTTGCCACTGACCTTTCGGCCGCTTTCATTTCCTCCGTATGCGAGAATTGTCCCAACGCAATCCACGTATTTGACCATTTTCATGTGGTCAAGCTTATGAACGAGAAACTGGATGACATACGCAGGGTGCAGTACAATATGGAAAAAGACATCAACAAGCGCAAGGTGCTCAAAGGGACGAGATACCTCCTCTTGCGTAATGGAGCGGACATCTTCGACAAGGAATACAAAACGAGGCTTGACAACGCGTTGGACATGAACAAGCCGCTTTCACAGTCCTATTATCTTAAAGAACAACTCCGGGAAATATGGGCGCAAGTGAATAAGGACGAAGCGGAAAAAGTCATGGAGGATTGGGTCAGGCAAGCCAGGGAGAGCAAAGTCCCGCAGCTGGTGAAGATGGCGGATGCCATCATGGCACACAGGACTGGAATCCTCGCATGGTATGATTGTCATATCTCCACTGCCAAGGTTGAGGGAATCAACAACAAGATAAAGGTAATGAAAAGAACGGCGTATGGGTTTAGAGATGAACGGTATTTTATTTTAAGGCTATATGCCCTACATAATTGCCGGATCACTCGAAATGTCGGATGAACCAAATATGCGGGATACTGTGTCTGAACAATATCTTGCAAAAGTAGGCTTTTTAAGGGACGACTACACAATAATCTCGGCTCCATCAGACAGGAATACAGGTTTTCTTTCTTCTATCTATTTATTAGTGGGGCAGCCCTTGCTCCCTAGAGATCGTGAGTATGATCATAGTGATATGATAGACAATGTCGTCAGTTGCATTATGGAAGCTTCGTTTCTTTTTTCCTGAATTCCATAGGTAGACAGTGGTTACGTCGTCCGAATTCCCTATAGAAATGGGAACGGTTACGGAATCCGCAAGCGTTGATGATTTCTGATACGGTCAGCTCTGTTGTCTTGAGCAGCATTTCTGCATGCACGAGCCTGTATTCTAAAATGAAATCACCAGGCGAGGCTTGTGTGAGTTCGCGCATCTTACGATATAATTGAGAACGACTGATGGCCATATCTTTAGCTAATTGGTCAGGGGTGTAGTTCTCTTCACTGAAATGTTGCCGCAGGGTATCAACGGCCTGATAGATGAACTTCCTTTCTTTTTCGTTCAGTCCCAAAGCGTCAAATCGTTGGATGTAGGCTGAGGCTGAGGTCGAGAAATCGCGCATACGCTGTGTGTCGAGGAGGGAGTGGTCTACTACAGTCTTGAGATACTGGGCTGTAAAAGGCCGCTCTATGAGAGTATTCACTCCCATGGTGAGCACTTCTGCATACGACTCTCTTGCTCCTTCGTCACAGATGGCTACAATGGGTATATATTTTATTCGTAAATCGGCTCGCAAATGGGAGATGAAGGTATTGTCCTGCCCTGACAGTTCACAGACAATCAAATCCACTTTTTCGGGTGTACCTATTGCCAAGATCTCTTCTAGACTGGAGATTATAATGTCGTATTGGTTGCTTAACGCTCTCTGTGCGAAATCTATCATCGTAGGGTCGCATTTGATGAGCCATACCTGTTTGTCCTTATTCTGTATAATCCTATTTACGACGGTATTATTTCGCTGTTGTGACTGTGGAGACAGTTCCATCTGCTTAAGAGAAAGGTGGAATTCTATGAGGTTTTCCTGCCCATTATTCTTTGTGATGGAGAATCCACCGCCCAAGCGCTTCAACAGGCTATTGCTGATGGTCACCCCGATGATGCGTCCAACCCTTGCCTGATCATTCTCAAACTGGTCGACGGCTTTGTGTGAATTAAAGATTTCTATCAGTTCCTCCTCGCTGGGGCCAGAGCCTTGATAGGTGATAATTATTTCCACCATTTTTCCGTAGACCTTGGCCTGAATAGCTAGTTTACTGCCATCGGCAATGTTTTGGAAAACATATTCCAAGAGGTAAGACAGTGCTTTCGATAATATTTGCCGGTCGGTAACTATTTCTATGTCGTGCATTGCATCGTCGGGTTCAGCAAAGATGCCTGCCTTTATCATCTTTTTCACATAGTTCTCTGTCGATGTAATGATCAAGTCGTAAAGATTGACTCGCGCTGGCGTAAGTTGTAGGTTTCCTTCTGTAGAGCGTATCTCAGAAATTTGTCTAATATGGGTGCTCATCGATCGGATGTTTTGATCGATGATGGAAAGGTTCTGATCTGTGTTGTCGGAAGGATTCTTGCGTATATTGTTTAGCGCATCGAATATTTGGGTGATGTTGCTTGAAAAAGCACTAGTTACACTGGAGAAAAAACGTAGTTTGGCATGGTATATCTCCTCACGCGTGCGTTCACCTTGCTTCTCCAACTCGCGTTTGTGCTTTCTGATAAGTCTCTTCTTCTTGCGCAGGTAGACTGACCGTATCAGAACCGACAATAAAATAATGTAAGTCACTATTGCCCACCAGCGCTGCCAAAGAGGATAGTCCACGTGGAAGGGGATCTCCATACTGTGGTTGGCCCACTGTTGGAAAAAGTTGCTTTGTCTGACCTTTAAGACATAGTCTCCTGGCGGTAGCTCGTTGAGAGTTACTGTTTTATCAGATGAGCCCATTTGCCAATTTGGCTGCTTGTCAGCAGAGAAAAGAGTCTTCCGTATTAGGGAGTAGGACAGCAGGCAACGGTCGTTGGTGATGTAGTCGGGAATGGAAAATGTAAAGCGGATGCTTCGAGCTTTCACTCCAAGATGAATGCCTTTCTCGGTAGTAGTTTTTTTCCCGTCGACAGTAATTTCTTCTAGTATGAGTGGAGGAATAGCACCGTTACTATGCATTTTTTCGATAGCAATGGCATTCATGCCTTTTGTACCTCCAAAGTAGATGATTTGCCCTCCGTCGAAAGCGTAGCCGGCCCCGTCAGCGAATTCGTCCCCCTGAAGGCCTTCACGGTAGGTGAGGCGTATGGTAGAAAGGTTGCTCAGAATCAGACATACCCCGTTACTCGTGCTTACCCAAATGTTGTGGTGGGCATCTTCTTGTATGTTGTGTACATTCATAATGCCATCTGGATCATTATTTCCTATCCAATGGAAAACATCATTCCCATTGCTTTTCTCTAGGAAACACAATCCTTGGGACGTGCCAATCCAAAGTTTCCCGTCATTGGCTTTGTGAAGGGAAATGACATCATCGCTTATCAGCTGATCATTGGAGGACCCGCTTGTAAAGTGACAACAACGCATAGTTCTTGTGTCAAGTTTGAAGAGCCCTGATCCTCTGGCTCCGAACCAAAGATAGGGGCCGTCGAGGGCTTGTGTATAGACGATGCTGGCAGCAGTATTTTTAGGTAGGAACTTGCTGACAGGTAGTATACTCTTGATAGTGTTCTGACTGAATCGAATTCTTACGACTCCATGCCCACTCGTGGCTAAGAATAGTGTACTGTCATCGAGCTGTACAATGGAATAAACGGAGCGTAGTTGGTTCGCTTCCTCACTTCTCACTCGCGAAAGATCCATTTTATGTAGGGCTTCGTTGGCATAAAAAGAGAGTCCTTCTCCATCGGTGCCTATCCATATTCGCGATCGGTCTAAGGAGGGAGTAAGAGCTAAAACAGCATTGTGAGTACGGCCTGGACCTACATTAATATTTCGTTGGAGGTGCAGACTGTCTGACTTGTCTATCTGATAAACGAAAAGTCCTTCTCCTTTAGTGCCGGCAAAAAGTTGGTCGCCTATTCTTAGGATAGCTCTGACCGCACTTTCATGCCTGCCTATGTGGTAAGTGAGGATGCTATTGGTTTTGTCATAGAACTGGTAGACGCCCTTTCCGTCGGTACCTGCCCAAAGAATGCCTTGTGTACCATGGAACAAAGCAGTGACGCCTGTACCGGCCATGTAGTGGCCTAATGGTTTCTGACCAGAATAAAGGTAATATCCGTCTGTAGATGCTATCGCAATCTGCTTCCCCTTGGTACTGATCGCAGTCAGCATACCATCTATCATGATGCCTGTGCGCCTTAGGCCGAGATTGTTAGTCAATCGGTATACCTCTCTGTTTTTTTGTATATATCCCTGGCCTTGAGGGGCGAAGATGGGGGTACCAATACTGCGTATCCGACGCATAAGACGTAGATGGCATCGCGTCGTCACGATATATTCGCTCATCCAATGGTCAGTGACAATGATTAAGTGGCTTTTATCTGAGAAACACATTTGTCTGATATTTTCTTGAGGAGCATAGTTTATTGGAATGGGCTCAAACGTCTGTTTCTCTCGGTTAAACTTTAACAATCTTCCTCCGTCACGGTAGGCCAAGAGAAGTCCGGCTCTATTATAAGTACAGTGAAAGGACTTCTCCGCATAGCCTACCTTTGAAGATCCATTGTCTAGATAGTATCTGCGGAAAGTATTTGTACGACGATCAAGCCGATTAATACCCATGTCAGTAATAACCCATAAGTAAATATTGTCTTCTTCTATAATATTCCTCACGATGGGGTTGGATAGTGTGGTAGTATCCCGAGAGATGGCACGGTATTGCACTATGTGGTTGCCATCGTATCTATTGAGCCCATCCCAAGTGCCCATCCACAAGATGTCATTCTTATCTTGGAAGATGACATTTACGGAGCTGTTGCTCATTCCATCATTATTATCAATGTGGATATAGCTCCAGACATCTGCCGCAACAGCCACCGTAATGCCTGTCAAAACGGCCAGGGCTATTGCCATAGGAATGAGTTTGGTAAGGAGCTTTTGATTCATGCTTGTACCTTTATTTCCTGCAAAAATAGTTTTTTTCTTTTAAAGCCTGCTACTGAAGGCTGCAAATTTTATTAGTTTTTGTATATGTGAGTCTCAAAAGTATGCCGTAAGTGTCTAATTGTGGACTTTGGACGTGTGTATACAACTTTGGAAATACGATACACACTTGATGTAAATCATTTAAATTACTTTTGCAGCAATCGAATTTTAACCAAAAACTTTAAACAATGGACATAGCAAAAAGAAATGTACAGAACCCGATTCTGCGGCCTGCTGATTTTAAACCGGCTATTAAAGGAATGGAAATTGCATGCTTGCTCAATCCGGGTGTGTTTCGCTTTAATGGCAAGATTGGACTTATCATCCGTGTTGCAGAGCGTCCTCGCCAATATGAGGGAAAGGTGAGTTTTCCAGTCTATACAAAGGATGGGTTTAAGGTCATGGAGTTTGACAAGGACGATAGGGATCTTAACTTGTCAGATCCTCGTGTTATCAACTATAAAGGCCATGACTATCTTACCACTTTATCGTATTTTCGTCTCGTTTTCAGTGAAGATGGCACCCGCTTCTTCGAAGACGCATCTTTCCCACCTGTATTTGGAAGCAGAGAGCTAGAATCGTTCGGTATAGAGGATTGTCGTGTGGCTACGATGTCCGATGGTTTTTATCTGACGTTTACAGAAGTCTCTCCTGTGGCAGTCGGTGTGGGCATGATGCATACCGGGGATTTCCGCCATTTCACCCATGAGGGCATGATTTTTCCACCGCACAATAAGGATTGTGCTCTTTTTGAGGAAAAGGTTGGAAATTTTTACTTTGCTTTTCATCGTCCGAGCAGCCCGGAACTTGGTGGCAACTATATGTGGGTGGCCGAGAGTTCTGATCGCATTCATTGGGGACGGCACACTTGTATAGCTACTACACGAGAGGGGCATTTCGATAGTGCGCGGTTGGGTGCGGGAGCACCTCCTATTCGAACGCCAGAGGGATGGCTTGAGATTTATCATGGGGCGACAGACGAGAATCGCTACTGTTTAGGAGCTATGCTTCTAGATATCAATGATCCCACGAAGGTACTAGCTCGGACAGAAGAGCCTATAATGGAGCCTATTGCGCCCTATGAACAAACGGGATTCTTTGGTAATGTAGTATTCACTAATGGCCACATTGTGGAGGGCGATACCATACATATGTATTATGGTGCAAGTGATGAGGTAATCTGCCAGGCAGACCTTTCTATCAGTGAGATTATGGAAATTCTTAAACGGTAAGTATGCGATGGGCTTTATAAAAGAAATACGTTTCTTTCGTAGTCAGGATAATAACATGCAGATATTACTCCTGACAGTGATGATATATGCTTTCGTGCTGCCAGTAGTGGAGGTCTTTGCAGGGGCATATGTTATGCGTAATACCAATGATCCTGCTTTAGTGGCTTATTACCAGTTGGCTATGTATTGCGGTGTGGTTACCACCTCATTGGTCAATGGTCTGCTGCTGAAGTTCATCAACGTGAAGGTCATTTACAGCGGGGGCATATTGATAAGTGCTATCTCGCTAGGGGGCATGATGTTGGTCAAGGATCTAGGACTCATAGAGCTTGGACTGGCAGGATTCCTGTTGGGCGCAGCCTCAGGATTCTTTTGGACTAACCGCTACCTGCTCTCCCTTTATAATACTAATGATAACAATCGCAACTATTATTTTGGCTTGGAATCGTTCTTCTTCTCCATTGCTAATATTACGGTGCCACTTGTGATAGGAGCGTTCATTGGCGGGTTTGATGGAAAAATGGTTCTGGGAATATCCTTTAATGCCAACCTATGCTATAAGATCGTCATGGCATGCGTCTTTGTCATAGCATGTCTTGCAGTATGGGTCTTGAGCCACGGTCATTTTGTAATGCCTTCTGACACGCGTTTCATGCATATCCGCTTCTGCCGTCTTTGGCACAAAATGCTTATGTTGGCGACTTTAAAGGGTATGGTACAGGGATTTCTCGTCACGGCCCCAGCTATCTTGGTTATGCGATTCATTGGTAATGAGGGAGCTCTTGGCACCATACAAGGTCTGAGCGGTATAGCTACGGCTATCATCGTCTATCTGTTGGGACGGCTAGCCCGACCGCAAGACAGACTTTGGATTTGTTTGGTTAGCGTGATCGTATTCTTTATCGGCACTTTAGCCAACGGTATCTTGTTCAGCGCGGCCGGCGTTTTCACCTTTGTTATCTGTAAGGTGTTTTTTCAACCCCTCTTCGATCTGGCTTACTACCCAGTGATGATGAAGTGCATTGATGTGGTAGCTAACATAGAGAATCGTAATAAGTACACTTATATCATGACTCATGAGGTGGGATTATTCTTTGGAAGGTTTGTGGGTCTGGCATTGTTTATTTTGCTCGACTATAAAGTGTCACAGGAGTTTGCATTGAAATATGCGCTTATTATAGTGGCTGGGCTCCAGCTTTTTGCTGTGCCCTTGGCCAAAAACATTACAAAATGTTCTGATGCTTGGCTCGCCTCACATCAGATGAAGGACTAAGCTGAAAACGTAAAGCTTGAAATTGAAAGTAAATAATATAAGTAATTAATGAATATGAGAAAGAAACTATTATTGGCGTTTGTGCTCATGGGAGTCTTTGCTCAAATCTTGATTGCAGCACCAGCCAGTGACGGCAAATACGGGTTGCCTGTTAGGCAGGTGGCTATCCAACGAGTGGATGCTATGCCTGATCTGCCTAGTAGCTATCGCATGATAGATTGGAAGACCAAGGCGCGGAGTTTCGACGCATACATTTTCAATTGGCACAATGATGGGAAACTTGGTCCTTTCATTTGGCTCGATGATCATCGTCGCAACGTTAACCAGACTACCTTTGGTCTTTACACAGCAGTAGCTGATGTGCGTCAGGGACCTGACCACAATAATGGCGAGTTTCACGAGGCATTGACTTCGCTCTCCGCTATCTTAGGTGCAGGACTTGTGGGCATAGATAAAACAAAACAGGACGGCTATAACTATGTGAAGATGGTGCAGAACTACTTCAATCGTGACAATGGTTGGAACATTATGATGAACAACACCAATCCTCAGGTGGCCAATCTTGGCGGAGGTTACGGACGCGACTGGTGGTACGATGTGCTGCCTAATGCCCTCTTCTATGCTGTAAGTGATGTTTTTCCTGGTGTAAATGGGGCAGACAGCATTATGCGCAGTATCGCCGAACAGTTTACCAAGGCTGACTCAGTGCTGAATGGCAACTATGACTATTCTTATTTTGACTATGGCAAGATGAGAGGCGGACGCAGTCAGATTCCTTATCAGCAGGATGCAGCTGGTGGACATGCCTACGTGTTGCTCTGTGCTTACCACAAGTTTGGTGACCGACGCTATCTTTTCCACAGTGAGCGTGCCATTGAGGCTTTGCTCTCACAGAAAGAAAGTCGGTTTTATGAGGCTTTGCTGCCCTTAGGTGCCTATACAGCGGCTTACCTTAATGCCACCCAAGGTAAGCACTATGATGTGGGAAAACTGCTTGACTGGGTTTTTGACGGTTGCAAGAGTCCTACGGGACGCACTGGTTGGGGTATTATCACTGGCAAGTGGGGAAAATATGATGTTAGCGGATTGCAGGGAAGTACGACCGACAATGGTGGCTATGCGTTTCTGATGAATAGCATTAAACCCTTATGGCCCTTCGTGCCATTGGTGAAATATGCTCCGCAATATGCAGTAGCTATTGGCAAGTGGGTGCTTAACGATGCCAGTGCATGTCGTTTGTTTTTTCCCGGCTACATTGATGAGAACAACCAGTGGGCCTCAGAGTATAAGAATGTCACCGGCAACCAAATAGCTTATGAAGGGTTGCGTAAGGCCGATGATTATGGAATGCACTGGCTTCAGAACGTATCGCCCGTGGCTATTGGCGACGGACCGAAATGGATAGCCGGCAACCCTACGCTTAGTATGTTCAGTGTCTATAGTACCGCACCTATTGGTATCCTTGGCGGTATTGTTGATACTACCGACGTGAGAGGCATTCTCCGACTTGACTGTAATGCTACTGACTTCTATGCAGCACGAGCCTATCCTGTTTACCTGATCTATAATCCTTATTCTATAGAGAAGTCTATCACTTGGAAGGGCAGTAATATTTGCGACCTTTTTGATGTGGTGGCAAAGGAATATGTAGCGCGAGACTTGCGGCCAGGGCAGCGGATTACAATTCCCGCCAAAGGCGCCCGTGTTGTTTATGAGCTGCCTACAGGTACGAAGGTGAGGCTGAAAGATGGCCGCATCATTGCCGGAAGAGACAACGTGATTCTATATGGCTCTTCCTCTAGGAAATAGATACTTGAACAAATATATTCGTAAATCTAAACCAACAATAACCAATATGGAAAAAAAAGTCATTATTATGGCACTCGCTTTGGGCATCTCGACAACAGCCCTTGCTCAGTCAGCCAAATCCATCAGTGGCACTGTCTACGACGGTAGCACGGGGGAGCCACTTATCGGCGCAACAGTGCGTGAGGCAGGTACGTCAAACGGCACTGTGACCGATGCTGACGGCCATTTCCAGCTTACTGTCAGTTCCAATCAGATTACAGTTTCTTATGTGGGCTATGAGACCTCTCAGGTGAAGACGGTCAAAGGAGGTAACTACGAAGTGAGGCTAGCCTCAGACAACATGATCAACGAGGTGGTAGCCGTGGGCTATGGTACCCAGCGTAAGAGCGACCTCACGGGTTCGCTATCATCAGTTAGTTCTAAGGATTTCAAGGGTTATGCCACTTCTAACGTGTCGAACTTGATTGCTGGCAAAGCAGCCGGAGTGTATGTCTCTACGGCCTCAGGTCAACCTGGCGAGGATGCCGTTGTGCGTGTGCGTGGCTTGGGAACAGTCAACGACAACAGTCCGCTTTATGTTGTTGATGGGCAGTTTATGGATAACATCAGTTCGATCAACCCAGTAGACATAGATCGTATAGAGGTGCTAAAGGATGCGTCGGCTACAGCCATCTATGGTTCACGTGGTTCCAATGGTGTCATTCTCATCACTACCAAGGGCGGACAGAGCGGGCAAACTTCGGTAACCTTGGATGCCTCCATAGGATGGAGAAGTAGCTACAAGGCTTTAGACATGATGAATAGCAAACAATATTACGAGTTTATCACTACCGCCTATGCAGATGAGCCGAGCTTCGACAAGCAGAAATTTACTAACCAATACCAAAAAGGCTACGATACCAACTGGTGGGATGAGGTGACGCGTGCGGCCTTCAACCAGAATTATAACCTCAGTGTGCGTACGGGAACTGAGAAATCGCGCACGGCGTTTAGTCTTGGTTATGTAGATGAGGAGGGCGCATTGATTTGTACTGATTTTAGTAGGATTACTGCACGTCTCAATCAGGAATATGACATTAACAAGTATGTCACAGTGGGTGGAACTATCAATGTAGCTAGCATGAAGAAGAAGGATGCCAGCGCATTGGCACAGTTCGACCAGATACTAAAGGCCGATCCTTTTACGCCTGTCATCAATCCGCTTGTCAAACCAGGGTCGGAAAACTATGACTACAATAAGTATGCGCCCACAGAATGGTCGTGGGATCCCAACCCCGTCGCGCAGCTAAGACTTATCGACTCTCGACACAATTATTTCAATGTCTTTGGTAATGTCTTCGCACAGGTCAACCTTACGCACGATCTGCACTACCGTTTCCAGTTCAGCTTTGAGAATGACAACGATACTTACAAGTCATTTACACCTATTTATAATTCTGTATTTTCTGACGATAATTTGGCCAACATGCAGAGTAAGTCGAATACGTATACGCAGTTAACTCACAATACCAGTTGGGTAAAGAACTACATGGTAGAGAACCGACTAAACTACACTCATAACTTCGGCAAGCACCATCTTGACGTGATGGGAGCTATTACTTATGAGAAAAACAACAGCGAAGGTATCAACGCCTACAAAAATACGGCAATTGGCAATGATGAGGCATATCGAGTGTTGGACGCACAGACTTTAAGCGATCGTGCCTCGGGCGGACGCACACAGACTTCTATGATGTCTTATCTTGGCCGTATCAACTATACATATGCTGACCGCTATTTGGCCACGGTGAACTTCCGTGCTGATGGGTCATCGCGTTTTGCCAAGAAAAATCGTTGGGGTTACTTTCCCTCTTTCTCTTTGGGATGGCGTATTAGTTCTGAGACCTTCTTTCAAAAGTCGCTTCTCGCTTCTTGGGTCGATAATCTGAAACTTAGGGCAGGATGGGGACAGAATGGTAACCAGCGCATCGACGCACAGGCTCCGTTGACACTCATTGCCACAGACGCAGAGAAGAAATGGTGGTTTGGCAACGGATTTGTTACAGGATACGTACCTTCCTATCAGGGCAATTCTGACATTAAGTGGGAAACGTCCGAGCAGACCAATATCGGATTCGACATGACTCTCTTTCACAACACCCTTGATATGAGTTTCGATTATTACATTAAGAAGACTAAGGATATGCTCCTGCAGAACCCTGTGCCTTCTTTTGGAGGCTATCCTAATAGTCCTTTTGTTAATGCTGGTGATGTGCGTAATAATGGTTTTGAGTTTGTAGCTAATTACCACAATAATGCAGGTGATTTCAATTATCATGCCAGCATCAATCTCTCTAACTATAAGACTACGGTGACGCGACTTACTCAAGACTATCTCACGGGAGCTGTTAGCCGTACCTATGTAGGAGGCCCGATGGGACGTTTCTGGGGATACAAGCAGATTGGTATCTTTCAAAGCCAGGAGGAGATAGATAATTACGTGGATGCCGATGGTGTGAAATATCAGCCTAATGCCCATCCTGGAGATTTTAAGTTTGCCAAATTGGGCGACGGAAAGGGTGAAATCAATGATGAAGAAGATCGTACATTTATTGGAGACCCCAATCCCGATCTTATTTATGGCTTCAACCTTGGATTTGAATGGAAGGGCTTCGATTTCAGCGCAGCCTTTCAGGGTACACTAGGTAACGATATATATAATGTAGATAAAGGAACACTGTCAGTGCCTGGTACACAGAATGCTCTCGCTGATGCCTTGACCAAGGCATGGAAGTACGAGGGGGACACGGACGCTGAGTGGCCGCGTATCACCACCAACAATGATAACAACAACTGGCGAGTATCATCGTTTATGGTGGAAGACGGCTCCTACTTGCGCTTGCAGAACTTGCAGGTAGGCTATACGCTCCCTATGAGTTTTATGGCTAAGTTACGTTATGTCAAGTCAGCACGAGTATATTTCTCTGCGCAGAACTTGTTTACCATCACAGGATATAGCGGTCTTGATCCTGACTTAGGTACTACCAGTGCCCTTAACCTTGGTTACGACAATGTGCGCTATCCATCATCAAGGACATTTATGTTTGGTGTTAATCTAACTTTCTAAACATTGTAGAAACATTATGAAAAAAATTATATTGAGCATAACTCTCCTCCTTGGAGGACTCATGCTTTCCAGCTGTGATCTGGATGAGCCAACCTATGGGCAAACAACAAATGACAACTTTTACAAGACTCAATCAGAAGTATTGGGAGCTCTAACGGGTGCCTATCTCCAGTTGCGTACCACTTGGAATGAGTACGCTTTAAATTTCTACTTCGTCGGCGACTGCTCGACTGACGATGCACTTAAGGGTGGTGGCAGTGATGGTGACCGTGCTGAGGTGCAGGAGCTGTCCAATTTTACCACTAGTACCACCAATGGTGAGGTAGGACGGCGTTGGGAAATCCTTTATCGACTTGTTAACCGCTGCAATGAAGTCATTTATTATGCACCTAGTGCACAGGGCGATGCGACTACACTGACTCGATATGCCAATGAGGCTAAAGCACTGCGGGCTTTCGCCTATTATGAGTTGGTGACCACGTTTGGAGGGATTCCTCTGCTTACCGAGCCTATGACCCCTGAGCAAATTCTTGTTACATCACGGGCCTCGGCAGATAGTGTGTGGTCACAGATCATACGTGACTGTACTGATGCTGAAGCTTTGCCGGCTAAGGGACAATATAGTTCTGACGAGCAGTATCATGTGACCCGAGGATTCGCCAAAGCCATACTGGCTAAGAGTTATATGTTCAGACAGGACTATGTTAATGCGGAGAAAGTGCTGCACGAGATTATCGAGGTGGACAAAGATTATTCTCTGCTGCCCGATTATGGCTTAAACTGGACTCCGGCCTACGAAAATAGCAGCGAGTCTGTCTTTGAGATACCAAACAAGATGGATCTCAATAACCCGACACTGGCCACAGGTACGAATGTACCTCATTATTTCACAAGCCGTACTGATGCCCAGTATCAAGGGTATGGCTTCCATGTACCAACTAAGGATCTTCATGACGCCTTTGATGCTGACGATCCGCGTCAGACATACGTATTTACGCAGACAGGCGATCACTACATTGGAGATGCTTACGACCAAGACAATAGTCAGTCGGCAACAGGATACAATGATTACAAGTTGACGGTACCGCAGGTAGAGAAGCAGGGGTACGACTGTTGGATGATTCCTTATAACATACGTATCATTCGCTATTCAGATCTTCTTCTGCTCTATGCCGAGGCTTTGAACGAGAATGGCAAGAGTTCTGAGGCTCTCACTTATCTGAATATGGTGCGTAGACGCGCCCGCAATACAAATCCTATGGATCCAAGAAAGGATAAGCAGGCATATGTCCCTGTTGTGACAGTAGCTACATTGCCTGATATCACCACCAACAACAAGGATGAGTTGCGAGAGATTATTTGGCATGAGCGTCGTGTGGAGTTGGCTATGGAGGGCTGGCGCCGTGACGACCTGATGAGACAGAAACGTTTCGGACAGGTGATGCGGGAGTATGGGAAAAAATATAATGTGGAGAAAGGCTCTAAGTTTAATGACAACCGAGATTATTTATTCCCGATTCCACAAAGCGAGATAGACAAGAGCAATGGCAAGCTCACGCAAAATCCTGGGTATTAAATAATTGTTTTTAAGGTGCCATATTTAGAATAGTAGATAGATGTAAGGGAGTTCTCGCCAATACTTCTTATTTACTGTATAGGTTTCGTACGTGGTGCTATATAGGAGTTTGCAAACTCTAATTATAAAGCATAAGAGCCGGCCAATCTAGGTCGGCTCTTTTTTAGGCTTTGTTTCTAGATTTAATGGAGGCAAAATTTAGATGCTACCTGATTATATCCTGATCGATGGAGAAGGAAAGTCAGGTATGTGTGAAGTGTGTCAGACTTTGAGGAGTATGGTACTAGCAAAATAGTGTTGGTGATTAAGATGATTAGATGTATTGTCAGGAACCATATGAAAGTTCGATGACATCCTGATTGAGGGCTATTTTATTTTCTTGGAGATTATATGCTTTGTGAGTTTTCGACATATTAATCTGGACATGACTAAAAAGAGTAAGGCAAAGTATGAATATAAAATTAAGGAATATACCGCAAAGGCACTAGTCTGGAAGTTTGATCACTAAAAAGGAACACAATACGTTATTGTATTATTGTTGATGTAGGTTCTGGAATATGGTATATCTGATAGAACATTTCGTTTGCCAGCTTTTTGAGTCAGCTCCTTGATGTAAGGCATATCGGCAAAGCGTTTACATCCTTTCTCCTGGCATATATAACAGATTCTATAAGGAGGGGAGGATCAGGCTGTTTTTAGGTGAAGGGCTTGTCTCGGTGTTGGGTTTAAGTTATGATCGTCTTAATATATTTACCGGTAGTATGTTTTTTATAGCAGGTGACAGTGCAAAGCCGGATAACGAATATGCTCTTTGCATATTCGAATTATAATGTGTAAAGAAAATATCTAGCTTTTCTAGATCTTCCTTTTTCTTACGATGGCTCTCTTCCGGATGCCTATGACTCTCATTTTAGGATGAATTAGTCATTGCGACAATCAAGTCGGATGAGGCTTATAAGTGTTCTAAAAAGTAATATTAGTATAGGAGTCAAGTAGTATATGGCTACTTTGGCAGGTAGTACAATACTCCTTTAAACCCAAATCGGTCATTAGAGATATAATTGCCTTTATTTCTAATGACCGCCATTAGAAAATTAGATTTGTATATATCTGATTCATAATTATTTATTAA
>OGQM01001627.1_pt1 | contig 15181 bp, 19 predicted proteins | sample 1553191 | NCBI WGS metagenome assembly OGQM01 (sample SAMEA2579954, study PRJEB22360) | human gut metagenome | biome: human gut; feature: human-associated habitat; material: faeces | place: Denmark | collected 2008/2010 | reverse complement strand
AAAATTTAATATTTATGTTTCTGAAAAAATTAAAATTTATGCATATAAAGTTATCAATTAAAGTTATAACACTTACATTATAGTAAATAATATATTTATTAATAAAAATAGGACAGCATATTTATGCCATCCTATTTTCATTTTTTAGGTAGTTAATTGAAATCCACTTTAGGGACTTCCTTTGCCGCCTCATCAGCTTCAAAATACTGTAAAGGATAATAGCCACTCATTCCAGCGACTATACTTGTAGGGAATTTTTGAACTTCTGTGTTATAAGTATTTACCTTTTCATTGTAATGCTGTCTTGCTACAGAAATTCTATTTTCCGTTCCCGCCAATTCATCCTGTAATGCAATAAATTGTTCACTAGCTTTGAGGTCTGGATAATTCTCCGAAATTGCAAGCAATCTACTAAGAGCAAAATCCAAAGTATCATTTGCTTCACTGATACTTTTCATATCTCCGCTTTTTATACTTCCAGCAAGTTTGGACCTTGCCTCAGCAATTTCTGTGAATACTTTTTCCTCATGGTTTGCATACCCCTTAACGGTTGCTACCAAATTTGGAATAAGGTCACTCCGCCTTTGGAGCGTTGTCTCAATTTGAGACTGCTGCATTTCGACCTCTTCTTTCAAAGAGACCAAACTGTTTCTAGTTCCAAAAAACCAGATTAGTATCAATACTACTACTACACCGCTACCAATTAATACTTTTGTTCCATTTTTCATTGTCAATTACCTCCTAATTTCTTAGTTTGTTGTTTTAATTTACAATTTCTTAGTTGCTATCTTGATGCACCTCCGCCACCGGAAAAACCTCCACCAAATCCTCCGCCAGAAAAGCCACTTGAAGATCCGCCATAGAATTCTCCTCCTGATGAATTACCACCACTAAAGTAAGAAGTAATAATTATTCCTGCAACAATAATTATCACAATTATTATCCATACCCATAATGGTATTTCATCATCAGAATCATCTTTAACAGGTAAATTCTTTTCCAAACCTTGAATACCGATTTTATATTCTTCGGCAACAACATTTAAAACAGCTTTTACTGTCATTTCTGTTGCTTTGGTATATTCATCGTTTTCACGGTAAGGAACAAAGTAGTCATCAAGAATTCGACCACATTTTGAATCATTTAGACATCCTTCTAGCCCTCTTCCAATTTCAAGTCTAACTTTTTTATCAGACCGAGAAAATAAAAGTAATAATCCATTATCTTTTTCTTTTTTCCCGATACCCAAAGTATTAAACAAATTATTTGCATAATCTTCAATACTTCTGTCAAGTAAACTTTCCACTGATACAACAACGAACTCTACTTCTGACTTTTTTTCAAGTTCTACTAACATCTTGTTGAGTTTCTCCTCTACATCATCATCAATGATATTATCCTCATCATAAATGTAGACATCCTTCTCAACTTTCGGAATTGGGATTTTCTCAGATGTAGTACATCCTGTAAGCATAATCACAAAAGTAATAAGTAACATCACATAAGAAATTATCCGTTTTTTGTTCATTTCTTTTTCCTTCCTTTCTCAGATTACAATCTGATTATTTTGATCTATGTTAAATAAGCTCAAAGCTTACATATAAATATTGTACTATATTTTACCTAAGATTTCAACTTGACCTAAAATTCTTAATGCATATTAAATATTTAAAGTAAGTTAAATTTTAAAATAAATATATATGACGATAAATATGCTGATAGAGGTGAGTCTAAAGCAAAAAGACTGAGAACATTCTGGGAAAAAGAATCGAACTCTCTTGTCGCAGATTCTATTGAAAAAATGATTGAATGGTGGGAAAGTGATAGTTTAATTAATGAAGAAGAAATTACTAACAATCAAAAAGTTCTAGCTGAAAAATGCAAAGAAATAGCAAATAATTTGAGAAATAGGAATATTGATAGTGTTATAAAAGAAGAAGTCGAATTTTTGAACAAAAAGTTCGATTCTGCAAATATCAAATCTTTAAATTTGTCAACTACAATGGAAAATGTGGTACAACAAAGGTTAGATGAAATAAAGAAATGCTTAGATAATAATATCGCTTTAGGTGCAATTTTTCTTATAGGTAGCACATTGGAAGGCTTGCTTATAGATATTGCGAAATGGAATCCTGAAAAATTTAATAAAGCAAATTCAGCACCAAAAGACTCCGATGGCAATATTAAAAAATTCAAAGATTGGTCTTTGAATTCACTAATTGATGTTGCTTATGAAACCGATTTTATAGGATTAGATGTCAAAAAATTTAGTCATAATTTAAGAGATTTCAGAAATTATATACACCTGGAAGAACAAATTACACAGAACTTTAATCCAGATAAAAATACTGCTTTGATTGCTTACAATGTATTATTAGCAGCAATAGAAGATTTGAATAAATAAAACTTTATTAATATAGTAACAATTAACTATTTCACATGCTCGTTAGCAATTGCAATCAGTTTTTTCACATTTAATTCCGGATCTTGTGTGCCGTTCATAATACTTTCTATTATCTCTGGAGGGAGGAAGCGCAGTTTCCTCAAACGTTTATTATTACCGTTTCTTGCTTCTGGAGGTAATCTTCTTTCTGCTCCGAGTTTGTTGTACCAGAAGCTTTTTATAAGGGCTTGTATCAAGTTCATATCATAATTATGCTCGCCTTGAATTATAATCTTGTTTTGTCTTTGCGGAGTTTGTAGCAGTCTTACTGCCTGTTTTCTTTCTGTAATTTCTGTATCATTTTTGTTGTAATCAAACTTTGCATTAAGTGTCAGCGTTGCAAAATATTTTACAATATAAGTTATGTCATATGAAACTTTAATCTCATCTGGTTTTAAATCGACTCTATCTATTGCTGTTCGGGCAAAGACTTTATCTGGCTCAAATAATTGCATTTTGTTCAAGATTTTTGTTTGATCTTCGATGGAATATTCTTTTATATAATCCTGCATAAAATGTTGATCTTTGAGAAGTTTTATGAAGTCATTCTGAACATATTTTTCAATTTCACCAGCAGAAATCTTTGTAATTTCGCCTTTTTCATATTCGCCGGGTTTTGCAACCGCCATACTTACATAGTAGCGATAACGCTTGTTAGGTCCACTGCTAAAACTTGTTGTCATCTTATTTCCATTATCATCATATAGCAATCCCACAAGTAAACATCCATTCTTTGCATTCGTATGATGTCGTTTACACTTGAGGTTTGCATTAAGAATATTCTGTACTTGATTAAATAATTCTATTGGAACTATTGCTTCGTGCTGGCCATCATAAACTTTATCTTTGTGTACTATTTTCCCTATATAGATTTTGTTTGAAAGCATTTCATAGAGGTGGCCTCTTGCAAAATATTTACCTGTTTTTGATTTGATACCTGCTTCAATAAGTTTTTCTCTGAGATTTCTTACATTTTTAGTTTCAAGATATGTTTCAAATATTTTGATGACATTGTCCGCATAAGGTTGCTGAATTTTAAGTACGTGGTGTTCCCCTTTTTCGTATCCGTAAGGAGCGGCACCTGTTAGCCATAATCCTTTTTGTCTTGAAGCTTCAAACTTATCTCTGATTCTTTCTCCTGTTACTTCTCTTTCAAATTGTGCGAATGATAACAGAATATTTAGGGTTAGTCTGCCCATTGAAGTTGTTGTATTAAAGTGCTGCGTTATTGATACGAATGATGCATTATGGTTATCAAAAACCTCAATGATTTTTGAAAAATCCATTAGTGAACGGGTTAATCTGTCTACCTTATAAACAACCACAATATCAATTTTGTCGTCTTTTATATCCTGCATCAGTTCTTTAAATGCCGGTCTGTCCATTGTCCCGCCAGAATAGCCACCGTCATTATATTGTTTATCATATAAAACCCAACCTTCATGCATCTGCGATTTAATATATGCTTCACAAGCTTCTCTTTGTGCATCAAGTGAATTGAAATCCTGTTCTAATCCTTCTTCTGTTGATTTTCTCGTATAAATAGCACATCTTATTTGTTTTTTCATTATGCGACTCCAAAAAATTTCTTACCGTTCCAACGTGTTCCCGTAATCTCATTTGCAATTGCGGTTAAACTTTTATATTTTTTGCCGTTGTATTCATAACCATCTTGAATTACTGTTACCGAATATTTTCTGCCTTTGAACTCCCTAATTAATCTTGTGCCGTCTGCGATGGATAAAACTTTGTTGTCTTTGTCTATTTTTTGTTTTTGATCATATTGTTCAACAAGTTTATTAATTTTTCGTTGGACTTCCGGAGACAATTTTTTATATTTTTTATTCCATTCAGCTATACGTTTTTCAAATATATTTGACATATGTATTCCTTTTTTATTTACATCTATCGCTCTGAATGCAAATAAAATCAAGTAAGGTGGACACAATTCTTATCAAAATGAAATATAAAATAAATTAGTAATAATCTTCTTCTATTGGCGAAATTCCACAGTAATTGACATTATAATTTTGATTTGTTTTGATTTCTTTATACTCTTTTATAATATATTTATTCTTTTCTCTTTTAAATAGCAAATCTTTTTCGTTATATCTAAAACATAGTAATTTAAATTCATTTTTGTCAATTTTGATGATGAAGCTATTTGCATCTATCGTATAATTCCCGTCAAAATTTCTTATATATTCTATGGCTATTTTAGTGTCATAATTTCCCTTTGACTTATATTTAGTTTCTCGTATTTTGGTTTGTATTATATCGTCATCTAATTTTGCACTGTATTCTGACAGCTGCTTCATAACATTGTATAAAAAACCGACAGCATTGTTTTTGGGAGCCGAAATTTGTACATTTTCGGTAAAAGTATATTTGCATTCATTATTAGAACATCTCCAACGTTGCTTACCGTTGCGAGTTCCGTTTCTGTATAATTTTTCCTTGCATTTGGGGCATGCTTTCAATTTTTTTTGTTCCATATGGATATTTTACACCAAATATAAATTTGGGTGTAATTATTTTTAGAGCTCATTACATTAAAATCCTTTGCTGTATTGCATTTTAAAGGTAGTCGTATATAAAAGACAATTCTTCCTAATTTTTAATGTCAGGATTTTATCCTAGTGTACAAAAATTTCATAGGAGGCCAAAATGGCAAATTCCAAAAAAGAGTTAAAGGTTCTTTATAAAAACCTTAATGAGCTACAAGAGAACCCGAAAAATTCAAGGGTTCACAGCGAGAAGCAGGTTGCACAAATTGCAAAGAGTATCGATAGTTTCGGATTTAATAATCCGGTACTAATTGATCAAAATGGTGTAATTATTGCTGGGCACGGTCGATATCTCGCAGCAAAAGAACTTGAGCTTGAAGAAATTCCTACGGTATGTCTGAGTCATATGACACCAGATCAAATTAGGGCATATATTATTGCAGATAATAAGCTCGCTGAAAATGCGGGTTGGGACAAAGATATTTTAAAAATTGAATTGGAATATCTTATGAACCTGGATTTGGACTTTGACGCAACCATAACCGGATTTGAACTTCCGGAGATTGATCTTATTATCAACAATGAAGGAATTGAAGAAGCTAAAAGTAAAAAAGAGCCCAATGAAGATTTCTTTGAAACAACTGTTGATATCCCTGAGCGAGTTAAAAAAGGTGACTTGTGGAAATTAGGTGAACACTTGCTTCTTTGTGGTGATGCCCTTAACGAACATAGTTATCAGGTTCTCATGGGAAGCGAAAAAGCGCAAATGATTTTTAGTGACCCTCCTTATAACGTAAAAATCAAAGGTAATGTGACAAAACAAAAACATCATGAAGAATTTGCTCAAGCTTCCGGTGAAATGACAAAAGCCCAATTTACCGAGTTTTTAAAAACAGCATTTTCAATGCAAGCAAAATACTCTGTTGATGGGTCAATACATTTTCAGTGTATGGATTTTAGGCATATGACAGAGATTTTAAATGCCAGAGAGAGCGTATATGCAGATCTTATAAATCTGTGTGTATGGGATAAGGGGACCGGAGGAATGGGGAGTTTGTACCGTTCTCAACATGAATTGATTTTTGTTTTTAAGAACGGCACAGCTCCACATATCAACAATGTGGAACTTGGCGTACACGGACGATATCGCACAAATGTCTGGAAGTATCCCGGAATGCACGCAAGTAATCCACAGGCAAAGATTCTTGCTAAGCTTCATCCTACAGTTAAACCAGTACCGATGATTATGGACGCACTCTTGGATTGTTCTGCAGCTGGTGACATTGTATTGGATTCTTTTGGCGGATCCGGGTCTACTCTTATAGCAGCAGAGCGTACAAAGAGGAAAGCACGTCTTATAGAATTAGATCCGCACTATTGCGATGTAATTCTTTATCGCTGGGAAAAACTTACCGGAAAATCTGCAGAGTTATGTGCTAACAAGGAGGTTTCTTATGAGTAGTGACTTCTCAAAAGAATACGAGGTTGGCTATAAAAAGCCGCCTCGTAAAAACCAATTTAAGCCGGGTCAGTCTGGCAACCCTAAAGGTCGCCCCAAACTTGTAAAGAGTTTTAATGACGATCTGAAGGAAGAATCGGAAGAACTTTTAACAATAACCGAAAATGGCAAAAAGATAAGAACGACCAAGCAAAGAATTTTTATCAAAAAAGTTTATAACGCAGCTTTAAGCGGAGATAAAACTGCGATGAAGGAATTGGTCAAACTCTTGGGGAATCTTCCTGAAAAAGTTAAAGAAATAAAAGAAGAATTATCGGAATCCGATAAAGCAATTCTGCAGGAATACGTAGAAAGGCAGGTTTCTCATGAATGATTCAGCAATTTTTAAAAGTTTATGCAGGGAAGATTTTTACTCCTTTGTGCAAAAAGCTTTTGACCTTTTGGAAGGTCAAAATAAGTTTGTGCCATCACCATATTTGGAATTAATTTGCAACGAGTTGGTTAGATGCACAAAACAGAAGAAACGGCTGGTTATTAACCTTCCGCCAAGGAGTTTAAAGTCATTTGTTGTATCTATTTGCTTTGTTGCATATATGCTTGGAGTTAATCCTAAATTACGCATATTATGTGTCAGCTACGGGAAAGAGCTGGCAAATGAGTTGTCCAGAAAAACAAAAGTATTGATGGAATCCGAGTTTTACAAGGATTTATTCGGAACAAGACTCGGGGATAAAAATACTGAAGATTTTTTCGAGACGACAGCAGGGGGGTACCGCTATTCAACTTCTATCGGCGGAGTTCTAACGGGGATCGGAGCTGACATTATCATCATTGACGATCCTATAAAAGCGGAAGATGCACTTTCTCAAATCAAGAGAGATAAAGTTAATAAGTGGTACTCTAATACATTGGTAACTCGTTTGAATAATAAAAAATCCGGCTCCATAATTCTGGTGATGCAGCGACTGCATGTTGATGATTTAAGCGCATATATGCTGGCTAACGAAGATTGTACCCATATTAACTTACCTGCAATTGCAACTGAAGATCAGGAATTTATCTTACCTGGCAATCGCAGAATAGTTCGTAAAACTGGTGAAGCACTTATGCCGGAACGGGAATCTATAGTTGACCTTAATGCCTTAAAGAAAACTATGAGTGATTTTTATTTTGAAGCTCAATATCAGCAAAATCCAATCCCAGAGAAGGGGAATATAATTAATTTTGCTGATTTTAAAACATATAGTGAGTTACCAGAACAAGGTGAAATATGGCAAAGCTGGGATATTGCACTTAAAGATGGTATAAACAATGACTATTCTGTGTGTATAACTGCAAAAAGGGTGCTTAATCTATTGTATATCTTAGATCTTTGGCGAGGGAAATTGGAGCTGAATGATCTGATAAAAAAAATACACTCTATGCACTCTGCTTTCAACGCATCACATGTTATTATCGAAGAATCGTCTGTTTCAATACATACTTTGCAAATAATAAGGCAACATGGCAAAATTTCACCATACCCATACGCTCCTGACAGCAGCAAAGAAGTCAGGGCTAATAATGCTGCATATTACATACGGGAAGGAAGAGTTTTAATACCTGACAAGGCCCATTGGTTACCTGATTTTATGAACGAAATAAATGCTTTTCCTTTTGGTAAGCATGATGATCAGGTCGACTCACTGAGCCAGCTTATTAAAGTGGTATTTAATCGTCAATGCACACTTAGTGATATTGCACTAGCTATAAACCATTCAAATAGCAACAAAAGTCAGTTTAGTTCAGCAAAAGAAATGTGCTTATTTGCAAAAAATAATATTAGTAAAAGATGGATTAAAACCATGAGAGGAGGTAAATTATGGTAAGACTGTACCAAGCACTAATTAAGCCGAACGTTATTGGCGGAAACATTCCTGTTAAAATTTACGTAAATAGCGTTAGCCAAGCCCGGGATTTAATTCAAAACTACCGTATTTTCAAAGCTTTATTAACTCACCCAGAGAGATAAATGAAGCGACAGACTATGACGATTTATTCGGAATTTTCAAGATTGCAAGATTGCAAAAATTTTAGGGTGTGTGGCAATTTTAAATTTTAGTAAATGTATTATCGTAAAAAATAAGATTATATTTGCTTTTTCAAAGACTGCAAAAATAAAAATAAATTTCAAGACTGCAAATTTTTAATTTTGTTTGCAATCTTGATATTTGAATTTAAAAACATAATGTAATCGGTAATAATATTATTGACTTTATCAAGTGTCAAAGGGTGAATATTGCATATGAGACGATTATTTGACACTGCCACTTATTTTTTATTTATGTTCTGTTTTTTATCCAAATTACATTTTTTATATATATCAGAATTAACAAGACCATTTATCATAGAATTAACCGCAATTTTACCTTCTGTATTTAATTCTCGGTATTTTGACACAAGTTTTAGTTCTTCAATGTCATAATCAAAAACAATAGGTCTTGCCTCGTTAATCATTTCAAGTAAATAATCAGAAGATACATTTAACATTTTAGAAGCATTAGAAACAATATCACCACTTGGGGTATTTCCGGATTTTGAAAGTGCAATAATGTATGATTTTGTGCAACCTAAACTATCTGCCGCAAATTGGCTTTTTGGTAATATCTTTAATTCTCTGCAACACTTTTCGTATCTATCGTAAAATGACATATTCTTATCCTGCAATTAACATTTATTAACATTATCAATTTCCCCCACTTGACAGATAAATATATTTATCTATAATATATAAGTATAGGTTAATATATTTAATTAATTGTAGTCGCACGCAATGGCGATACGCTACTTTGTGTTAGAAATCATGTAAAAAGTAGCATAAAAGTTAAATATATTCAACTTATATTGTAAAAAGATAAAAATATTTAACTTTAATAACTGTGTTATGGTCGATACACAGTTTGCTTAAATGTACCCAAATCAACTATTCTTATTGCAATGCCTGTCTATGAAAATAGCATATATGAATATTACTCTTCTGTAACATCTAAAAAAATTGATTGGCTCTGGTATCCTTATATTCCTTTTGGAAAATTAACAATTATTCAAGGGGATCCAGGTTGTGGTAAATCCACATTTATTTTAGATATCATTTCAAGATTAACTAATGGTAATAATATGCCTGACGGTTTTAAGGTTCAAAAATCTGTTAATGCCATATATCAATGTTTTGAAGATGATGTTTCTGACACAATTAAACCTCGACTTGAAACAGCAGGAGCAAATTGTAATAAAGTTGCATATATTAAAGATAATAACGGTTTTCTTTCTCTTAATGATAAAAGAATTGAAGAAAGCATTAAAAGTTTAAATGCAAGATTATTAGTATTAGATCCAATTCAGTCTTTTTTACAAGAAGCCGACATTATGGCAATGGGAAAAATAAGAAATATTCTTGGCAATTTGGTAAGGATTGGCAATAAATATAATTGTGCCATTGTTCTCATAGGACATTTGAATAAATCAAATAATACTAAAAATATTTACAGAGGTTTAGGCAGTATTGATATTACCGCAATAGCAAGAAGTGTTTTGATGGTAGAAAGGGATGAAAACAATCCGTATATTAGGTTTGTTTATCCCATAAAATCAAGTCTTGCAGTTGAAGGTAATTGCATAGAATTTCAAATTACTAATAAACAGAATATTGAATGGAACGGCATTAAAAACTTTAAAGCAAGTAAATCATCTTGCAGAGATACAATTATAGATGTTTTAAGTGAAGGTATAATGCCAAGTTCAGATGTCATAGAGTTTGTTAAAAACAAGGGTTTTTCTGAAAGAACTATATATAGTGAAAAGAAAAAATTAAATATAAAGTCAGTAAAATTTAATAATAAGTGGTTTTGGCAACTTCCTGATGAATATATTACATTGGAGGAGCAAAATGACTAAATACAAAGTTGCAGGGTATGTAAAACTTGCTAAATTATGGGAAAAGAACAAAGATAAAGCGATTCTTTACCACGAAGAATATTATTTAAACAAATTCTTTGACTCAAATAATTTTGAACTTATTGATGTCTATATTGATATTACCGGTAAAAAAGAAATATTTAATCGTAGAGAAATGGTTAGATTATTATCAGATATTGAACTACAAAAAGTAAATTGTATATTTACACAAACAAAAGGGTATCTAGCAGCAAATCCAAGAGAATTCTGTTATCTTATAAAGTTGATGTTTGAATTTAATACAGATTTACATATAGTAACGGAGGATAAAGAATACAATATAAATACATTTAGAAATGAGGACTCTCAAAAAGAAGAATTATTAAAACTATCTAATCATTATGTCGGTTTAAACCCAAAAGATTATGAAAATTGGAAACAAAAAATTATTAAAATTATAAATAATGTAAGAAACAATATGTAGGGGTATCAATGGAAAGAATGGAATGGAAACCGCAAGATGCGGATAAAGATTATATAAAAGAATTAATCAGACGCAGAGTTAGAAACGCAACAGTCGGAGATAATGTTACATTTATCCCCGCAGATCCTGTACAAGATGTATTTGATGATTCAAATAAAAAAGTTGCCGTTTATACAAGAGTTAGTACAAAAAGTACTGAACAAGTATCCTCAATAGAAAACCAAACAAAATACTATACTGAAAAAGTCAGCAAAAATCCTAACTGGGATTTACAAGAAATATATAGTGACGAGGGTAAATCGGGAACATCTATCAAAAAGAGAGAAAATTTTCGTAGAATGATAGAAGATGCTAAAAATAAAAAAATAGATTTAATACTTTGTGCAAGTGTTTCAAGATTTGCTCGTAATTTAAAAGAATGTTTAGAAAAAGTTGATGAATTGAGATATACAAATCCTAAACAACCGGTTGGAGTGTATTTTGAAACAGAAAATATTTTCACATTAAATCCAAATAGTGATGATGCCTTTGAAATACATGCTTGGTTAGCTGACTGGGAATCAAAAAATAAAAGCCGTAGAATGATTTTGTCTTATGACCAACGCATTTGTACAGGTCAATATCCAGTTGCTGATTTATTGGGTTATAGACACACAATAGACGGACAATTAATATTACAAGAAGAAGAAGCAAAAACCGTAAAATTTATTTTCTTTGCTTATGCTCTTGGATATTCATACAAAGAAATTGCGGAAATCTTAACCGAAAAACAACGCCCCACACTAAAAGGTCGTACCGAATGGAATTCTAATATGGTTAGAAGTATTACCAAAAATGAAAGGCGGTGGGGGGATTTAAGCGCAAGAAAAACCGTTGTTATGAGTTACAAACTAAACAAAGTTGTCAAAAATGATAAAATTCGAGATGCAGCATTTGTTTCACAACATCACGAGGGAATCGTTTCACCAGAAATAGCAAGAGCAGTACATTTTATAACAAGCAGTAATTCTAAATTGTCGGGAATTTCTGAAATTTCTGTTATAAAACAAGGCTCTTTAAAAGGTTTTATAAATGTTTCACCATACTGGAACGCAATAGATAGTGAACTTTTTTATAATATTTGTAAAAGTGCATATTCTGAAGAAGAATTTTCAAAATTACAACACGAAGTAAATATTATGAATGAAAAAGAGCATAGTAATATTTACTCTTTAAAATATACGGGTTACCAAGTTCCGTACGGTATTTATTTTATGAACAGTAATACCCCTACTTTAACTATAAGTAATAAGCAAATTAAATTTAACAAAAAATGTCATGAAAAATTGGGTAGTTGTGAATATATAGAAATTCTTTACCACCCAATTATGCAAACAATAATTCTTAAAGCAACAAATGAAAAAACTTCAACTGCTTTTAGATGCAGAACAGAAAATGATAATTTTTCTAATAAAATAACCTCCCCTATTTTTTGCAATTCGATTTATGAAAATATGGATTGGATCAAAAAATATGACTTTAAATTTAGAGGCATTTTGCGAGAAAGAGGACAAGTAAAAATACTAATGTTCTTTCTTGATGAACCACAAATTTTAGTTGAAAAAAATAATGAATTAATGCAAGACGGCAAATCAGTTCAATATATTAAATATAAGAATAATGATGATTCAATTAAAACTTTTAGTATTGATTATTCATTAAGAAAACAAAGAGATAAATTGGCAGATACTATTACTGAATCAGATATAAATATTTCAGGAGAGTTAGTCGAAAACCCAAAAATTGGGAAAATACCGACAAAACTTGAAATAAAACAAGAATTAGATGAACTATTAAAAGCAATGTAAAGGAGTCCAAATGGAAGAAAACAAAGAAAAAGATATGAGAAATGCTTATAATCAAGAAGAAGTAGAACTTATTAGAAAATTAGTACAATTAAGACAAGAACAAAAAGTAGAATTAGAATATATTGATTTAACTGATTATGAAACTCCACCTAGAACTCAATTTTCAATGCTTAAGAAACCTGCTGTTAGTATAAAGTTTCCCGAATTTACTTTTAATATGGCTTGTATAAGATTATTCGAAGGTATAAAATATATCATTCCGTGGACAAGTAAAGGACAAAAAACATTAGTAGCCGTTATGTGTTCTGAAGAAGAAATGTCCTCTGTCGAATGGGCAAGACAACAACAAAAAGACAATGCTTGGGTAAATAAACCTATTAAATCAGTTGAATTTGTTGATAAAATTTTTAACTTTATGAATTGGGATAGAAATTGCAGATACAAGTCATTAGGTAGAGTTGTTAATTCCGACAGAGGTTTATGTCTATTGTTTGATTTAGCAGATGCAGTTATGTTTGATCCTAATTTTGTAGAATATAAAGATGAAACAACCGGAGAAACAAAAAAAAGAAGAATTATATATTATCCCGATCATTATAAAGATAGAATCGGTAAATCATACAATGACTACATTGCAAGCCAACAAATGAATATTTTTGACCATTTAGACGATTTTGTAGGCAAAACTTATGATGATTTTGAGCACAAAGAAAATGAGAATAATGAGGTAGGACAAAATGATGGAAATTGATGACATTAATACAAAACTTCCCAAAAGGCATGTTCGATTGAATTTATCTTTATATGGAAAATCAAACTCTATTCATATATGTAGAGATATAATAAGAATTTTAGGTTTCCCAAAATATATTTCTTTAAAAATTAAAGGAAACAAATATATTGCCATTTTGCCCTGTGATGTCAAAGAATTTATGTCATTTTTAGTTCCGCTAAATTTATTTAGTGATAAAAACGGACAATTTAAAATTACAAGTAAAGATTTTATTACCTCAACTTTTTGTAAGAATAATCTTGATATTAACAAATCCTATTTGATTGCAGGTGATTATTCTGAAAAAGAAAATGTAGTTTTCTTTAATATGGAAAATCATAGAATTATAATTAACGGAAAGATGGTAAAAGGAAATGAAAAACAATGATAACACCAATAGAAACAAAATTCTGAAAATTTTTAGAAAATATAAACAATTAACTCAACAGCAAGTTGCAGATAAAGCAAACATTAATTACAGACAATATCAAAAATTTGAAAGCGGAGAAAGAGATGTTATGAATGGTTCTTTTAAATTAGTTTGTCGTTTACTTAATGCTTTAGAAATAGATATTAATAAATTTTATCAAGGCAATTATGATTATCTTTTAGATGAAAATATATAAAATACAAAACAAAAGTAAATTAATTACATATTAACAACTACTAAATAGGAAATATTATGGAATATAAAAATGAAAATAATGTTATAAATATGCAAAAATATATACTTATGACAAAAAAAGTACCAACAAACAAAAAATACTCTCTTATAGATAGACAAAAACTTTTAATTAAATATAGAGAATTGTATAAAATGACTCAAGAAGAAGTTGCTAATTATGCAAATGTCCCGGTTTCTTTATATAAAAAAATTGAAAGCGGAGAAGTTAATATAGGTGCAATCTCTTTTAAAGATGCTTGTGAAATTTTAAAGGTTCTTATGGGTACATTTGGACCTGCTCCAATATATAATGACGATTATGACTGAATTGTAGAATATTTTGAAACGATACAAAACAATAGTTTTGTTGGTTGTTATTTATTAAGTCTTAAACATTTAAAAAAGAAAGGTTTTCTTGACGATATATCATATCAGAGATTAAGAGATTTTAGATTTAATTAGAAAATATTAATCATCAAAATTTAAATATTTCATGAAGTTATGACATCCCCAAATGGTCGTATTTTTTAACATATAAAATTTCCTTGTTTAATGTAAACATTTTTGTAAAATTTTTGAACTCAACTCTTCCAAAATAATCATACTATCCGTAAGAAATAATCAAACTAAGTGTTCTCTTACATGTATGCTTGGATAGGTTTTGGTACTGCATCAATAATTCTTGCTATACAATCAATAAGAATAAATGGCGATATTAAAGCAATGATAATAGCAATTATAGGAAATATCGTATGGTCTGTTATTGGTTTATTACTGTCCGTATTAACCATTTTCTTGGTTGCTTTACTTTTTGGGGGTTCAACAAATAATTATAGACGTAAATCAAATAATTCTACTACTTTTAACATTTTCAGTAAATAAGGAGTAAGTATGTTAAAAATTTTATTTAAAAATTTGCCTGAAACATTAGCAATAATATTTGCTGGTATCATCTACTTTTTCATTGCAGGACTTGGATTATATGGACTATATTTTACAATTAGCAAATACCACACAACTTGGAAAGAAATATGTATAATAATTATTTCTATAAATCTAATATCCACTTTGG
>OGQM01001618.1_pt1 | contig 15223 bp, 11 predicted proteins | sample 1553191 | NCBI WGS metagenome assembly OGQM01 (sample SAMEA2579954, study PRJEB22360) | human gut metagenome | biome: human gut; feature: human-associated habitat; material: faeces | place: Denmark | collected 2008/2010 | reverse complement strand
TAGGAGGCAAATGCCTTTTATGATTAGCATTTACCTCCTACCCGATTCTCCGCATTTGTCGCCATTTCCCCTTGTGTCCTTGTTCCCGGACGGGCGGGAATGCCGGTGTGATGAGTTTCCTTGTAACGGGTGTTCCCGGTGAGTGGAGGATTCCTTCTCGTCTTTAGCCTTATATCCTTCTTGCATGCGTCCGTAGGGTGGGACGACCGCATCTTCGAACCTGTTTCTGTGTCCCCGATTGCTTGTAATTCCTGTATTTATTTTTGTATTTACTTTTTTAGGTATCTCTATTGCTGTATTGCAAAATATAATATCCAGCATTCTCCATCGTTATATAATAGTGCAATGGACAGACAGTTTACGGCGGATTAAGCTATTATTGATTATTTTGGCGGGTGTGATTACGCTGGCCTCTCTTGTCTATACCCATCGCATTGCTCGTAACTTAAGAGCTGAAGAGCAATCGAGGATGGAAGTATGGGCCGAGGCTATGCGTACGTTGAGCATGGCGGACGATGATACCAATCTCAGTCTGGTGTTGAAGGTGATCAACGAGAATAATTATATACCGGTGATCGTCCTCGATTCTAAGGGGCAGGCGACAACTTTCCGCAATGTCCGTCTTCACGGTCAGAACTACCAAGACAGTCTTCAGGAAGCTACATTGAAAGGTAGGCAGCTTCTTGATGATGGCCGGTGCATTCGCATTCAGCTGGGAAATAGCACAGGATCGGATTATATAAATGTATGTTACGATGATTCCCGTATATTGAAGCAGCTTAACTATTTCCCTTATGTCTATCTTGCAATAGTAGTTATTTTCTTTGGAGTTGTTATCTTTGCTCTCTTGATGTCAAAGCGTGCGGAACAGAACCGTGTGTGGGCGGGACTAAGCAAGGAAACGGCCCATCAGCTAGGTACGCCTATCTCTAGTCTGATGGCATGGGTGGAGATACTTAAAGAGGAGTATCCCAATGATGAGCTCATCCCTGAGATGGACAAGGACGTACAGCGTTTGCAGCTCATAGCTGATCGTTTTTCCAAAGTAGGATCAAAACCGGAAATGAAGGAAGAAAGTCTCACAACGGTTATTGATCACGTTGTCGATTATATGGATCGTCGCACCTCAAGACGGGTGAGGATGATAAAAGACGTTCCCGATCATGATATCATGGTTTGTCTCAATGTCAATCTCTTTGAGTGGGTGGTGGAGAATCTATGTAAGAATGCAGCTGATGCCATGGGCGGGGGAGCAGGAACGATTACACTGCGATTGGAGGAAACGGGAAAGCTGGCTGTATTGGAAGTCTCTGATACAGGTAAGGGTATACGCAAGAAGGATCTTGCTAATGTATTTCGTCCTGGATTTACAACGAAAAAACGCGGATGGGGGTTAGGGCTGTCGTTGGCGAAACGCATAGTGGAAGATTATCATAAAGGTCGTATCTTCGTCAAATGGTCAGAAGTGGGTGTAGGCACAACATTCCGTATCGAGTTGAGCAAATGATATTTTAATGTTTGAAAGATACTAATCGCATGTTTGACAGTCTGTTGTAGGCTTATACGTATAGGGCGAGCCTTGTTGCCAGCTGCTTTTTAATCCTGGTTATTTTTCTGATAAGATTCTCGGGAATTTTAGTTTAAAATGATACTTAAGATCATCAAGATGATGGGATTATAATAAAGAACTGCCCTTTTGAGAAGACTGGTAGTCAATGACAGGAATTGTGATTCTTAAAGACATATACTCCCGATCAGTCATTGCATCTCAAATAATTATTTTATAGGTATGCTTGAGGGCCTCCATCCATTTATTGGCGTTTTTTTTCGTCACTTTACCCCGGTGAGGTCGAGAAATATGGAAGACGGGTAGCAGACATCGTATAGGCCCTTTGACTCTCTTGAAATAAGCGACTTATGCGTATAGGTTGACACGGTGTCGTATTCTTGCAACATATATAGTTCTTTTACCGGTGTTGGGTTGCATTCTCAGTTATGAATATGTATATTGTTGGAGTAGGGCTGCCAGCTGTGACCAAGAGGTGGTTTATGGAAAGAGTATGTGACGGATAGTAATATTTTTATGTAATTCATTAGAACACACATTAATTCCCTTACTCTTTTTGGTGAATTAAAAAAAACTTTGTAACTTTGCAACTCAAAGTGTAGGTATGTCCTGTCTTGATCCGTTTAAGATAGATCTCAGAGCACTTCCAGAGGGTATTACAACAGTGACCCTGATGGAGGATGACGCTTACTTCACAGCCTTGGAAGGCAGTGAGGTGAGAGGAGGTTGTCTACGGACGGTGGTGACAGTCAATAGACTGTCCGATCTGTTTGAACTTACCCTGCACACAGAAGGAACGGTCACTGTCGCGTGTGATCTGTGTCTTGATGACATGGAGCAACCCATAACGGTTGATGATCGCGTGGTGGCTCGTTTAGGAGACGCACTCTCAGAGGAAGACGATGTCATTGCTGTGGAAGAGGAAGAAGGAATCCTGGACCTGGCGTGGATCGTCTATCAGTCTATATATCTCGGTATCCCACTCAGGCACGTGCATGCACCTGGAAAATGCAATCCGGCCATGATGAGGTTGCTGCAAGAGCACTCGGCCGTCCGAAGCGGTGATGAGGATAACGAAGAACATACAGATTCCCGATGGGACGCTCTCAAAAAAATCCAATTAGACAATTAAAAAATTAAACGTTTAAAACACTATGGCACATCCAAAAAGAAGACAGTCAAAGACTCGTACTCTCAAGCGTAGAACTCATGATAAGGCAGTAGCTCCCACACTGGCAGTATGCCCCAACTGTGGCGCTTACTACGTTTACCACACAGTATGCCCCACCTGCGGATACTATCGCGGTAAGGTGGCTATCGTAATGGAGGAGAACGCTGAATAATGGGACGCATCAAAGCCGTAATCTCTGGTGTCGGCGGCTACGTTCCTGACTATATCCTCACTAACGAGGAGCTGTCGCGTATGGTCGACACCAGTGATGAATGGATCACAACCCGTGTGGGTATCAAGGAGCGTCGTATCCTCGTTGATGAAGGTCTGGGTACGAGCTATATGGCCCGTAAGGCCGCCAAGCAGGTGATCCAGAAGACAGGTATCGATCCTCAGACCATCGACGCACTGATCGTTACCACCACCACTCCTGACTATCCGGTGCCCTCAACGGCATCTGTCGTCCTCGGTAAGCTGGGACTGACCAATGCTTTTGCAATGGATATCTCCTGTGCATGCTGTGGATTCCTCTATTCGCTTGATATGGCAGCTTCGATGATTATGAGCGGTCGTTACAAGCGTGTCATGGTGATCGGTGCTGACAAGATGTCGTCGATCACTGACTATACGGACCGTCAGACTTGTGTGCTTTTCGGTGATGGTGCCGGAGCCGTGCTCGTTGATGCCCGTGAGGAAGAGGATGGAGATGAGAATTTGGGCTATCAGAACTCGTTCCTCCGTACCGACGGTAAGGGTCTGCCTTTCCTTCATATCAAGGCAGGTGGCTCTGTATGTCCTTCTTCACAGTTTACCATTGATCATCGTCTGCATTACATTTATCAGGAAGGTCGTACGGTATTCCGTTATGCAGTGACCGATATGAGCGATGACGTGCTGGAGGTGATGAAGCGTAACAACTTGAGCAAGGACGATGTTGACTGGGTAGTGCCCCACGAGGCCAACTTCCGTATCATTGATGCAGTGGCCAAGCGTGCCGAGTTGGATATCAACAAGGTGCTCATCAATATCGACCACTATGGTAACACCTCTGCCGCCACGATTCCTCTCTGCCTGTGGGACTATGAGAGCCGTCTGAAGAAGGGCGACAATGTCATCTTCACTGCTTTCGGAGCCGGTTTCGTTCATGGAGCCAGCCTCTATAAGTGGGCTTACGATGGTGACAAGGTGAGTCAGAAAAAGTAACTGCGCATCTGTACCGGATGGGTCGAACCGTCCTTAACTATATCAGAACGCAGCCTTGCACATTAATTATTAAGGTGTGAGGCTGCGTTTTTCGCATTTTCCATAATTCAACATAGGTCTCTCTAGGCCTTTGGTCAATATGAAAGCAGCATAATAGCATGCATAAAGCCGGATTTGTAAATATCGTAGGAAATCCTAACGTAGGCAAGTCGACGCTCATGAATCAGCTCGTGGGCGAGAAAATTTCCATTGCCACTTTTAAAGCTCAGACGACCCGTCACCGTATCATGGGTATTGTCAATACGGAAGACTCGCAGATCGTATTCTCCGATACACCAGGCGTGCTCAAGCCCAACTATAAGATGCAGGAGATGATGCTTGCCTTCTCAGAGAGTGCGTTGGCCGATGCCGACATTCTGCTCTATGTCACTGATGTGGTGGAGAATCCTGAGAAGAACATGGATTTTCTGGAAAAGGTGGCAAAGATGACCATCCCCGTCATTCTGCTTGTCAATAAGATCGACGAGACTGACCAGCGTCATCTCGGCGACATTGTAGAGCATTGGCATAAGCTGTTGCCCAATGCGGAGATACTGCCTATTTCAGCCAAAAACAAGTTCGGTACGGATCTGCTCATGAAACGCATCCAGGAGTTGCTGCCCGAGAGCCCTGCCTATTTTGCTAAGGACCAGCTTACCGACAAGCCAGCCAAGTTCTTCGTTTCGGAGATCATTCGAGAGAAGATCCTGCGCTATTACGACAAGGAAATTCCCTATTCGGTGGAGGTGGTTGTTGAGCGTTTCAAGGAGGATAATCACCATATTCATATCAATGCGGTGATCTATGTGGAGCGTGACTCGCAGAAAGGCATCATCATCGGCCATCAGGGTCTGGCTCTGAAAAAAGTGTCTACCGAAGCACGTCGCTCGCTCGAGCGCTTCTTCGGCAAGGCTATTTACTTGGAACTCTATGTGAAAGTGGATAAAGACTGGCGTAATAACCAGCGTGAGCTTGACAATTTCGGATATAATCCGCAATAAGGAGAGGGGACAGTCCTATGGGACAGTCTCACTATCCATACTTATCAATCCATCGGTGTCCTGAATAGAAAGAGGGCATACTCTTCCTCCGTTTGCGTGAGAGACCGCATATTTTTAGTCTGTTGCGTAGCAGCGGACTTCCCGTCCGTCTGTTCCGGAGTTAGGGCCGAAGAATGTAAAACTTCAGTAATCAAACAAACATGGGAAAATTAGTAGCTATCGTAGGTCGCCCGAATGTGGGTAAGTCTACATTGTTCAATCGCCTGACCCATACTCGTCATGCTATCGTGAGTGATACGGCAGGCACTACGCGTGACCGCCAGTATGGTAAGGTGGAGTGGAATGGAAAGGTATTCTCGCTCGTCGATACGGGCGGATGGGTGGTTAATTCGGACGATGTGTTTGAGGAGGCTATCCGCGAACAGGTGCTGGTTGCCACACAGGAGGCAGACCTAGTGCTTTTTGTCGTTGATGTGGAGACTGGTGTGACCGACTGGGATGAGGACGTGGCCAACATTCTACGCCGTGCGAAGCTCCCCGTAGTGCTTGTGGCCAACAAGGTGGACAACAGTGGCAATGCCTACGAAGCAGCCCAATTCTATAGTCTCGGACTGGGAGAGCCCCAGTGTGTGAGTGCCATTTCAGGTAGTGGCACAGGCGATTTGCTCGATTTTATCCTCGATCGTCTTCCCCAGGATCAGAAGGAAGAAGTGGAGGAGGAGATACCCCGTTTCGCTGTCGTAGGACGTCCTAATGCCGGCAAGTCAAGCATTATCAATGCCTTTATAGGTGAGGATCGTCATATTGTGACAGAGATAGCCGGAACGACGCGCGACTCGATTTATACCCGGTACACTAAGTTCGGATTCGATTTCTATCTCGTCGATACTGCCGGTATCCGCCGTAAGAACAAGGTGACAGAGGATCTTGAGTTCTATAGTGTGATGCGTTCTATCCGTGCCATAGAGAACAGTGATGTCTGTATACTTATGATTGATGCCACACGTGGTATTGAAGGACAGGATATGAACATTTTCCAGCTGATCCAGAAGAATAATAAGAGTCTTGTAGTCGTGGTAAACAAGTGGGATCTGGTAGAAGACAAGTCACAGAAGGCTATAGACTTCTTTAAGAATGCTATCTACCAGCGTATGTCTCCGTTCGTTGACTTCCCCATTATTTTTGCTTCGGCACTTACCAAGCAACGTATCTTCAAAGTGTTGGAGACGGCTAAGGATGTATATCTGAACCGTACTCGTCACATCGGTACGAACAAGCTCAATGAGGTGATGTTGCCTATCATTGAACAGACGCCACCTCCTTCGACAAAAGGTAAGTATATCAAGATCAAGTATTGCTCGCAGCTTCCCAATACGCACATTCCTTCTTTTGTGTTCTATGCCAATCTGCCGCAATATATCAAGGAGCCCTATCGTCGTTTCCTGGAAAATAAGATCCGTGAGAACTGGCAGATGCATGGTTGCCCGATCAATATCTTTATCCGTCAGAAATAATAATGAAGAGGAATAAGATCATCATATTGTCTTTGGCCGTAATGGCGCTTGTATCGTGTGATCCTGGCAAACGCCAGAGTCCGGATGTGGCGGCCCTTACGGCCAAAGCCTATTACGAACAGTTGCTTCAGGGCAGATATGAGGATTGGGTGGATGCTCACTATCAGCCGGAAAAGATCCCGGCAAGCTATCGGGAGCAGTTGATTGCCAATGCAAAGATGTTTGTCGGACAGCAGAAGGAAGAGCACCATGGCATTGATAGCATCCGTATTGCCAGTGCTCAGACCGACAGTGTCCACCATGTTTCCAATGTCTTTCTCACCTTCTTCTATGGTGACAGTATCCATGAGGATATTGTCGTACCTATGATACAGGTGAATGGCAATTGGTATATGAAATAAAGGTATTTTGTGATGAACGCATATTCGCCGGAGGAGCGTCCGGCGATGGCGTATGACCTAACGCTCAGTGCAGAAAGGCGCGGATGGCAGTGATGATCCAGATGGAGTGAAAGAGATGCAGCTTCTTTATGAAGGTGCAGATCGAAGGTGATGGTCCTGCCGCAACGCTTGTCTGCTACTCTGTAACGGACACGGAATTGATTATAAAAGTATAACGTGTCCCCGATAATCTTTACACCTGAAAACCGACTACCTTACAACTAATCGTAGCAAGAGGAACGGCGTATTCTGGCGATTTATTATCCGATAACTTTTAACCTATAAATGAATTTCTATTGCTTATGAGAGAATTGCTGATGCTGATTTTATTGCTATGCAGCCTGTATGCCAAGGCACAAAACGACCGGACCTGGCAACAGTATTTTGATGAGGAGTCACTGCCGGAAGACCTAGATGCCGAAAGCGGAGAGATCACATACGATGAGTTGAGCGATCTGGCACAGAACCCTCTCGACCTGAACACTTGCCGGCGTGAGGATTTGGAACGCCTTCCATTCTTGTCTTCGCAGCAGGTGATGGATATCATGGAATATCGCGACCGTTATCATCGTTTTGAGTCGACATCAGAGTTGATGATGATCACGTCACTCGACTGGCGCGACCGTGAGCGCCTTCTTCCTTTCGTCACGGTAGTATCGGAGGCGCGTGACACGGTTCCTTCCTTTAAATCCCTATTGCGTCGTCCCAAGCAGGAAGTGGTGGGAACTATTAAAATACCGTTTTATAAGCGTGAAGGTGACAAGGAGGGATATTTGGGATATCAGTACCGTCATTGGCTGCGCTATACTCTTACAGCCGGACAGCATCTAAAGATTGCCCTCATAGGATCGCAGGATGCCGGTGAGCCGTTTTTCTCGAATGGCAATTCCTTAGGTTATGATTTCTATTCGGGTTATGTCCTGCTTCGTCATATAGGCCATCTGAAAGCAGCGGTGGTCGGTCGTTATAAGCTCCGCTTCGGTATGGGACTGGTGCTGAACACATCGTTTGGCATGGGAAAGCTTGCCACACTTTCCACGTTGGGCCGTTCGTCTAACAGTATCACAGGTCACGGTAGCCGGTCTGAAGGCTCTTATCTGCAGGGAGGTGCAGCAACAGTGACACTCGTCAAAGGGCTCGATCTCACGGGATTCGTCTCTTGGCGGAAGATCGATGCCACGCTGACCGACTCTGGCGATTCCATCGTCACGATCCTCAAGACAGGCTATCACCGGACGGCCAGTGAGATGAGGCGTCGACGCGATGCGTCACAGCTGGTGGCAGGCGGCAATATCAATTATTTCCGAAATGGATTTCATTTAGGTGTGACAGGATTCTACAGTAGTTTTGACAAGACGCTCGCGCCCGACAATGGACAAATATACCGACGCTGGTATCCTGCCGGACGGCAGTTCTGGAATGCCGGTGTGGATTACGGATATCTTTCCAATAAGTTCACCTTTGCGGGAGAGACGGCTACAGGCAGTAGCGGTGGCCTTGCCACCCTTAATAGTGTGAGCTTCCAGGCCTCTTCGCAGCTTTCGTTAGTAGCTGTCCAGCGTTTCTACGCCTATCAGTATCGCAGTCTTTTCAGCAACAGTTTCTCGGAAGGTGGGTACGTTAATAATGAAAGTGGTGTATATTTTGGTGTCAACTATGCTCCTCTGCAAGGAGTATCATTACAAGTCTATACCGATTACAGCTATTTTGCATGGGCCACCTATCGGGCTTTGCCTGGAAGCCGCCGTTGGGATAATATGTTGACGGTTACGGTAGAGAAAGGTCCTTGGACTTTGTTGGCCCGCTACCGGTTAAAATTGTCGCATCAGAATCTCAATACGGAGGAAGCCGATAAGGATGATTACAGTCATGCTGTCGTGTCAACAGACAGTAAGCTGCTGCTTAATAAGACGGATCATAAAGGTCGTCTTTCTTTGGCTTACAATTCGGATCATTGGCAGTTCAAGACGCAGGGTGATATCTCGTACAGCTATTTTCGTGAAGGCAGTTTTGGTTGGATGGTCTCGGAGGTGGCCGGTTGTCGGTATGGCCGCTGGCGGCCTTCGGGCATGGCTGGGCTCCCAACGCAATGGCTGGCTATTTTCATACGGCTGATTACGACTCGCGACTTTACGTCTATGTGCCTGGTGTGCTCTATCAGTTCTCCTTCCCTTCGTTCTATGGTAAGGGTGTCCATTGTGCGCTTAACGTGCGTTGCGATTTCTCTTCGCACCTGATGGCTATCGCACGGCTGTCCGCTACCAACTATTTCGACCGCTCCTCTATCTCTTCCGGTTTGCAGATGATCGACAGCAGTTCAATGACGGATCTGGAGCTCCAATTGCGTTGGAAGTTCTAATAAATAATACAACAGCCCCGACCGCTTCCGTGATGGGAAAGCCGCCGGGGCTGTTTGTATATGGATCGCAGATGTCGGATTCGCAGATCACCTCTTGGGGTGTAGTCTTTCCGGCAGGTGACGATGATTATTCGCTGATCTTGTCGAGTGCCTGTTTTATGTCGTTGAGGATGTCATCTGTGTCCTCAATGCCGACGCTGAGGCGGATCTGGTCGGGTGCGATGCCGGCCTCGCGCAGCTGTTCGTCAGTGAGTTGGCGGTGGGTGTGGGCGGCAGGCTGGAGGATGCAAGAGCGTGCGTCAGCCACATGGGTGACGATGCAGATGAGTTTTAGCGCGTCCATGAATTTTACAGCTGTGTCGCGGTCGCCTTTCAGGCCAAAGGCCAGTACGCCGCAGCTGCCGTTAGGTAGATATTTCTGTGCAAGTTCATAGCTCTCGTCACCGGGCAGTCCTGGATAGCGTACCCATGCCACACGAGGATCGCTTTGCAGGTATTTGGCCACGGCCAGGGCGTTCTTACAGTGCTGGGGCATGCGGAGATGGAGCGTTTCCAGACCAAGATTGAGTAAGAATGAGTTCATGGGAGCAGGCACCGAACCGAGGTCGCGCATCAGTTGGGCCACGAGTTTTGTGGTGTAGCCCATCTTGCCGAAGGCCTTTGTATAGGTCAGGCCGTGGTATGACTCATCGGGTGTGCATAGTCCGGGATACTTTTGGGCGTGTTTGTCCCAGTCGAAATTGCCACTGTCGACTACGGCGCCACCTACCTGTGTGGCATGTCCATCCATATATTTTGTTGTGGAATGCGTGACGATGTCGGCTCCCCATTCAAAGGGACGGCAGTTGATAGGTGTGGCGAAGGTGTTGTCGACGATGAGGGGCACGCCATTCTGATGGGCGATGCGGGCGAAGCGCTCAATATCGAGCACGCGGCAACCGGGGTTGGAAATCGTTTCGCCAAAGAGTACTTTCGTATTGGGGCGGAAAGCGGCCTGGATCTCTTCGTCGGAAGCCTCGGGAGAGACGAAGGTACAGTCGATGCCGAGCTTCTTCATCGTCACACCGAAAAGGTTGAAGGTGCCGCCGTAGATCTCGTTGGAGGCTACGATATGGTCGCCTGCCTCACAGATGTTGAATACGGCATAGAAGTTAGCGGCCTGTCCGCTGGAGGTGAGCACACAGCCCACACCGCCTTCAAGGGCGGCTATCTTGGAAGCGACAGCGTCGTTGGTCGGGTTCTGGAGTCGGGTGTAGAAATAGCCTTCCTTCTTCAGGTCGAAGAGTTGGGCCATTTCGTCGCTGTCATCATATTTAAAAGTTGTACTTTGGTAGATCGGCACAACACGTGGCTCACCGTTCTTGGGTTGCCATCCTCCTTGTACGCAGAGAGTGGCTGGCTTGAGATTTTTCGTCATAGTGTCTATATATATTTTATGGGCATATGCCCGTCGTTTTTGTTTGCAAAAATAAAGAAAATGTGTTACAATGGCAAACAATCCTCACGAAAAGACATTTTTCTGTGACATATTAATTTATTTTTAACTCCAATCGGGTATTAGAGGTTGGGTAAATTTCAAACGATTGTCAGGTAGAACGCCAGCAAGAAGCAGGAAGAAATTGGACAAGTGAATAAAAGAATCAGTGATCTAATGATTGATTTTAGGTTAGCTGTTTAGTGGCTTTTCTCCATTTTCTTATTGAGGCTGTTGATGGAATCAGAAATTTTGTCTTAATGCGCATATTATGGTAATCTGACCGATTGATGAGAGTGAAAAACAGATTTGAGCAATGATTTTTATAAACGTGAGGAAACGTTTCTTGCGGTTTTGGAAAGTTTGGTGTATATTTGCATATATAAAATCCCGCACGGTAGTGTGTGACTTCTTCAATCTAAAAAACAACTATTCAAATGAGAGATTTCCTGAAAAACGTCGGCGCTACGGTCGTCGGTATGCTTCTTGTCGGTATGATAGTCATTGCATTGGGTGTGATGAGCGTGATAGGAATGGTAGCTTCCTCGTCGCAGACGAAGACCTTGGCGAAGAATTCCGTATTGGTACTTCGCCTTAATGGCACTCTGAAGGAACAGGCTTCAGATGCCGGTATGTTTAGCAGCTTGCAGGGTAGTACCACTTTAGGAATGAATGAGTTGCTGCCGGCCATTCGTAAGGCTATGGCCAACGATAAGATTCGGGGCATTTATATCGAGGCTGGTCAGTTGGCTGCCTATCCTTCGCAGTTGCAGGAGTTGCGTGCAGCCCTTTTGGATTTCCGCAAGAGTGGTAAGTGGATCATTGCCTATGGTGAGGAGTATTCACAGGGATGTTACTATCTAGCCTCTGTCGCTGATAAGATTTTCCTCAATCCGGTGGGCAGTGTCGACTGGCACGGCCTGGGTGGAGAGACGCTCTATCTGAAGGACCTGCTGGCTAAGATCGGCGTGAAGGCTGTGCCTATTAAAGTGGGTAAGTACAAGAGCGCCACAGAGATGTTCACAGAGACAAAGATGAGCGATGCTGACCGCCAGCAGACCCAGCGCTATTTGGACGGCATTTGGCAGACCATGACCGAGGGTGTGGCCCGTAGCCGTCGGCTGAAGACCGATTCACTCAATGCCTGGGCCGACCGCTTGATATCGCTTGACGATGCGCAGGTGTTTGTGAAGAACCATATGGTCGATCAGTTGCTCTATGCAGATCAGGTGAAGGCTGCTGTGAAACGACGCCTCAATCTTAATGAGGGAGATCTAATCTCTCAGGTGACGCCTGCTGATATGGCGGCTGCGCCGGAGAAGGCCGAAGGCGGACAGGTAGCGGTCTATTATATGGAAGGTGACATAGTGAACGACGCCTCTCTGATGGGATTCCGTAATGGGGAGACGTTCATAGCTGCCAGAGATGTGGTGAGAGATCTGGATGATCTGCGCACTGATGACGGCGTGAAGGCGGTGGTGCTCCGTATTAACTCAGGTGGTGGCGATGCGTTCGCTTCCGAACAGATATGGCATGCGGTGCAGTTGCTTTCTAAGAAGAAGCCCGTTGTCGTGTCGATGAGCGGCATGGCAGCTTCAGGAGCCTACTATCTTAGTTGCGGCGCACCTTATATTGTTGCTGAGCCGAATACACTGACTGGTAGCGTGGGTATTTTCGGATTGCTCTTCGATACTACCGATTTGTTGAACAACAAGTTGAATATTCATTTCGATGAGGTGGCCACCAACCGCAATGCTACTTTCGGAGCTGCCGGCAAGCCAATGTCCGCCGAGCAGACTCGGCTGTTGACGAAGGCCATTCAGCGTGGCTACAATCTCTTCAAGAGCCGTGTGGCTCAAGGTCGTCATCTTACGATGGAACAGGTGGAGGAACGTGCTCAAGGGCATGTGTTCCTTGGGCAGGACGCTTTGAAACTTAAGATGGTCGATGAGCTCGGTGGCTTGGATGTGGCAGTTAGGAAGGCTGCTCGGATGGCACGGCTCACAGACTATCATACGGAGGACTATCCCGAAGCCATGGACTTTATGGATCAGCTTCTCAATCAGATGATGGGTTCAACAGATACGGTACTTGACGAGCAGCTGCAGCTTCATCTGGGCACGCTTTATCAGCCGTTGATGATGTTGCACAGAGTGCAGGCGATGGACCGTATGCAAATGCGTGCACCTTATGTGATGATCATGAACTAAGGCCTGTGTCATGGTCTTTATCAGATATTGCAAGGCCGGGCGGCTCTGAAAAGAGTCTTCCGGCCTTTTTTATTTTGATGAGAAGGTGCGTCTTCAAGGCAACTCCACGGTATGGAATGACTAGGATGTCTTATCGTGATGTGCCAGGACGAGTTTGTATCTATGAATGTTAATCTGCCTGAGATAACGGCATATAAATAAAATGGCACGGTTCTATTTGTCGTTCCTATTTCTGGATACAGTCTCGCTCATATATCTGCCGCATCAATCTCTCGATGAAAATGCTGAAATGATATAGGCCTATATCATTCAAAGAAGTAATATGGCTTAGAGGCCAAAGATTATGTAATCTCAAGCTGATGAATATAATGATCCCTCGACATAGGCGAGAATCCGCTTAAATACAAGGACTGCACCATTTTTAAAAGAAAGAAGGGCAGAATATAAATCAAGGGGGGTGCTGTTTCAGGTCTTGGCTGGTTCTAATCTGTTCGTTCTGGAGATATGCGGTTGGGGGCGTTCCTGCTATGTCAATAAGCGTTCCTCTTTTGTTTGTGACGTTTCTATGGTAGGATGGAGAATGGAAGCTACTGCTTAGTATGTGGATAGGGGCGGGCCTAAGATAAAATAGGCTGTCTCGGAATGCCGGGACAGCCTATGGGTCTTATGGAAATTAGAGTCTTATTACCAGGCGACGCTCATACCCACTGACAGGCTGGCATTAGAGGTAAGAGGGATAAATTCCTTACTGGTCTTGCCAAGAATATGGTCCATTCCGATGTAGAAGTTATATCCCTTAGGATGGATGTTAAGTATCCATCCCATGCTGGTAGTAAAGCTGTTGACAGCAAAGCTGACACCTCCATCGAGCCAGTTGAGTGGTGTCCAATTGGCGCTAAGACGTCCTTCTGTCCAAGAGTATGAACCATTGATACGGGTACTACTCAATGCTCCGAAAGTGATCTTACGATAGACGGGCAGGTTATATTCAGCACCTACATTGATAGTGGCACCGATACTGGTGGTACGGCTGCCTTGATCGCCGTTGTCCTTCAGATTAATGAAGTCTGTGATCTGATCGCCGTAATTGTCTATCTGGTCATCAATGGTCGTACCGTGATCGCTCGATACAGACAGATCACGGAAACCGTTGAATTCAAAACGGTCTGCTCTGTTCACTGCCTGCATATCGTTGCTCCAGTTGATGAAACCGAGATCGAGAACAGCGGCATTGACGGTCCAGTCTTCATTGATCTTGTACACACCTCCCAGATCGATAGCCATACCAAATCCTCCTATGCCTGCTCCGTCGACATCGGCACTGGTGATCTTGTCATATTCGCCTTTCTCCGGGTCGTTGTATTGGTCCTTCTCAGACTTGTAAGTGAAACCTTTCATCGATACATCTGCTGTTGCTGTACCAGAGATGATCCATTTCTCGTTGGAAGCGAGATTAGCCGTCACATTTTTGAATTGGAAGTCGGCACTGGCGACACCTACGAGGAATTTCAGTTTGGCACCTAAACGCAATTTATCATTGATCTGGCGTGAGTGACCGAGGGCCAGTTCTACATACGATTTGGCTCCTACATTGATGTCACCTATATTATAGGTCTGGTTGCCTGTGTTCTTGGCAAATGCAAAGAGCTCGTAAGGCATAGATGTACCGAATTATTGCTGTCCGGTAAAAAAGGAAATGGCATAATAATTCATCCCGAAGCCCTTTTAAATCAGGCTTCGGGGCTTTTTTTCAAAAAAGTAAGCTCCCCCTAATCAAAAAGTGTCAAGCCAGGCGGTGATTTTTCAGCCTTCTTGTCGAGCATATCGTTCCAGGTTTTGTCCGGTTCCTCCATGAAAGCGATAAAATTTATGTAATACATAAGTGTAAGACGCAGCATGGTGACAACCTGTGAGAAAGCACAATTTCTTTTGATATTTCTTGAAAGGACAGTTATCAGTAAATTGGCTATCAGGACTACCCAAGTCTGTATCTGTATGGCATTGACACTGTCCCCATAGAAGAAATGAAGCGGGAAGTTCTGCTTGAGCTGCTTATATAGCGATTCTATGGCCCAACGGAGACGGTAAATCTCCGAGATGTCTTCTATCGGGAATTCAAAATTATTGGTCAACAGTACAACCGGCCTCTTGTTTTCGTAAAATATCGTCACTTTCCTTGCTTCATGCGTGAGTTCCCCCCTTATGAAGCGTATTTTCTGATCATTATGCGTTACCTGTCCGTCCG
>OGQM01001617.1_pt1 | contig 15225 bp, 11 predicted proteins | sample 1553191 | NCBI WGS metagenome assembly OGQM01 (sample SAMEA2579954, study PRJEB22360) | human gut metagenome | biome: human gut; feature: human-associated habitat; material: faeces | place: Denmark | collected 2008/2010 | reverse complement strand
AAACTGCACCCGAAATCTATCAAATAGCACCTAAAAACTGTCAATTGATAGTTTTTCCCCTAAAGTGTGTTTGAAATCCGTCTGCCTGAAAGAGAAAACTTCCGTAAACTTGCAATATCAAGATTAACGAAAAAAAACATAGCACATATGAACAATATAACATTTAAAAAAGACCTGCTCGGAGTTCAAGACGATTTATTGCGTTTTGCATACAAACTTACTTCCGACCGTGAAGAAGCCAACGACCTCTTGCAGGAAACATCCCTGAAAGCTCTGGATAACGAAGAGAAGTATACGCCCGATACTAATTTCAAAGGATGGATATACACCATCATGCGCAATATCTTCATCAACAATTACCGCAAAGTGGTGCGTGACCAGACTTTCGTGGATACCACGGACAATCTCTATCACCTGAACCTGCCGCGCGACGCCGCTTTTGAAAGCACAGAAAGCGCATATGACCTGAAAGAGATGCACCGCATTGTCAACGCCCTTCCACGGGAGTACAAGATTCCCTTCTCCATGCATGTCTCCGGCTTCAAATACCGCGAAATTGCAGAGAAGCTAGGGTTGCCCTTAGGCACGGTAAAGAGCCGCATTTACTTCACCCGCCAAAAACTACAACAAGACTTGAAGGATTTTGTTTAAGCACTCAGCATATAAAACCAGTGATTTCCATAAATTAAGAAGAGTACAGATTTTAGTTGTATCAAAAGAGAGAAAGGCAGGCCGGGACAATCCCGCGTCTGCCTTTCATGGTCTCGCCCCTTGTATTTCGTACACAAACTCATTCAAGCCGTTACGCTTTGCGACAATATTATTTACAAAAATCAGGATAGCAATCTCTGGCTACATCCCACTTTTCCACCTATCCGAGGCACTGAAAGCTAACCAAAGCCACCCGAAAACTGCCAATTGTTAGATTTTACCCCAAAGAGAGTTTGATTTCCGTCTATCAAAAAGAGAAATCATCCGTAGCTTTGCATCATCAATAAAACGAACAATAATTTAAAAAACATCCATTATGAATAATAGAACATTTACCCAAGACCTACTCGGAGTTCAAAACGACTTATTACGCTTTGCATATAAATTAACCTCCGACCGCGAAGAGGCCAACGACCTGCTTCAAGAGACATCCCTGAAAGCTCTGGACAATGAAGAGAAGTACACACCTGATACCAACTTTAAAGGATGGATATATACCATCATGCGTAATATTTTCATCAACAATTACCGTAAAGTGGTACGTGACCAGACATTTGTAGATACCACAGACAATCTCTATCATCTGAACACGCCGCACGACCTCACACTCGACAGCACAGAAGGCGCCTACGACCTGAAGGAAATGCACCGCATTGTCAATGCCTTGCCACGTGAGTACAAGATACCTTTCTCCATGCATGTCTCCGGTTTCAAGTACCGTGAAATCGCAGAAAAGCTGAACCTCCCACTTGGAACAGTAAAGAGCCGCATCTTCTTTACCCGCCAGAAACTGCAACAGGAACTGAAAGATTTCAGATAAGAGAATACGGCAACCTAAGAATTGTTTATTAATTGGCCGGATAAAAAAGTAAATATGCTTATCTTTGGGCAATCATGGGACACAAACCAAGATACCTAAAGAAAAACCGAGTAATTAATAAACAACATGAAGAAACAGACAATCATTACAGCCTGCACATTTGCAGCAATGACAATGGCTACTCCTGCCGTTTTTGCCGTACAGCCGGCCATGAGTAACCACGTATGCGCCTCCGACGCTATCAAGAAAGACAACCGACCGGTAGAATCAAAACGACTGTTCCGTTCCAAAGCCGTAGAAGAACAAATTCAACGGATACAGCAGCTGCTGAAAAATCAGAAGCTGTCATGGATGTTCACTAACTGCTTTCCCAACACGCTGGACACCACCGTCCATTTCCGCAAGGACAAGAAAGACGGGAAGCCCGACACATTTGTCTACACCGGAGATATCCATGCCATGTGGCTCCGCGACTCAGGTGCGCAGGTGTGGCCCTACGTACAGCTGGCCAATGAAGACAAGGAACTGAAGACGATGCTTGCAGGAGTCATCAACCGCCAATTCAAGCTGATTAATGTAGACCCGTTTGCCAACGCCTTCAACGACGGCCCCATCCCCGACGGACACTGGAAAACCGACCTTACCGACATGAACGACGAGGTGCACGAGCGTAAATGGGAAATCGATTCACTGTGTTATCCGCTACGCCTTGCCTACCATTACTGGAAAACGACCGGTGATACAAGCATCTTCGATGCCGAGTGGATAAAAGCAATCCAAAACATCCTGACCACCTTCCGCGACCAACAGCGCCGTGACGGACGCGGTTCCTACCATTTCCAGCGGGTAACTGAACGCGCACTGGACACGATGACCAACGACGGCTGGGGCAATCCGGTGAAACCGGTCGGACTGATTGCATCTTCTTTCCGCCCTTCCGATGACGCCACCACCTTCCAATTCCTGATACCCTCCAACTTCTTCGCCGTATCTTCGCTGCGTAAGGCAGCCGAGATTCTGACTGAAGTCAATAACCGCCCGGAGCTTGCAAAAGAATGTACCGACCTGGCCGGAGAAGTAGAAACCGCCCTACGAAAATACGCTACCTACAACCATCCCAAATACGGCACCATCTATGCCTTCGAGGTAGACGGTTTCGGCAACCACCTTCTGATGGACGACGCCAATGTACCGAGCCTTATCGCACTGCCCTATCTGGGCGATGTGGACATCAACGATCCTATTTACCAGAACACCCGTCGTTTCGTATGGAGCGAGGATAACCCATACTTCTTCAAAGGTACGGCAGGCGAAGGCATTGGAGGTCCGCACATCGGCTACGACATGATTTGGCCGATGAGCATCATGATGAAAGCCTTCACAAGCCAGAACGATGAAGAGATTAAAACTTGCGTGAAGATGTTGATGGATACAGAAGCCGGAACCGGCTTTATGCACGAGTCTTTCCACAAAGACAATCCCGCCAAGTTCACCCGCGCCTGGTTTGCATGGCAAAACACATTGTTTGGCGAACTCATTCTAAAACTGGTGAACGAGGGCAAGCTAGACTTGCTGAACAGCATACAGTAAAAAAACATTTATCCCCCCTGGATTCTGTGGATGAATGTAATAATCAACCACTCCAGGGGGAATATTATCACTCCTCCCTCCCATCATCTTCCGGTAAGTAGTAACGTTCACAAAATAGACGGGAAGTTAACAAAAAAAGTTTCAGAAGTTAATACTAAAACAAGAAAGAGTTAAGAAAGAGCTTTATCCCAAACTTTGGTTTTTCCAAACCAAGCCTGGGGATAGAGAAACCAAGTCTTGGTTTAGATATCCGCAAAGCTGGGAAAGAAGTTTCCCACCCAAGACACCATTCCACCAACAAGCGACTTTCAAACCAAAGACCGTCATCCTCAACCGAATCTTTTCAAAAGAGACTACACGAATCCCCCACCAGCAAAGCGTTTCAAAAGCAGCTTCATTATCAAATGAATAAGCTATCAACAAGGTGTTGAAAACTTCTTCCTAAGATTTTAGTTAAAAGATTGTGGGGAATTGTGGGGAAATGTGTATTTTTACCGTCGCTTATTATAATAAGGTGAGAAATGATACAATTTTTAGGTAATATCGAGGCTAAGGCGGATGCAAAAGGAAGAGTTTTCATCCCGGCCACCTTCCGGAAACAGCTGCAAGCCGCTTCTGAAGAAAGACTCGTGTTGCGTAAGGACGTGTATCAGGATTGCCTGGTGCTCTACCCGGAAAGTGTATGGTTTGCCACTCAAAACCAACTTCGCTGCCGACTGAATAAATGGAACGCCAAACAACAAATGATTTTCCGCCAGTTCGTAAGTGACGCGGAAGTCATGACCCCTGACGGGAACGGACGCATCCTGCTCCCAAAACGTTACCTGCAAATGGCGGGTATACAAAGTGATGTCCGCTTCATTGGTGTGGACAACACAATAGAAATCTGGGCTAAGGAACGTGCCGACCAACCATTCATGAACCCCGACGAGTTCAGCGAGGCTCTTGAAGAACTGCTGGGAGACGAAAATATTTGTTGTGACGAAAATAAGCTATAAACAACAGATGATGAAAGAAGAAACAACATATCACATCCCCGTATTGCTGATGCCGAGCGTAGATGCAATGAACATCCGTCCGGACGGCACGTATGTAGACGTAACGTTTGGTGGAGGAGGACATTCGCGCGAGATACTGTCCCGCCTGGAAGACGGCGGCCGGCTGCTGAGCTTCGACCAGGACGAGGATGCGGAACGTAACATTGTGAACAACCCGCATTTTACATTCGTACGCAGCAACTTCCGCTACCTGCACAACTTCCTACGCTATCACGGCATCGAAAAAGTGGATGCCATACTTGCCGACCTCGGCGTATCTTCCCATCACTTTGATGACAGCGAACGGGGATTCTCCTTCCGCTTCGACGGGGCACTGGATATGCGTATGAACAAGCGTGCCGGCCTGACCGCTGCCGACATCGTGAATACCTACGAAGAAGAAAAGCTGGCCGATATTTTTTATCTGTACGGCGAACTGAAGAACAGCCGGAAACTGGCATCTGTCATCGTTAAGGCACGGGCTACGCAGAGAATTGCCACCATCGGCGAATTTCTGGAAATCGTCAAGCCACTCTTCGGCCGCGAACGCGAGAAGAAAGAACTGGCAAAAGTATTCCAGGCATTGCGCATTGAGGTAAACCAGGAAATGGAAGCACTGAAAGAAATGCTGTATGCGGCAACAGAAGCGCTAAAGCCGGGAGGCCGCCTGGTGGTGATAACCTATCACTCCCTGGAAGACCGTATGGTGAAGAATATCATGAAAACCGGCAACGTGGAAGGCAAGGCCGAAAAAGATTTTTTCGGGAACGTATTGACCCCGTTCCGGCTAGTCAACAACAAAGTGATTGTACCGGACGAGGAAGAGATAGAGCGCAATCCGCGTTCGCGCAGCGCCAAGCTGAGAATTGCAGAAAGAGTAATGAATGATTAGTGACTAGCAATGGAAAAGAAGCAAGAAGAAAAGAATACGGAAAAGGTGAAAAAACGCACCTCACTGAAGAACATCATCGGAGGCGACATTCTGGCCACAGACTTCTTCCGCCGCCAAGCCGGATTGTTGTTCCTTATCATGGTGCTTATCATTATTTACATCAACAACCGTTACGAATGCCAACTGCAACTGATAGAGATAGACAATCTTAAAAAAGAGCTGATAGACATCAAGTACGATGCCCTGACACGCAGTTCGGAATTGATGGAGCGGAGCCGCCAATCGCGCATCGAGGAATACATCGCCACCAAAGAAAGCGATTTGCAGACTTCCACTAATCCACCGTACTTACTAAAATAATGGAGAATTGAGGATTAAAGTAATTTCAATAGTACATCGTAAATCGTTAAATCGTAAATAACATTGGCTGTAAATAAAAAAAACATAATGACCCGTTACTTCTTCGTCGTCCTACTCATGGGGTTGGTGGGGATAGCTATTGTTGTGAAAGGCGCCATGATTATGTTTGCTGAGCGACAGTACTGGCACGATGTAGCCGACCGCTTCGTAAAAGAGAATGTAACGGTGAAGCCCAACCGGGGAAATATCCTGTCCTCGGATGGCAAACTGATGGCAAGTTCGCTGCCGGAATATAAAATATATATGGACTTCATGTCCGGCGAAAGGGACGAGAAGCGCCGCAAAAAGGACCAGCAGCGCAAGGATTCTATCTGGAAAGCCAATTTCGATTCCATCTGTATCGGGCTTCATCAGATTTTTCCGGACATCAGTGCCGCCACCTTCAAAAGCCATCTGCGCAAGGGGCGGGAGATGAAGAGCCGGAACTACAACATTCTTCCCAACCGCAACCGGCGCATCTCTTACATTCAGTATAAGGAAGCCAAGCGGTTACCCGTATTCAAGATGAACAAGTACAGAGGCGGGTTCCACGAACAGATATACAACCAGCGTAAAAAGCCGTTCGGTTCTTTGGCAGCCCAAACCCTGGGCCGTCTCTATGCCGATACAGCCATGGGAGCCCGTAACGGCATTGAACTGGCCTTCGACACCCTGCTGAAAGGACGAAACGGTATTACCCACCGTCAGAAGGTGATGAATAAATACCTGAATATCGTAGACCTTCCCCCGGTAGACGGTTGTGACATCATATCCACCCTCGACGTAGGCATGCAGGACATCTGCGAAAAAGCCCTGGTAGACAAGTTGAAGGAAATCAATGCCAATGTCGGGGTAGCCGTACTGATGGAAGTGGCTACCGGAGAAGTAAAGGCCATTGTCAACATGATGAAAGCCGGAGACGGCAATTACTACGAAATGAACAGTAATGCCATCAGCGATATGTTGGAACCGGGCTCCACCTTCAAGACAGCCTCCATTATGGTGGCACTGGAAGATGGCAAGATAACCCCGGATACCGAGGTAGACACGGGCAACGGTATTATGAATATGTACGGCAGTAAGATGAGGGACCACAACTGGCACCGGGGAGGTTACGGAAAGATAGATGTGACACGTATTCTGGAAGTTTCTTCCAATGTGGGTGTCTCCTACCTCATCGACAAGCACTACAAGGATAATCCGCAGAAGTTCGTGGACGGTTTGAAGCGCATGAGCATCGACCAGCCGCTTCATCTGCAAATACCCGGTGAAGGGAAACCCAACATCAAAGGGCCTAAAGAGCGTTATTTTGCCAAAACGACTTTGCCGTGGATGAGTATCGGTTACGAAACCCAGGTACCTCCCATAAACATACTGACCTTCTACAATGCCATAGCCAACAACGGGGTCATGGTACGCCCCAAATTTGTGAAAGCAGCGGTAAAGGACGGTGAGGTAGTGAAAGAATATCCTACGGAAGTAATCAATCCCAAGATATGCTCCGACCATACCCTGACACAAATCCGCGAAATCCTTCGGAAAGTGGTATCGCAAGGATTGGCAAAACCTGCCGGCAGCAAACAGTTCTCCGTATCGGGCAAGACGGGTACGGCACAGATTTCTCAAGGAGCCGCCGGATATAAGTCGGGACGGGTGAACTACCTTGTAAGTTTCTGCGGATATTTCCCCTCGGAAGCACCCAAATACAGTTGCATCGTTTCCATCCAGAAGCCTGGGTTACCAGCTTCAGGCGGTCTGATGGCAGGTAGTGTCTTCGGGAAAATAGCAGAAAGAGTTTATGCCAAAGACCTGCGTTTTGACATACGCAGTGCCATAGACAGTACCACCAATGTGATTCCTCCCGTGAAAGCCGGAGAGATGAACGAAGCACTCCTTGTACTGAATGATTTGAAAGTGCCCGTTCAGAAACAGTTCGCCGGACAAAAGAAAAAGGAACAGTGGGGGCATACACAAGCAGCTCCGTCGGCAGTCATCCTGCAAGACCAGGAACCGGCCTCGGGCACCGTGCCCAGCGTGGTAGGTATGGGAGCGAAAGATGCTGTCTACCTTTTAGAGAGCAAAGGACTGAAAGTAAGGCTAAACGGCGTAGGACGGGTGAGGAACCAGTCCATAGCAAGCGGTAGCCGGATAGTGAAAGGACAAACCATAGCCCTGACACTACGTTAACATGAGAATAAACAAGATTTGGATATACACTATATATAATAAGGTATGAGATTAAGTGATTTGTTGCAAACAATACAGCCGGTCCGGATTGCCGGAAGTACAAGCATGGAGATAACGGGGGTGAATATAGATTCCCGCCTGATAGGAACCGGACATCTGTTCATGGCCATGCGTGGTACGCAGACCGACGGGCATGCCTATATTCCGGCTGCCATCGATAAAGGGGCTGTTGCAGTATTGTGTGAAGAATTGCCGGAAGAGCTTAAGGCCGGCATCACCTACATTCAGGTGAAAGACAGTGAAGATGCCGTAGGGAAAGTGGCTACCACTTTCTATGGCGCCCCTACATCCAAGATGGAACTCATCGGCGTGACCGGAACCAACGGAAAAACAACCGTTGCCACCTTATTATATAATACTTTCCGCTATTTCGGCTACAAGGTCGGACTGGTTTCCACTGTATGCAATTACATCGACGACCTGCCCGTACCGACCGAACACACCACCCCGGACCCGATAACCCTGAACCGCCTGCTTGGCGAAATGGCCGATTCCGGCTGCAAGTATGCCTTCATGGAAGTCAGTTCCCATTCCATTGCCCAAAAGCGCATCAGCGGTCTGAAGTTTGCCGGCGGTATTTTCACTAATCTGACCCGCGACCATCTGGATTATCATAAAACGGTGGAGAACTACCTCAAAGCCAAGAAAAAGTTCTTCGACGAACTGCCAAAAGGAGCTTTCAGCCTGACCAACCTGGATGACAAGAACGGACTTGTGATGACGCAGAATACCCGTTCGAAGGTATACACCTACTCTTTGCGTAGTCTTAGCGACTTCAAAGGCAAAGTCTTGGAGTCTCATTTCGAGGGAATGTTGCTCGACTTCAACAATCACGAACTGGCAGTACGTTTCATCGGAAAATTCAATGCCTACAACCTGCTGGCGGTATTCGGTACTGCCGTATTACTTGGCAAGAAAGAAGAGGATGTACTGGTTGCCCTCAGCACGCTGCATCCGGTAACCGGCCGCTTCGATGCCATCCGTTCACCGAAAGGCTACACCGCCATTGTGGACTATGCGCATACTCCAGACGCCCTGGTCAATGTATTGAACGCCATTCACGGAGTGCTGGAAGGAAAAGGGAAAGTGATTACCGTTGTGGGCGCCGGCGGCAACCGCGACAAAGGCAAGCGTCCCATCATGGCCAAAGAATCCGCCCGCTTGAGCGACCGGGTCATCATCACCTCCGATAACCCGCGCTTTGAAGAGCCGCAGGACATCATCAACGACATGCTGGCGGGACTGGATAAAGACGACATGCAGAAAACCATCAGCATCACCGACCGCCGCGAAGCCATCAAGACAGCCTGCATGCTGGCACAGCCGGGAGACGTGATTCTCGTTGCAGGCAAGGGACATGAGAATTATCAGGAAATTAAAGGTGTGAAACACCATTTTGACGATAAAGAGATATTAAATGAGATAATGTGCTGATATGCCAATGTGCTAATCGCCATGCGCATGTAGGATATTCATTCCTTTACCAGCAGATATACCAGACTATCAATTAGCATATTGGCACATTAGCACATTAAACAATTAAATAATTAACATCATGTTATACTATTTATTTCAATGGTTAGACAAATATGACTTCCCCGGTGCGGGCATGTTTGGCTATACATCCTTCCGTTCGTTGATGGCAATCATTCTGGCATTGCTCATTTCGAGTATCTGGGGAGATAAGTTCATCAATCTACTGAAACGCAAGCAGATTACTGAAACGCAACGTGATGCCAGCATCGACCCGTTCGGCGTAAACAAGGTGGGAGTACCCAGCATGGGCGGTGTCATCATTATTTTTGCCATACTCATTCCTTGCCTACTACTGGGCAAATTGAGCAATATTTATATGATATTGATGCTGATTACCACAATCTGGCTGGGGTCGCTGGGCTTTGCCGACGACTACATCAAGATATTCAAGAAGGACAAGGAAGGCCTGCACGGTAAGTTCAAAATCATCGGTCAGGTAGGCTTGGGACTTATCGTCGGACTGACTCTCTACCTCAGTCCGCAGGTGGTTATCCGCGAGAACATAGAAATAGAGAAACCGGACGGACAGATAGAAGTGGTGCATGCCGCCAAGGAAATCAAGGCAACACAGACCACCATCCCATTCTTCAAGAGCAACAACTTCGACTATGCCGACCTAGTGGGCTTCATGGGTGAACATGCCCAGACAGCAGGTTGGATACTGTTTGTGATTATCACGATTTTCGTAGTTACCGCCGTCAGCAACGGAGCCAACCTGAATGACGGAATGGACGGAATGGCGGCAGGGAACTCTGCCATTATCGGACTGACCTTGGGAATACTCGCCTACGTATCGAGCCACATCGAATATGCCGGCTACCTGAATATCATGTACATTCCCGGCTCGGAAGAACTGGTAATCTTTATCTGTGCCTTTATCGGTGCACTTATCGGCTTCTTGTGGTACAATGCCTATCCGGCCCAAGTATTCATGGGCGATACGGGCAGTCTGACCATTGGAGGAATCATCGCAGTATACGCCATCATTATTCACAAGGAACTGCTGATACCCATCCTTTGCGGTATCTTCCTGGTGGAGAACCTTTCGGTCATCCTGCAACGCCTCTATTACAAGGCAGGCAAGCGGAAAGGCGTGAAACAACGTCTCTTCAAAAGAACACCGATACACGACCACTTCCGCACTTCCATGAGCCTGATAGAGCCGGGATGCAGCGTAGTATTCACCAAACCGGACAAGCTGTTCCACGAATCCAAAATCACCATCCGCTTCTGGATTGTGACGATTGTATTGGCAGCGATAACGATTATAACATTAAAGATTAGATAATAATTATTCAATATGCTAATGTGCCAATGTGCTAATTGCCATGCGGCACGACAGCGCAGCTCATTAGCACATTGGCACATTAATCATATTAGTACATTATGAGAATTGTAGTATTAGGAGCTGGCGAAAGCGGCGCAGGCGCTGCCGTACTGGCCAAAGTGAAAGGATTCGACACGTTCGTCTCCGACATGTCCGCCATCAAAGACAAATACAAGGAACTGCTGGATAAATACGGCATTGCCTGGGAAGAGGGACACCACACAGAAGAGCTGATTCTGAATGCTGACGAAGTAGTGAAAAGCCCCGGTATTCCCAACGACGCTCCGCTCATTATGAAATTAAAGGAAAAAGGTACGCCCATCATCTCTGAGATAGAGTTTGCGGGACGGTACACTGACGCAAAGATGGTCTGTATCACCGGCTCGAACGGAAAGACTACAACCACCTCGCTCATTTATCACATCTTCAAGAGTGCAGGCCTGAACGTCGGCCTCGCCGGCAACATCGGCAACAGCCTGGCCTTGCAGGTAGCCACGGAGCAGCATGATTACTACGTCATTGAGCTGAGTTCCTTCCAGCTGGACAATATGTATAACTTCCGTGCCAACATTGCCGTACTGATGAACATCACACCAGACCACTTGGACCGTTACGACCACTGTATGCAGAAATATGTGGACGCCAAATTCCGCATCACCCAAAACCAGACACCGGAAGACGCTTTTATCTTCTGGAACGACGACCCCATCATCAAGCGCGAGCTGGACAAGCATGGCCTGCGCGCCCATCTCTACCCGTTCGCTGCCGTGAAGGAAGACGGGGCCATCGCATACGTGGAAGACGGTGAAGTGGAAATCAACGAACCGATAGCCTTCAATATGGAGCAAGAGGAGCTGGCGCTGCACGGCACACACAACCTATACAATTCGTTAGCCGCCGGCATCTCGGCCAATTTGGCCGGCATCCGGAAAGAATATATCCGCAAAGCCTTGTCCGACTTCAAGGGAGTGGAACACCGGTTGGAGAAAGTAGCCACCGTACGCGGCGTGAGCTTCATCAACGATTCCAAGGCTACGAACGTAAACTCCTGCTGGTATGCCCTGCAAAGCATGACCGGCAAAACCGTACTTATCCTCGGCGGTAAAGACAAAGGAAACGATTACACGGAAATCGAAGACCTCGTACGCGAAAAGTGCTCTGCCCTGGTCTATTTGGGATTGCACAACGAAAAGCTGCACGCCTTCTTCGACCGTCTGGGACTGCCCGTAGCCGACGTGCAGACCGGCATGCAGGATGCCGTAGAAGCAGCCTTCAAGCTGGCAAAGAAAGGTGAAACCGTGTTGCTCAGTCCTTGCTGTGCCTCCTTCGACCTCTTCAAGAGCTATGAGGACCGCGGCAATCAGTTCAAAGCATGTGTCAGAGCACTATAAGATACGGATGCCGCAACAGGCCTATTACGCATCCCGTAACAAGAACGGCAACTTTTAATTCTTTAATTATTAATTTTTAATTTGCGAAGCATTGGATTTATTAAAGAGCATATTCAAAGGCGATAAAGTGATTTGGATTATTTTCCTTTTCCTTTGCCTCATCTCCATCACAGAGGTATTCAGTGCTGCCAGTACGCTGACCTACAAGAGTGGCGACCACTGGGGACCGATTACGCAGCACAGCATCCTCCTGATGGTAGGCGCCGTCATTGTAGTACTGGTACACAACATCCCCTATAAATGGTTTCAGGTGTTCCCGGTATTCCTGCTTCCGATATCCATCGGACTGCTGGCTTTTGTGATGCTGATGGGATTCATTACCGGCGACCGCGTAAACGGCGCAGCCCGCTGGATGACCTTCATGGGCATTCAGTTCCAGCCGTCAGAAATAGCGAAGATGGCCGTTGTCATCGTTACCGCCTTTATCCTCTCGAAAGGGCAGGATGAAGACGGTGCAAGTCCGAAAGCCTTTAAGCGCATCATGATTATTACCTGCATTGTCTGTGGCCTTATCCTGCCAGAAAACTACTCGACGGGAATGCTGCTCTTCGGAACGGTCTACCTGATGATGTTCATCGGACGGGTATCTGCCAGGAAACTGCTGATACTGGGAGGAGGAATTGTGGCATTCGTAACAGTCTTTGTCGCCTTCCTGCTGGCCACGCCAGACAAGACATTGGAAAATATACCGATGGGGCACCGCTTCACCACTGTAAAATCCCGTATTGCAGACTTTACCAACAAGGAGGAAGTTCCTGCCGCCAAATTCGACATCGACGGCGACGGGCAAGTGGCACATGCCCGTATTGCCGTAGCTACGAGCAACGTTGTAGGCAAGGGCCCGGGAAACTCCGTACAGCGTGACTTTCTGAGCCAGGCATTCTCCGATTTCATCTATGCCATCATCATCGAGGAACTGGGACTGGTAGGCGGAATAGTCGTTGTGTTCCTTTATGTCTGCCTATTGGTGCGAGTGGGCCGTATCGCCAAAAAATGCGACCGCACTTTCCCCGCTTTCCTCATTACCGGAATAGCCTTGCTGCTCGTCACGCAGGCGCTGTTCAACATGATGGTTGCCGTAGGTCTGGCACCCGTCACGGGACAACCGCTTCCACTCATCAGCAAGGGTGGTACATCCACTTTCATCAACTGTGCCTACATCGGCATGATACTGAGTGTCAGCCGCTATACAGCCAAGCTGGAGGAACAGCGGATGCATGATGCGCAAGTGCCGATGCTGATAGATGCCGGAAATGCCGAGAACCCGGAACAACCGGCCGATAGCGAAGCACAGACAGCCGCCGAGCCGACAGCAAAGGTACTGAACAGTGATGCGGAGTTTGAATAACAGCCTCTCCCCCAACCCCTCCCCCGTAGGGAGGGGAGAAAAGAATAATTGAGTAATGGAGAGCATGCCAATAATACAAAAATAAAAAAGAACAAGAATATGAGTAAAGAGGCGAACAACTATACAACCAAAAGTAACTCTACCCCTCTCCCTACGGGGAAGGGGGTGAGGCTTATCATCAGCGGCGGCGGTACCGGAGGACATATCTTTCCGGCCATCTCCATCGCTAACGCCATAAAAGAGTTGTGTCCCGACGCGGAGATTCTCTTCGTAGGTGCCGAAGGAAGAATGGAAATGCAGCGTGTTCCAGATGCCGGTTACCGGATTATAGGTTTACCCGTTGCCGGATTCGACCGCAAACATCTGTGGAAGAACTTCTCCGTACTGCTGAAACTGATACGAAGCCAGTGGAAAGCACGGAGCATCATCAAGGAGTTCCGCCCGCAAGTAGCCGTCGGTGTAGGTGGCTATGCCAGTGGTCCTACGCTGAAAATGGCGGGCATGATGGGTATTCCCACGCTGATACAAGAACAGAATTCCTACGCCGGTGTCACCAACAAGCTGCTGGCACAGAAGGCATGCAAGATTTGCGTGGCCTACGAAGGCATGGAAAAGTTCTTCCCGGCAGAAAAGATAATCATGACAGGTAATCCGGTGCGCCAGAACCTGCTCGGACATTCCATCCTGCACGCAGACGCCGTAAAGTACTTCGGATTGAACCCGGAAAAGAAGACTATCCTCATTCTGGGCGGCAGTCTTGGAGCGCGTACCATCAACCAGACATTGACTGCCGGACTGGATGTCATTCGTACCCACCCCGACGTACAGTTTATCTGGCAGACTGGCAAGATATACATTGACCAAGTCAGAGAAGCCATTACAGCCACTACGGGAGAAGCCGTACGTAACCCGCATATCAGTGCCATTCCGAATCTGTATGTGACGGACTTCATTAAGGATATGGCAAACGCCTATGCCGCTGCCGATCTGGTGATTTCACGTGCCGGAGCCGGTTCCATCTCCGAGTTCTGCCTGCTGCACAAGCCGGTCATCCTGGTTCCCTCACCCAATGTGGCCGAAGACCATCAGACCAAGAATGCGCTGGCGCTGGTGGATAAGGATGCAGCTATCTATGTGAAGGATGTGGAAGCGAAAGAGAAGCTGCTGCCGGTGGCGTTGGAGACAATCGCTAACCCCGAGAAGCTGCAAGACTTGAGCAAGAATATCGCCAAGCTAGCGTTGCCGGACTCGGCGACAATTATTGCGAAGGAGGTATTGAAGAGCCTCTCCCCTTGTCCCTCCCCCGTAGGGAGGGGGGAATAGATAGTACTGCTATCGTTCTTTTTATAATATCATACTTTTGGAAGAAGAGTTTGAAGAAAAAATTTGAATATGAATAAAAATATAAGCAATAGTAACTCATCTCCCCTCCCTACGGGGGAGGGGCAGGGGGTGAGGCTTGAAGCCATCCACTCCGTTTATTTCGTCGGTGCCGGCGGCATCGGCCTGTTCGGGGTTCAGCTGCGAAAGGAAGTCGCTCATTCTGTAATCTCCTGAAAGTATGACAATAACATCCGGATACTATACCACCCGGACAGGAGTTTTACAACGGCACTCAAAAACAAAACGGCAGCCCTTCGAGCCGGAAGGCGGCCCGCTCCTCGGGGGTGTAGAACACCTTCATCAGAAAAAGCCCCTGCGGCGGCGCAGTCTCCGGCGCCTGCGTCCGGTCGCGCGCTTCGAGAATCCGCCGGACCGCTTCCGGATTCAGCTTGCCGGAACCGGCCGCCTCAAGCGTCCCCATCAGGCAGCGGATCATCTTGTAGAGAAAACCGTTGCCGACGAAGGTGCAGCAGCAGAACTGCCC
>OGQM01001606.1_pt1 | contig 15355 bp, 12 predicted proteins | sample 1553191 | NCBI WGS metagenome assembly OGQM01 (sample SAMEA2579954, study PRJEB22360) | human gut metagenome | biome: human gut; feature: human-associated habitat; material: faeces | place: Denmark | collected 2008/2010 | reverse complement strand
ACAATTTTTGAAGCCAACTTTTAGTCGACCCTATCTAATTGCGGATTACCATTTTGTTTTAATCTAATATCTCAATGTAATTCACATTGACATATTGTGTGGATAAAGGTTCACCATTTATTTTGGCTTTTAAGAAGAATTGGTCTACATCCTCATAGTTTTTATCGTCCATACAAATAAAGAATAATCCATCTTCATATTTAGCTTCAATAATATGATCCTCAGCAAGAATTTCTATGGCTACCTTACAAGGTTTTTGTAGTGCATAATATAAATCGAATAAGTCCATATAGTCAGGATCAAATTGAATCAAAGAATACAAATCATTCACAATATACTTCATGATTGTTAGATCACCAAAAAATTGGGAATAGATCAATCTTTGAGATTGGAATTCCTTGGCTATCAATAATAATTGAATAGCCTGATCTTCATTGCCTTCTTCAACATAGATTTTGGCAAGTCTAGAATAAATTTCAGGAACAGGATCAAAGGTGTTGGTTGCTCCTTGAAGTAAAGGATATAAACTCTTAATAATCTGTACATATTTAGGATAATCCTTTTGTACATAATATCCATTCTTATACATATCCGCCAATTTATAGGCAGCAACTAGATTACCTTGATCACTTGCGAGTTTATAGTAATGAAATGCCTTTTCATAATCTGGTTGTCCGACTCTTCCATAATAATAAATGTAGCCTAAACATTCATAGGCATTATTATAATCAAGTTTTGCGGCCATTAAATAATATTCTTCAGCTAAATCAAACTGTTTTTGACCATAATACCAACCACCAAGCTCTACCATATATTCTGGGTTATTTGTTTCTTGAATTAAAAATTCTAGGGCATTTATAAATTGGATATCATCTTCGTATTGGGGATACACCAAATCATAATAATCATCTAGAACTTGTTTTGCACTTTCGATTGTGAATGCCATACTATCTAAACCTTCTTTATTTCTTTCTTTAATCTCTTGTATTCCATCTCTAAAATAGGAATAAATGGCTTATTGACCTCTTTCTTCTTGGATTTATCACTTAAAAATCCCTCCAACATATTTTTTATGCCTAGTAGTGTCAATTCATCTTCTACACAATAATATTTTGGAGAATATTGCCAAATTGAATAATTATCATTATACATTTCTTCTAGCTTTGCACAATAGGGGCGTTTGTGATAATTAAATAAATATACAATTTCTTCATCTGTGTTGATATCCCTTAATATGGTTCCTAGTGGATAATAATTGTAGTATTGTACATTTCTAGAAACGTAAACATCTTCTTTTAGTTTCAACACTTCTTTGTTTTCTTTCTTTAACTGTTTATTCACATAACGATTCACATTCGTGTTAAAAATATATTTTAAACTATGTGGATTCGGTTCGATTTTTCTTTCTATATCTGTATTGATGAATAGATTTAAACCTTTTAATTCGATATCACCATTTTTATTTGAACACACATATCCATATATTTTATCGCCTTGAATTTTTGATAAAAAGTAAAGGGAAGTATTATATTCCACTATATCTCCTATTTCAAATGTAAATTCAATGTTCTCAAATAAATCAATATGATGTACATCACTATTTTTCAATAATTGAATCTTTCTTTGGATTTGAATCAAATCTTTGCTTGAGACTTGTTTTAAAATTCCTTTGATATTCTGGATGGGAATTCGATACACATTGTTTAAATATAGATAGGAATCGCTAAAAGCACCTGTTTTCTTATCTTTATGTCCATCTTTTAAAGTATATTGAATCTTTGGATTCTTTTTCTTTGTGCTTCCCGCATACCCATACAAATAGTCTTTGTCCTTTTTGATAATCAAAAAGGGACGTATACGATGGGGGTTATTGATATCCACTAAATTGTCTTCGCACACTGGCATACAACAAAAGACAAGATATCCAGGCTGAATGGTTTGAAATAATTCGTATTGTTCATCCAAATAATTGGTAGATTTTGCGACATACGTTTGTTTCATCTTTTTTGGTGGATTTAAATCCTTCTTTTGTTTCATCTTTTTTGATGGATTTAAATATTTCTTTTGTTTGATCTCAATTGGTTTTTCACGATGAAATAACCTTTTAATAAATTCTATGATTCGCATACTTCTTCCTCTTAGGTATAATTCTAACACATAGGTTCAAATTTTTTCGATTACATACTATAATAATTATAACAATCTTAAGGAGAAATAAACATATTGCAGAAACATTCGTTTTGGCTTCTCATTGGATTGAAAAAAGGGTACGATGAATCCCTTTGAAAATATATAAAGGAGGAGTTTTTTTTGGTGCGCTTATTGGAACACGCAAATCGTTATAGTAAAGAAAAGGTTTTTGATTGTTATAAAAGAACATGTCAAAACGATTATTGGGACTATGATTCCATGACAAGAAAAGAAATGTTAGAACGCATGATTGAAACCTATACCCCTGAGTATTTAGTTTCTATTTGCACAACATGGGAATTAAAGGCATTAAGAAGATTATTACGCAACCAAGACTTAGAAGACGATCGTTATCGTTTTGAAAAACATGCATTAAGCTCTAAGTTTTTATATTTTGATAAAGAATTACCTGAAGAATTCAAAAAGAATGTCAAATTAGCTGTTAAAGATATTGATTTAGATCAGAAGGCAGAAAAAGATGAACCAAGCTTAGTCATTCTTGGAATTATACGTGCCTTTGGCATCATTGAACCATCTTTGATTCAAGCCGTATGTAGTGCTTGTGCATACGATTATAAAGCCATTATTGAGGGGGAACTCTTCAATTTCTGGGCGTATTTAAAAGAAGATTATGAATTAATTGATCATAGTTTAGCCAATGAATATGTATATTGGGATTATAAAAATCTATTGTATAACATTCGCAATTGTCGTGTTGAACGCGAAAGATTCGAACCAAAATTCTTAGATCGAGACAGCTATATTTCTATCTTTTATCATGGTTTTGATGCGACAAATCCAGATATTAAAAAATTCTTTACGGCTGTTAAAAAAGAAGTGCAGGACATCACAAAGTTTAAAGATGAATTGTTCAACAATTTGCTTCGTGGTACTGTGAATGAAGATAAAATCGATTTAATTCCATTCTTTAATGGATTCTCAGATTCTTTGACAAATCGCTATCGCAAAGCTGTTGTACAAATTTCATTACCAAATTATTATGGGCTTAGTATGAAAGGCTACAAAGAAGCACATGAGCATGTATCTTTTAATGATAAGCTTCGTGCTCTAAATGAGAAACAAACTTATGCTTATTTAGAGCAAAAAGATACACGCCTATTCTATAAGTTGTATTTTAGCGTCTTAGATTATGTGAATGCTTTGGAACAAATTATCCCAAACAAAAAAATTGATCCAAACACATATATTGAACCCGATGACTTAGTCAATGTGATCGAAGTGTTCTGGAAAGATAAAGATCGTTTTATTGATGATTATGTTCAAAAGAATCCTTTGAATCTAACATATCGTAATTTGAATATTATAAAAGATTTTAAATATGGCATGCGCAAAAACTTTTTGTTGGCTGTCTATGAAAAGAATTATACGGTATTAAATGATGAAGGCATCAACTATATGGTCAAGGGTTTAAATGAAAACTTAGATAAATTTATTCCGGCCGAAAAAACACCTATGTTGATCCAAACCGCTATTATGCCATTTAATGGGATGATCATCTATGATGGTTTTATTTCAAAGGCCGATATACAGCTTAGCCAAGAACTCGTCTCAAAGGCATTTGAAGATTATAGTTACGGGCAAAAGATTTACTCGTTGTTGCCAAAAAATTTGAATTAAAAGGAGTATTATGAGCTCATTAATACAAGAAATCAATCATTATCCAAAAGAATCTGTGTACAGTCAATTTTTTCGGATATGTTTTCCGGATGATGTGTTTTATGAAAAAATTACTCGTAAACAAATGGTTGAGCTAATTATTCAACAATATACACCAGAAAATATTGTAGATGTTTGTACAGTAAAAGAACTAAAACTTTTAAAACGAATCGTTGAAAACAATTATAAAGAAGTGGATGTTCATAGTATGCCATTTGAAAAGGTGGCGCTTTATCGAAAATATTTATTATTTGAAAATGAAATTCCAGATGAGCTGAAGGAAAGTGTTATAGAGGCTTTAAAATTTGTGGATTTTGAGCAAAAAGAAAAACAAGATGAACCTTTACTTTGTTTAATTGGATTTGTTCGCAGTTGTGGAGCTATTGATCCCATGGTTGTTCAAAGGCAAGCACAAAAGTATGGCTTGGATCTTAGAAATTTGGAAACCTATCCATTATTTAATTTCTGGACATACTATACATTTGATTATTTGATGCCAGATGATACTTATGGAGAAGCTATATTGTATTATGATTCAATTCCATATATGGATGTGATCGCAAATACGCGTCTAGATTATGAATTGATGGCTCCTGTGTTTTTAAAACCAGAAAGCTATCTGTCCATTTTCTATAATGGGTATGATGATACGGATCCAGATGTACATGCATTATTTGATCATTTTAAAAAGAGTGAAGATGTATTTGATTTTCTAAAAATGGAACGCATTCTTGAATGTATTGAATCATGTCGTATGACTGAACATTTGATTACATTTTTTCCAAAATTAGAACAATTTGATCCGAAAACAAAAGAATTATTCAAAAAAGCTATATATAAAATGCCGATGCCATATTTAACAGGCATGACACTGCAGCGTTATTCGTCAAAATGAAAAGGTAGAAATCTTAAAACTGGATTTCTACCTTTTTCCTATAGTTTTAATTGTTGTCTACCACAATCTTACCAGATTGAATGACTCTATTAATTTTTCTTACATTTGAAATATTCTCTAATGGATTTTCATTTAAACAAACCAAATCAGCCTGTTTGCCCACTTCAATCGAACCATAATCTTTTTCAACACCAACGCATTTTGCAGAATTGATTGTTGCAATTTTTAAAATATCCATGTTTGGAATGTTGAGTTTAGATAGAAGTTCCATTTCATAAGCTGTATTCGAATGATAGTTAAATGGTGTACCTGCATCGGTTCCTAAGGCAATCTGAATGTCTTTATCATACGCCTTTTTTACACTTTCAACATGGGCATCCTTGACTTTTAACGTCTTGTCTACGGCATACTTAGCTACTCCGTTTTCTACACCCTTATCAATAATGCATTGAGGAGCACATAGGGTAGGGACTAAGAATGTATTTTGTTGTTTCATGAGTTCTAAACATTCATCATCTAAAAAACAACCATGTTCAATAGAATCAACACCTGCATATAAGGCATTTTTAATACCTTGAAGCCCTTGTGCATGTGTAGCTGTTTTTCTTCCGGCTTTATGAGCCTCTTCAACCATAATCTTCATTTCATCTATATTAAATTGTGCATTACCAGGCTCAACACCTTTGGTCATTACTCCACCTGTAGCCATCATTTTAATCAAGTCGACACCGGCTTTAAGTTGTGTACGAACAGCTTTTAAACAAGCATCTTTTCCATCTGCTTCAATACCTTCTTGCCATCCATGACCACCTGTCATACAAATCATTTTACCAGCACAATACATATGAGGTCCTTCAATCACATGATTTTCAATAGCTTCTTTAATTTGAAGGTCATAGTTTTCTTCCGTACCCACAGCACGAATAAATGTTACTCCAGATTGAAGATATTCTTTACAGTGCTTTTGTGCATAGAATATCTTCTCTATTAAGCTAAATTCTTTTTTTGAGTCGAATCCGACAGGATAAAGAATGTGGACATGGCAGTTAAAGAAGCCTGGCGTAATTGTATTTACTTCAATCACTTCATCTTCTGTTTTATGATAATCTTCAATAGATGTGATTTTATCATCTTCGATTGTGATTAACTGATCTTTTTTTGGTGTATCACTAATACCATCAATCATTATCTTTGCGTGTATTACTAATTTATTCATAATCAAATCCATCCTTTCTTAAAATTTTACTCAAGAAATGTGCTTATGCAAGTGTTTACAGAAAATAAATGTAAAAAAAGAGGGAATCAAACGATTCCCTAAAGCATTGACTTAAATAAAATGTCATTATAGTCTGGTAAAGGCCAGTCTTCTTTAGAAACATTGGTTTCAATCTCATCTGTTAATTGGCGAATTGTTTCCATTAATGGAAGTAGTTCATCAGCCGCAAAACGAGCTGCTTGTTTTTCTGTGGTTGTTTCTTTTTTGATCAAAGTTTCTAGTGTATCCAAGTGATTTGATACAAGTTCTAATGGAGTGTTGATATTTTTCAAGATCTTTACTTCTAGAGGAGCATCAATTCCACTTGATTTCTTTGTTTGAATGATTTGAGCTAGTTTAGCCTCATAACTAAAGATGGCAGGTAAGATTTGTTTTCTTAACATGTATGCCATGGTTTTAGCTTCGATTTGTACTACTTGGTAGTAGTTTGTTAGTAGGATACTTTCACGAGCATGTAATTCACTTGCTGAATATACATTGTGTTTTTCAAATAATTGAAGATTCTTTGGATCTGTATAGTGAGGAAGTGCATCCGCCGTTGTTTTTAGTTCTAATAAGCCACGTTTCACTGCTTCTTTTTTCCATTCATCTGAATATCCATTTCCAGAGAAGATAATACGATTATGATTTTTTAATGTCTTTTGAATCAACGCAATCAAAGCCTTTGTCATATCTTCTTGTTTTACACATTCTAATTCATCTGCAAACTGCGTTAATTCTTCAGCTACGATTGTATTTAAAATTGTGTTAGGACAAGAAATATTCAAGTTGGATCCAAGCATTCTGAATTCAAATTTATTTCCAGTAAAGGCAAATGGAGAAGTACGGTTACGGTCTGTAGAATCTTTTGCGATTGGAGGTAAAGTAGAAACTCCTAATTCCAATTTACGATCGATTGTATCTACGTACTCATTTCCAGCTTCGATTGCTTCCAAAATAGCGGTTAATTCTTCACCTAAATAGATGGAGATAATAGCTGGTGGAGCTTCATCAGCACCTAAACGATGATCGTTTCCAGCGCTCGCAACAGAGATTCTTAACAAGTCTTGATATTCATCAACACCTTTAATAATAGCTGCTAAAACAGTTAAGAAACGAATATTGTCTTTTGGAGAATCACCTGGTTCTAGAATATTTTCTCCTTCTTCTGTACAGAATGACCAGTTGTTGTGTTTACCACTACCATTAACTCCATCAAATGGTTTTTCATGTAATAAACATACCAAGCCATGATGAGAAGCAACTTTTTGTAAAACTTCCATAGTCAATTGGTTTTGGTCATTCGCAATATTTGTTGTCGTAAATACTGGCGCTAACTCAAATTGACATGGAGCCACTTCTTTATGTTCTGTTTTTGCGTATACACCCAATTTCCAAAGTTCTTCATCCACTTCTTCCATGTAGGCTTTAACTCGTTCAGACAAGCTTCCAAAATAGTGATCGTCTAATTCTTGACCTTTAACGGGAGCTGCACCAAATAGCGTACGTCCTGTAACCAATAGGTCTAAACGCTCTTTAAACATTGCTTCATCAATTAAGAAATATTCTTGCTCAGGACCTACAGTTGTTTTGATTTTATGGATATCGTAGCCCATAATGTTCAATAAACGAACGGCTGCCTTATTTAATGCATCATTACTTCTTAATAATGGTGTTTTCTTATCCAAAGCACTACCATCGTAAGAACAGAATAAAGTTGGTATATATAATGTCTTTTCTTTGACAAAAGCTAAAGAAGTTGGATCCCAAGCTGTATATCCTCTAGCTTCAAATGTGGCACGCAACCCTCCACTTGGAAAACTTGAAGCATCGGGTTCACCTTTGATCAATTCTTTTCCTCTAAAATCTGAAATAACAGATGTTGGCCCAGTTGGATTGATAAACGCATCATGTTTTTCAGCCGTAATTCCTGTCATTGGCTGGAACCAGTGAGTATAATGTGTTGCACCCTTATCCATAGCCCAGTCTTTCATGGCATTTGCGACTACATCAGCGATTTCTTTAGGAAGCTCTTTTCCTTTTTCCATTACGTCCATCATTTGTTTGTAGACGGCATGAGGCAAATATCTTTGCATAGCAGATGTACTGAATACGTCACATCCAAAATATTCATCGACAATTTTCATTTTAATAGTATCCTCCTGTCGCGTATATAATATCATTATTTTCACAAATGTTTTGAGAAATTTTTCTTTTTTTCAAAAAAACCTCATTTTTTTTCGTATAAGAGTATGTAGGCAATATAAAGTTCTATGTCTATTACACCTAATTGATTAGATAGACAAATCCGTTGTTGTTAAAAAATGAAGATGAAATTGAAAAGTATATATAAAAAAGAAAAGTCACTATTTGTGACTTTCTTTATTTTCTAGACTCGCTTTAACTAAACCAACAAATAATGGGTGTGGACGATTTGGTCTAGATTTAAATTCAGGATGATATTGTACACCAATATAGAATGGGTGATTCTTATATTCAATGGCTTCCACTAATTGTTTGTCAGGACTTGTACCTACAATCATCATATCATTACGTTCAAACTCACTACGATATTCATTATTGAATTCATAACGATGACGATGTCTTTCATCAATCATGTCTTTTTTATAACATGACCAGATTTTTGCTTCTGCTCTTAATGAACAAGGATAAGAACCCAAACGCATTGTTCCACCTTTACGGATATCATTGCTTTGATCTTCCATAAAATCAATGATTGTATGTTTGCTTTCTGGATCAAATTCATAGGAGTTGGCATCTTCAAAACCTAATTCACTACGTGCAAAGGCAATGGCAGCAATTTGCATACCTAAACAGATACCTAAATAAGGGATTTGTTTGTGTCTTGCATATGTTGCGACACTGATCATACCTTCAATGCCACGATCACCAAAACCACCCGGTAAAATGATTCCATCTGTATCTTTAAAGACTTCGTCTAAATTGGCATTTTCTAATCCTTCTGAATCAATCCATTGAATGTTGACTTTCGCATGGTTTTCAAAACCACCATGATATAAAGCTTCACTTACAGATAAATATGCATCATGCAACGCAACATACTTACCAACTAAAGCAATATTTACAGGTTTTGTGCTTGCCTTAATATTGTCTACCACTTGTTTCCATTCTCTTAAATCGGGTTTACGAATCTCAAGACCCGTTTTTTCACAAACAATATCTGCAAGATTTTGTTCTTCGAGCATAAATGGAACTTCATAAAGGGAAGGAAGTGTCTTATTTTGGATTACACAACGTTTTTCAACATTACAGAATAATGAAATTTTATCTAAAACAGACTGAGGAATTGTTTCATCACAACGTGCAACAATGATATCTGGATTAATGCCATAAGACTGCAATTCTTTGACAGAATGTTGTGTTGGTTTTGATTTGTATTCCTGTGAACCAGAAATATATGGAATATAAGTTACATGGATGAATAAACAATTTTTACGACCTACCTCTAAGGCAACCTGACGAATGGATTCTAGAAATGGTAAGCTTTCAATATCTCCTGTTGTTCCACCAATTTCTGTGATTACAACATCGGCAGATGCATGTTCACCAGCACGAATCACAAAGCTTTTGATTTCATTGGTAATATGAGGAATAACTTGAACTGTTTCACCTAAATATTTTCCATCACGCTCTTTATTGATGACATTCCAATATACACGTCCTGTGGTAAGGTTAGAATACGTGTGTAGGTTTTCATCGATAAATCGCTCGTAATGGCCTAAATCTAGATCGGCTTCTAGACCGTCGTCTGTAACATAAACTTCACCATGTTGGAAAGGGGACATTGTTCCTGGATCTACATTGATATAGGGATCTAGTTTTTGACTTGTTACTTTGTAGCCACGCGACTTTAATAGACGACCAAGACTTGCTGCACTGATTCCTTTTCCTAAACCAGAAACAACACCACCCGTTACGAAAATGTACTTAGTACTCATTTTTTTCACCTCTTCTTTTTTCTTTTAACTCGGCAATTTTACACCTATGAAAAAAAGATGTAAATAAAAAAATTAAAAAAATGATTTTCATTTTAAAAGATAGTATAATGAATTCGATTTGAGGTGGCTTTAATGGACCTACACGAAAAAGAAAAAATGTATCAAAGATTAATTGTTTTTACTTTATTCATTGGCATGTTTATTTATTATTTTGAAAAAATTGTTAGCTTTTTGGGCTGGATTGGCACTATGTGCCTGCCATTTTTATTTGGAACAGGACTTGCCTTTGTCTTTAATATTATATCGAATAATTTAATGCGCTATTCAATTAAATGGTTTGATTTCAAAGATACGAAAATCAAAAGAATGATTTCTAACATTTTAGCTATATGTATCGTGTTTGCGATATTTGCAGCCTTTGTTGGAATTGTTATTCCAAAAATCTTATTTTCTATTCAAACACTTTTGACAAACTTTCCACAAATGATATATGAGTTTTATATATGGCTTTTAAACGTTACGAAAAATGTAGATGTTGTGCATGATTTTTTGAAAAACTTAGACATAAACGCCTTCAGTAATTCGGCTATTGATAATGTAAGTAAAAAAATTAGTTCTTGGCTTGTATCTGGAGGTGCAAATGATCTGTTTGGTTCTATATATTCTATATTATCCACTACATTTTCATGGTTTGCACAAGTCTTTATCACAATTGTATTCTCATTTTTATTGTTGTTTAATAAAGAACAAGTTGTGCGTGAGACAAAATCTTTGTTGATGGCCTATCTTCCTAAAAGAGATTATGAAAAAACACGCCACGTATTAAAGTTGATCATTCGTATATTTACAAGCTATGTGGGTGGTACATGCACAGAATGTTTGATTCTTGCGAGTTTAGTAACAACAGGATCCTTGATTTTAAAAATACCATACGCATTTTTAGTTGGACTTGTCGTTGGTATTGGAGCCTTAGTACCCATGTTTGGAGCTTTAGTGGCCGCACTATTATGTGCTTTCTTTATTGCGATGACAGACCCTATACAAGGACTTACTTTTATTATTATGTTTATTTGTATCCAGCAAGTTGAAGGAAATTTTATCTATCCACATGTTGTTGGAAAATCCGTTGGCTTTCCACCAATGTACATTATTGTCGCCATTACGATTGGAGCTAATATCGCAGGTATTATTGGAATTATTATTTTTATTCCAATTTGTTCTTGTATCTATCAACTCGTATGTGAAGATGTTTTATCACGTCTTCAAACCGTTAGAGAAGTATCGGATTAATTGACATAAATAATGTCAAATTAAATTGTATCCTTTGAGTATAGAAAGAAGGGTACAATATGAACGCAGAAAAAAGATTAGCTATGGATTTATTAGATGCTGTATGGAAAGAGGATGTAGAAGGGGTTGAATATTGTCTACAACTTGGTGCAAGTCCTAGTTGGGTATTTAATGGATATCCCATTTTGATGCATGCTATCAGTGTTGGAAATGAAGAAATTGTAAATATTTTAATTGATGCCGGAGCTATTCAAAAACAAGAGGCTTTAGGCTTTGCACTTGAAAGAGGGATTGGTCAAATGATACGTCCACTTGTATTTCGTGGTATTGTTCCTAAACATTTTGAACCTAAAAAAGGATTTGGCTATTATCCCCAAAGATTTTGCAGTACACACTAAAAGGAGATAACGATGAATCGAACGAATTTATGCATTCGCATGCTACAACTATTAAAGGCAAGAGGGAAGTTGAATACGACACAACTTGCCACTGAACTTGAAGTTAATCCACGTAATATTCGTGAGTTTAAAAAAGAACTTGTACTTGCAGGATATAATGTGGAAGAAGTAAAAGGTCGTTATGGCGGATATATTTTAAATGATGAATATGATTTGCCAGTTACAATTTTTACAGACGAACAAAAGGATGCATTGGTTCAATCTTATAAATTTATGCGCACACAAAAAGATTTTAAACCACTATCTTTATATTGTGATGCCATGGATAAGATCATTGCGACAAGTAAGATTTCTTCCAATGATACCTTACACTATATGTCGAATTCTATGGAATTAGATCAAAAGATATCATCTATGATCGATAAGACGCAACAAGCCATAAATCATGGTCTTTGCGTCCTTTTGTCATACCAATCTTTACAAGATGAAGTGCCTAAAGAATTTGAAGTGGAACCCTATGAAATTATTCACTATCATAAATCCTATTATCTAATAGGTTTTTCATTATTAAGGAAAGACTACCGTATGTATCGCTTTAGTAAAGAGCGTATGTATTCATGTGAAATATCATCAAGACATTTTATTCGTGACAACCATTTCCATTTAAGTCATTATATTGGTGAACATTCTTTGATTCCTTTGGATTTAAAACAAATTAAAGTACGAGTCAATCATGCAGATAATGGTCTTCGTCTTTTTAAAGAAAAATATTGGGGAAATAAGCTTCAAATCATCAATAAACAAGAGGATTTCACCGACTTTGAATTCTATACAGATGATTTATCGAATTTGTATCAATCTTTATTTTCAATGACTAATCAAGTCGAAATTTTGAGCCCAGAAGATGTAAAGTTTGCATATCTTGTGCGTGTTAAACAAATATTAAATGCGTATGGGGATGAAAAGATTTAAGTTTTGAAGTACAATAAGAATGGTGAAAATTTTTATGTTACATGTATCAGATTTAATGCGTGAAATGAAATGTGCTTGTTTTTGCTGGAATAGTGCACACAATTCAATTCACCAAGAAAGTTTTTATAAAATGGATTGTCCATTCTCAGACCTTTGGAAAACGTATCTAAACGCAACAGATTGTGGCTTAGGACACTCAATGGATTCAAATGAACAATCTTTAAAATTATTAGAAGAAAATGATGTTGTATGTTTTGCACGCTTTGAATACAAAGAATGCCGAACAAAGATTCCATATCTAAAAAAATTAGAAAATGGATATATGGCAGTATATCCACATTTAAGTGCCTATCCAAAGGAAAATGAAGCCTTCATTATGAAGGTCAATCAAATCATTTTGGCTCATTGTGGTGTGAATGTCATTGAAAATCGTATTGTATATTTAAATAAAGAATATGTTCGTAAGGATACATTAGATTTAAATGAACTTTTGTGCATCAGTGATAAATTGTTCAATAAGCGTAATCATCTTTCAAAAACAATTGCAGAATGTATGGATGAAATTGATATCGATTTGGATGCGTGGATTGAAAGAACAAAAGAAATTTTGAATAAACCTAGTATTACACCTGTTCGTACAAAACAGTGTACGGCATTAAGAAGGTGTAATTATTATCCAATTTGTTTTGATGAATCTAATGAACCTGATGATTCTATCTTATTTTTTACTACGAATCAGCATAAGTTAGATGCGTATAGTCGTGGTATTCGTCATATTCATGAATTACCATTGAATCAAATTGAAGGTTTTAGACTGCAATATGCACAATATATGGCAAGTAAAACACAAAAGCCATTTATGGATAAATCGGCCTTAAAAGTCTGGATGAAACAGATCCAATATCCAATTTCATATTTGGATTTTGAATGGGATACCTTTGCGGTACCGCCCTATGAAAACATGAAGCCATTTGATGTACTTTGTTTTCAATATAGTCTTCATGTAGAGACAGAGAATGGAAATTTAACACATTATAACTTTTTCGAATCAAAAGATTGTCGAAGACATTTTGTTGAAAAATTGATCCATGATCTTCCAAAAACAGGGACAATTCTTGTCTATAACATGGAAGGGGCTGAAAAGCTAAGATTAAAACAGCTTGCGAGTCAATTTGAAGAATATAAAGAAGAATTAGAGTCAATTTGTTCTAGAATGGTTGATCTTTCTAAACCGTTTGAGGCAGGACTTTACTACAATTCAAAAATGCGAGGACACTATTCTTTAAAGAGTATTCTTCCGGTCTTCTCTAAAGATGTTTCTTATCATGATCTTGATATTCAAAATGGATTAAATGCAGTTTTTGCGTATCGTACATATGATGATAAAGACGAAAAAGAAAAGAAAGAAGTAAAAGAAGCTATTTCAACATATTGTCAGATGGATACATATGCTGAATATATTGTCTATCATGGCTTAATAGAGGAGGTAAAAAACAATGCCTAATATTATTACACATACATTATTTGCTCAAGAAATTTTTGATAAAGTGGATGAAAATACACATGATTTATTTGAGCCTCGATTGCAACTTCTAGAAATCGGTTCAAATGGACCAGATTTCTTGTTTTTTCATGGAATGAATCCAAAGGATTTCTTTAAGAAAAGTGATTTAAGAGTTTCTGGCTCAATGTTTCATGCAGGCCATGTGAACGAATTTTATCAAAAAGCCTTGATTTCTATTCGCAATGAACAAGATGAAGAAATAAAAAAAGATATGATGACTTATGTTTGTGGACATTTATGTCACTGGGCATTGGATGCCACTAGCCATCCGTATGTTTTCTATCGTACTGGACCTTGTAAAGGTAAGAGTGCTTGGTATCACCATCGTTTTGAATCATTGATTGATGCGATTATGTTGAAGGTAAAGCGTGAATGTACAATTGAAGATTTTAAATTTTATGAAGTGTGTGATGTCACAAAAGAACAGGCTAGAGCCATTGCTCGCATTTATGTACCGGCTATTCGCCAAATCTTTGGCTTTGATATTAAACCACATCAAATTCTTGAAAGCGTAAATGATTGGCATTTTATTGAAACTTTGTTTTATGATGCTTCAGGAGATAAATTAAAGGCACTTCAAACTTTAGAGACTTTCACAAAAGCCTATAACTCATTATCAGGATATATTGTTCCAAATAATCCAGATGATCCATATGATGTTATGAATCTTTTACATAATCGCTGGCTACATCCAAGCGATGCGTCTTTTGTTTCTACAGAAAGCTTTTTTGATTTATATGACCGCGCACAATTATTGGCAATGGAAGCAATTCGTCTATTTTTGGCAGCTTGTCAAAATCCTGATTTGGACGAAGACCTATTATTATTGATTAAGAATAGAAATTATAACTTGGGTGTTTCAAATCAAGACAAGATGACAAATTTTGATTTGATATACGAAAATTAGTTGGAAGGGTTTACAAGTTTACAATTTAGGGGTATTATATGGGTGGTAAGAGAAAGAAAGTATGGCTCACCTTTCAACTCAATATCCATCTTGTGTGTATATATCCTTCCTTAATAACACATAAGAAATTACTTTATCGATCCTTTCGATGAGAGAAAGCACTTCGGTGCTTTTTTTCTGTACGACAGGCAGTCGTGCTTATAGTTGATAATCTAAATCAATGATTA
>OGQM01001578.1_pt1 | contig 15540 bp, 6 predicted proteins | sample 1553191 | NCBI WGS metagenome assembly OGQM01 (sample SAMEA2579954, study PRJEB22360) | human gut metagenome | biome: human gut; feature: human-associated habitat; material: faeces | place: Denmark | collected 2008/2010 | reverse complement strand
CGCTCGGGCTGAGCAAGGCTGCCAATGCGAATGCACCCGGCACGCTCGGTTCCATCGGCGCGTTCGTCAGTTTAGATACGTCGCTGCAAGTGGGCGCGTTTCCCCCGGGGACTACGCTCGATTACACCAAAAACAGTTCGGCGGCTTCCCTGAATCTTCCCGCAGGCAGCAGCGTGCTGTATGCGGAACTGATCTGGGGCGGCCTGTTCCGTTCGAGTGTCAACAATATTTCCAACCTGTTGGATAACGCCGTCACGTTTACGACGCCGCAGGGCGTCAATTCGATCGTCCCCGACACGCAGACGCGGCAGAATTTCAACATCACCAACGACGGGCAGACCGTCGGCTTTTATGTGCGCAGCGCGAACGTGACTTCCCTCGTGAAAACGGCGATGAACGGCACGTATTCGGCGGGCTCGATCCCGTCGCTCATCGAGGCGATCGATTCGCGCACCTCGGAAACCAACCACGCGGGCTGGACTTTGGCAATCGTCTACGAAAATGCGTCGCTGCCCCTGCGCGATCTCACTTTATGGGGCGGCGGCACGGTGGTTTCGCCCTCTTCGGGCAGCACCGACGTGACGCTTACCGATTTTATCACGCCCGACGCCCTTCCCATTGCGGGAAAACTGTTTATATCCGCGCAGGAAGGGGACGCGGGGCTCACGGGTGACAGAATGCTGTTCGGGCCGGATTCGGCTTCGCTCACGCCCGTATCGGGGCCGAACAACCCCGTAGGAAACTTTTTCGCCTCTCAGATCAACGATTCGAACGGCGTACTGGATACGAGCGGGACGTTCGGAACGCGCAACGCGAACGCCGCTGCGGGCACGAATTCGACGGCCTGCCGACAGGGCTGGGACATCACGGCGGTAGACGTTTCGTCCCTTCTTTCCGCGGGAATGACGACTGCCGCCATCCGCTTTACGACCGACGGAGATCTGTACGTCGCCAACGCGCTCGCCTTGCAGATCGACAGCAAAGGCGTGCAGCTCATCGTGCAAAAGAGCGTCGATAAGACCGTTGCGGAAGTCGGGGAAGCCATCGGTTACACCTTGCAGATCACGAATACGGGCAGCATCCGCGCGGAAACGGTGACCGTACAGGATCTTCTTCCCAACGAGGCCGAACTGATCGCGGGCTCGATCACCATAGACGGGGTTCCGTACGGCGGCGCGCTGCCCGTGACTTTCGGGCCTTTGAATGCGGGCGCCACGGCCGTCGTCAAATTTTCCGTCCGTGTGAATTCTTTGCCCGTTTCCAATCCGATCTTCAATATAGCGCAGGCGGATTACACCTTTATCCCGTTCCCGGGCAACGTGGTGACGAGTTCTTCCGATTCCAATTACGTCGCCGTGTATATCGTCCGCATTGACCTCGACGTCGTCAAGAGCGTGGATAAAGCGTATGCCGTCGCAGGCGAAACGCTGACGTATACTTCCGTCGTGACGAATCACGGAAATCTGCCTCTCACCAATGTGCGATTCACCGATCCGATTCCCGCGGGAACGAGTTTTATCGCGGGTTCCGTCACGGTAAACGGCGTTTCCTTTCCCGCTTACAATCCGTCCGTCGGGTTTCCGCTGCCGAGCCTGGTTCCCGCGCAGAGCGCGATTGTAACGTTTCAAGTCCAAATCAATCCGTAGGAGAAAAAATACAAATGATCATACTCAACCAATCCAACGTAACGTTCGATTACGTTTTGCCCGACCAATCCACGCAGAGCGGCGAACAAAACAGCAACGTCGTGCAGACGGAAGTGCTCTCTTCGTCTGTATCCAAAGTCAAGAGTTCGGATAAAGCCTTTTTGAACGAAGGCGAAACGGCGCGGCAGAAAGTCGTCGTCACGAACAACAGTTCGGTGTATCTTGCCGCACTGATCTTCAAAGACATCATGACTTCGGGCGCAACTTACGTCGCGGGCAGCGTGGCAATCAACGGCGTGGCGCAGCCTTCGTACGACTTGGCCGCGGGCTTTCCGCTTCCCGATCTGCCTGCGGGCGGAAGCGTGACCGTCGAATACACCATTCTTGCCAATAATCCCAAAACGGACAATTCCGTTACCAACAACGGCGCCGTCACGTACACGGTCAACGATCCCGTGCGCGGCCCCGTGACGTATACCGAAAACACCAACCCCGTCACCATCGCTCTGATCTCTACCCGTATGAGCGTGGTCAAGAGCGTGGATAAGGCGTATGCGGTCAGCGGAGAAATTCTGCATTACACTTCTTTGATCACCAATACGGGCACTCTGAACAAAACCAATCTCGTGTTCTATGATCCGATCCCCGCGGGCACGACTTTCGTAGCGGGCAGCGTGAAGATCAACGGCGTGTCCTATCCCGCGTATAACCCCGCGGTCGGGTTCCCTCTGAGCGATCTCGCGGTAGGGCAGAGCGTTACGGTAGAATTCGACGTAAAGGTGGTGTAGCGCTATGAATACGATCGTCAACGTATCGAATGTGACGGATAACGAGGGCGTCTATTACAGCAACCCCGTCACGACGCTCGTCCGCCGTCCGAGATTTACGCCGTATTACTATCCCTGCAGCCGGAGTTGTCAGGATTGCTGCGACTGCTGTTGTTGCTGTATGTTTTGCGATTTTTGGTTCTGAGAAAAAGGGAAGCGGTTGAATTTCAACCGCTTCTTTTTTTGCATCGTGACAAGGATAAATTTTGGTAATACATTCCATAAGTGATTATTCGTGAAATAATTGTGAAAAAACATGGAAACTATTTGACAAAATTGTAAAAATAAATGTATAATTAAACACAAACTAGTAGTGTATCCATTTTAAAAACAACCGGTTGTTTTTTCGTTTTCTTGCAACGCAAGAAAACGAATGATATTGACAGCCGAAATATTTGTTCGACAGCACCGTCAACATCCCCGGGGCGTTCCCGGCTTTTTTGTTAGACGTAAATATTGCAAGAGGTGTTTATGAAAGGAGTCATCCATAAGATTCTCATCACTCTTTTGGCTGTTTCGGCGCTCGTCTGCGTTGCGCTCGGAATCGTAGCCTGCCAGCGGCAGATCAAGGATTCCGTGACCGTCACTTTGATCAGCGAGACGCTCGAAAAAAAAGAGGTCGAGGCCAAGCCCGGCGACCCTCTGCCCGTGCTTTCGGTAGAGGACAGGGATTTCGAGGGGTACTGGACGGACAGCGGCTATCAGGTGCGCTATGAAAACGACGTCGTTCCCGACAAGAACGTAACGCTGTATTATAAGTTGAATCTGCAGTATTACAATCTCGTGCTCGACTACGGCACGAGCGGACAGTTGCATTTTCAACTTCGCCGCGGCGTCAACGAAAAACTGCCCGATATCGCGCCCATGGGCTCGCTTGCGGTCGGATTTTCCAAGACGGAAGACGGCGAGGCGGATTTCCTTCTCGGCGACACTGTCAAAAATCTTGCGGAAAAAGGCGGCACGGCTACTCTCTATGCGCGTTATGAAGTAAAGGACGCGGGCGATTATACCATCGAGAACGGCACCGTCGTCGCATATAACGGCAAGAGCACCTCTCTCACTCTCCCTCTGGGGGCGACAAAGATCGCTGCCGGAGTTTTTACGAACAATAAAAACAGCGAAAAGGTGACTTCCCTCATCGTGCCGGCAACGTATAAAGAGATCGCCTGCGGCGCTTTCGAAGGCTTGACCGCGTTAGAATCGCTTACCGTGCCGTTTATAGGCGGCAGCCGCACGGCGAACCGCTTTTTGGCGTACACGTTCGGCGCAAAGAAATACGACGAGAACACCTATTCTTTCGCAGGCTATACCGACGGCTCTTCGCTCTATATGGGGGACCAGCATTTCGAAAATCAGGTCCTGCCCCTCTCTTTAAAGACGGTGCGCGTCACCGAAAAGACGAAGGAATTTGCCGAGGGCGCCTTTTACAGTGCTTACGCTCTCGAAAACGTTGTGCTCGATTACCCCGAGGCGTTGGACAAGGTCGGCAAATCCGCCTTTGAAAACTGCATTTCTTTCGGCTACAATGCCGCGCTCAGTATCGCGGTCAGTCCCGCCTGGTTGCGTTACGTTAGCACGATCGGCGAAGCGGCGTTCAAATCCTACACGGGCAACACCGAATCTTCCGTCAAGGTGATCTATCCTTACGGCGAACAGTTGCCGAGTTACACCGCAACGCTGATTACATACGCTTATCCGTTCAACAGTTTGAAAACCATTCCGAAACTCGAAAATATCGTGAGTGTCGGAAACGAGGCGTTCTATTTTGCCGCCGCGTTGGATTCCTTGGAATTCGGCAACAAATTGAAGACCATAGGCGAGCGCTCGTTCGCCTATACGCTCTCCGTTTCGGGACTGAAATTTCCCGATTCGCTCGAATCGATCGGAAACTTTGCCTTTGCGCTCAACGGCGCGCTGAACATCGAATTCGGCACGGGCATCACCTACATCGGCGTCATGGCGTTCGAGGAATGCTCCAACTTGTCCGAAGTCGTTTTCAAGGGCACGCAGGTTCCCGAACTCGACGGGAAACAGTGTTTCAGCAATACTCTGACCGATAACGGTTCGGACGGCTATAATATCGGATTTGACAGTTTCCGTATTTACGTGCCTACGGCCGCGGCGGAAGAGTACCTGCTCGATCCCGACTGGGCGGAATACACGTCCTATATTTATACGGCGACAGGCAGCCGCGCGCCTGCCTATTGGTCGAAAGACGGTTCCTCGTGGGACGCGAAATTCGAATTTACCGACGGAAGCATCGTGTTCGTGACCGATCCAGAACAAAAATTCATTTCGGAAATCGATTATCTGAATTTCGGTGAAATGACTTACGGCGCAACGTGCGGTACGTATTATCCGATGATGTACGAATTCATCGATGCGGAAACATATGCGAAAAAGGCGTTAGGCAAGAACGCGGGCACGCATGCCAAAGAATTATACGAAAATCAGACGCTTTTGCATCTGTGGCATCCCGAACTCGTCAGTTACGACGGCACGGTCCTCGACGATCTGTATTTTATGATCAGCGATCTTCCTTACGGATATGAGGGCTCCCGCGTCGCTTTGCCCGTACTGGAAAAAACAGGCTATAAAAATGCCGATTTCGGCAGCGCTACTGCGGAAGGCAGTTATGTGATAGGCACCAATGCCTACGGAGTCCCGCAACTGAACAAAGTCATGAGAGACGGCGCGTTCTATTACCTCGACGCGATTCCCGATCCTGCGGGGACGTTCTATTCCCGCATGACCGACGACGACATTTCCTATACTTTCACCTATTTCGACAAAGATTATAAGGTGATCGACGAAAAGGTTTTCGTCCGTTATAATGATGTGACGGCAAGTTGGTCTTCGCCGATTTATCCGAAAAGCGAAGACTACATGACGTTGCAGACCAACGCATATTATAACAATTCCAACGAATTGTATCTGGATGGCAGAGGCGGCGCCATCGTCAGTATAGAAAACGGGAAAGTCAAATATAATTGTTCGGTCATCGAAGATTCGCAGAAGAAATTCGGCGAGGAAGGATATACCGTACGGCTTGTTCAATTCAAATCCGACGGTACGGCGGTATCGGGGCTGGATGGCAGTGCGGTTTTCCGCGACTATATGAACGGAAACTATTCCTGTATCGATTTAACGGTCGGAGAGTTTTCCTATACCATACTGAACGTCACGTATGATTCCGGCTGGTATCGTTATACGTATGATTACGTATCTTCCGTAAAAATCCATATGCCAGAATACAGTACCGACGTAAACGATGATTTTTGGCGTTATACCCGCCTTTCGACCGTCGAGGTTCTCGGAAATATTTCTATCTATATCGTTTCTTTTGACGAGAAAGAAACGATCGCAGCGGCGTATTATCGCGAATACGATGAAGTCAATAATATGATATCGTTCGGCACGGTCGAATACGGCGCAGGCGCGGAGTTTTCTATCACGGACAGCGACGGAAATACCAGGACGGCGCAAACAAAGGATAATCGCGGTTCGTTTAAGATCGGTGAAAAAAATTATATCCGCTACGACGATTCGGAAGACATGACGTTGGTCCTGACCGAAAATTTCTACGGCACCTTGCTATATTACTATACGGTCAAAACGGACGGTTACGGGAATATGTATATTCTCGACGAGCATGACGACGATATCTGCGATATGTATGTGGGCACGTACGACGACTATAACGGTTTTGTTTCAAACGGGGCTTCTTATTACGAACTGATGTTCAGCGGCGTAAAAGTGGATAAGAAAGGCGAGCCCGTCTCGGATGAAACGGTAAATATGTGGATCCTGTATGATTTCGGAACGCTTTCCGCCTGGTCGGACGAGGACAGCGATGCGCAATGGTACGGACAGATCGCCTCGATCTATACCGACCATGAGGAAACGGTGGTCAGCGCATATGACGATTTCGGCTATAAATTATTTGACCTCACCGTAGATATTTACGGAAACACCGAGTATGTACAGTATTCTTATGTGCTCGATATCAAAGGCAATGTAACTTATAAGGCCTTGGAAAAAGGCGATGTGGAATATTTTATTTCCGTTACCAATGCAACCGGGGACGTACTCTATTTTATCGCTTTCGATTCAAACGGCAACGCGATGTATAGCATTCGACGGGAAGAGGGGAGCGATCAATTTGTGATCGTGCGTGACGGAGGACAGTTTATCGAGTCCGGCGTACGCCGCTACGTAGTCGTAGAAACGGAGGATCTGAAAAAACTCTCCGAAGACGGCGCCTCTTTCGGAAAACTGTAAAAGCAGCGCGATAAGCCGCGCTTGTGTAAATCCTGAATCTTTAAAGGAGAGAATAAACGATGAAGGTCAAAAAAATACTTTTGAGATTGCTATTGTGCGTGTTCGTACTTGCCGTACTGTTTGCTGTGGCGGCGTGCGGACCCGCCAAAAAAGATGACGGCGACAAAATTTCGTCTATAGCGATCGAACCCGCTTCGGCGGCTTTGACGGTAGGCGAAGAACTGAATTATGACGATTTTGAAATTACTGTGACTTACGAAGGGAAGAAAGCACCCGAGAAGGTCAAACTTACGGCCGCAATGATTTCCGAAGACGACAAACTTTCATTGTCGGAGATCGGAACGCATTCGCTTACCGTCAACTGTATGGGCGGCACGACGACTCTGCAAGTGACGGTCAATCCTCTGGCAATGGACGTCACCGTGGAAAACGCCTCCGCGGTTTATACGGGCGAGCCCGTCCTTCCTTCAGTGAAAGGCGCTCCCAAGGATGCGAAGATCGAATACACCGTTTACAGCGGCACGAGCGCCGTTGAAGCGAACAAAGTGGACGAAGCCGTCGACGCGGGCGAATATTTCGTGCAGATCAAAATCAGCGCGAAAAATTACGCTACCGTCGAGAAGACTGCGACGATATCCATTGAAAAAGCGCAGTTCGACGTTTCCGAACTCATCTGGTCAAACACCGGTTATCTCTATACGGGGACGGAAATACAACTTGCGGCAACCTGCGAAGGGATGCCCGAGGGGATTTCTTTAAACAATTTTACCGCGAAGGATAATCAGGCGGTCAAGGCTACGGAAAAAGGCTATTATGAGGCGACCGCAAACTTTACGGGTTCGAACAAAAACTATACGCTGACTTCATGCGTCCTTACCTGGAGGATTCTGGAAGCGAGCGCAGTCGATCTCGAACCCTGGTTCGGTATTTCGGAAGGAACTTTGATTTCCGCGGTTTTCGATAAGGATACGTTTACTTTCGACGGAACGACGAGTAATTACGAAACGTTCGAATACGATGCGGACGGCAACGCCGTCATACCCGTTGACGGCTATATTTCCGTTACCGTAAAGGGCGGCGTTCTGCGCGTACAAAAGGCGGACCGTACATATGCGCTTATTTCCGAAAGCGCGTTGGCGCGTTTTGCGGGGCAGTATTCCATGATCGTTGAGGAGTTCGAACTCGTTTTCGATAAAATCAACGGTACCGCAAACCTCGTTTCCAAACTAAAAGGAGAAGAAGCGGTTACGCGTCCCGTATCCTTACAGATCGCGGACGGCGACGACGTGGATGACGCCGTGATCACGGCGGAAGGCGTCGATTGGGAGTTTAGATACGACCTCGCCGCGAAATACCTGCGTCTGGACAAATATGAAAATCCCGCCGATTTCAATGTGATCGATACGGACGGCGTTTACCTTGCGACCAAAGAAGATGCAGACGCATACGTCGCAAACATGCCTGTCGGAACGTTCGTGAATTACAATAACACCGGCACGATAACGGCAAATGAAAACGGGGAAATTTTATATAACGGGTATCCCGTCACGATCTATTGCTCGATGTACAATACTTCCTTTCAATGCTATATTTCCTATGATTCCAACCATCGGGAAAAGAATTTTGTGATCGATAAAATGTATATCAATCTGGACGGCAATATGTTCATCCCGGGCGGATACGACCAATTTTTCGGCGTATATTACTTGAAAGATAACGACGGTCTGCACAGCAGCGATAAGATTTCGTTCATGGAATATTCGGGACAATATTCCGTAATAGTTGGATCCGTCACCTACGATTATCTCAAAGGGCAGGTCAAATTTGTACTGAACGGAGACGTTCTGACCGCAACGTTGACGAGAGAAGGCGAAACCCCGTTCGACGTAGTGTTTACGGATGGGATAACCGTTGCGAACGGAGATTCCGAATTTCTGAAAGTCCAGAGTCTGATAGAATATGCAGGTTATGCGGGCAAGTATCATTATGTCAGCGCAAAGGGAGAAAAACTCTCTTACGATAATAAAGGTGCGTTTACGCTCGGCGGCGAGACTACCGACGATTATACCATTCAGAAAACGGATAACGGTACGAAAATAACGCTGAATTTCGGCGGCGAAACGCGTACGGTCGAATGGGGCGCAGATAACCGTTATCTGACCGTGAACGGAACCGATCTGTACGTTTACAGCGAGATGGCGAGCAATACGGACGGCAGAACTTCCAGCATGGATTATATTTCGGGGGATGACGTCGTAAAATTTGTCGAGGATACGTATTTTGTCAACGGCGCCCCGTTAACGAACCTTTCGTTCTCTTTGGTCGACGACGGCAATAACGCCGGCAGAAAAGTTTTGCAGGTGAAAGGAACGCTCGGAACGGATGATTATACGATCCTGCATTATTCGCAGGCGGTATTAATCGTCAACGAGGAGGTGTACGTAGCCGAGGTTTTCAGCGGCATTTACGGCAGCGAATTCAAGCCGACGGTCGATTCCGAAAATAAATTTAAACTGGGCGCGGACGGAAAAATGATGTTCCGCGGCAAAGAAATATTCGTCGATTCTACCAGTACCTATACGCATTTTGATTTCTATCAGGATTCGAAATTGTATTATTATTCCTTTACGGTAAATGCGACGAACATTACCTTTAACGATTCCATCGTCTATAACGTGCCCTATTATTTTGCGGCTTTTTTCGATTTTAAAGGTGCGTATATGTCGGCGGATAAAACAAAAGCCTTCTATTTCGCGGAAAAAACCGTTTATTATGACGAAACTTCGACCACGTCTTTCAGCGTTATGCCCACGGATACGGGCGCGACGATGAAACTCGGCGGCCGCGACGCAATATTTACCAAAACCGCCCAAGGCGTTATCTCTTTGGTTTATAACGGAATCACTTACAACCCTGTATCTTTCGACCTGAACGATATTGTCGGAGATTATATCGTCTATAACGGCAATTCCGGCGGCATTAAAATGAGTTACAATCCGAATGATACCTCATATTATGCGCCCAAACTCAGTAAACTGATCGTTCGGAACGGCGAGATTACGCCCGTGATCAATTTCAACTACGGCGACAATGCGTATCTGATCAAAAATACCGACGGTGCAACGATGGCGAAACTGCCTTACCTTGCCGTGCAGGATAAATTTGCGAAACTGGTAGGTTCGGAAATATTTAACGGTAAAGTTCTTTCCATTGCCGTAGGCGTGACCACCAAACCCAACAGCACCGATTTAATGCCTTCGCTCGTCGTACTGTACGGTGGCGAAACCGCTACGCTCGAGAAAGAGGATTTCCAGAATTTCAGAGTGACGTTGGGCGGCGTGGAGTACTTCCTGCGCAGCAACGACGATTCAGCGACGAAAGATATTCTGCCGCTTCTCGTATTCGAAAGTTGGTGGGAAGATTATGACGGCGAATACAAATTCAACGGCAATACGGTCAAACTTGAAATCACCGTCGGCGGTTCGGCGGAACAGCCCGTCACCGTATTGAAAACTACGTTCAACGGCGAAATGATAGAGCCTGACTTCAAGGATATAACGGGCGGCAAAATGATGACGTTTACTTTCGGCGAAGTTACGTATAAGGGCGTCATGAATTCGGCGAATAAAATCAAGGTAAGCGTATACAGCGAAACCGAATACAATTTCTTCTTTGCGGAAGACAACAAAAATGTCATTGACGAGAAGGAATTGATCGTTTCGGTGGTCATCGCAAGTTCAATCGGCAGCGGTTATGAAACGAGCATCGATCTGACAAAGTCCTCATATAACGGCAAAAGCATTACAGCGGCTCAATATTTGGCGAAAGACGGAATCCTTTTCTTTGTTACAGAAGAAAATACTTTTGCATACGATCTCAATGCAAAACAGCTTTATAAAAATGTAATGCCTGCAGAGGGCGGCGAATTATTCGGAATATCTTTGAAAAGCGGTGCGGCTTGGGGCGAACCGTTGTACGGCTATGATCTTAAGGTTATGATCTCCTCGTTTGATAGATCGACGGGCAAGGCGACGCTTGATTTTCTGTTGAAATCTGTTTCAGCTGCTTGGGAAAAAATCGGTGATAATTATAAAATCACAGGTGCTGACAAAACTGTATATTTGGTCATTGACGCAACTTCTAAATCAATCGTCATGGAAGATGAATTCTTACTCGTCGATTCGCATACGGTCGGTACGGATACGCTTGTTATTGAAAAAACAGCGGATAAAAAGATTACCGCGTCCTTGAACGGTGCGCAAGCGGTAGAAATCGAGCCGGATTATTCGGCACGTAAATTCAAGATGGTTGTGGGAGGCAAAACATATGTCGTCACCTGGGAAATCGATCAATCCGTAATCGTGTTATCTATGTCCGAAGTGTCCGCCGACGCTTTTGCTTTCGAGGGACTCGGATATGCTTATACGACGGTTTTGGTGTCGGGTGAGTACGAACTCGATGTATCTTTCGACTCCGTTGGTGAGAACGGACAAGTAAATTATACCATCAGCTGGAAACGCGGTTGGAGTGAAAGCGATATGGTAACGGGAACGCTCAGCGCCGACGGAAATTATATTTCCGCTGAAATCGAAAAAGTGCAGTATCGCATTTACAAAAATGCTGTAAAAGATGCCGATACTTCTTTTGTGATGTTAAAGGATACCGATGCGTCAGCCGCATTGGCGGGCAAGTTCCAGACAACCGGTGGCGATCTCCAAATCGGGATCGCTGTAGAATCTTCGTATGATTACGACGACGAATTCGATGGTTTTGAAACTCCGAAATTCGTTGTGACGTACGGCGGGGAGAAATGTACCGTTAAAACTTCTTTCTCCGCAAAAGCGTCTTCCGTCGAATTTACCGTAGACGGCAAGACTTACGAGGCGAAGATCGTAAACGACCAGATGACGGTTACGGAAAAAACGGCGGCGTAAAACCGCAGACAACACTCTTCGATAAGAAGGGGAACGAAATGTAAAGCGTTACGGCATTGCCCCCGCGGTCCGCGGGGGCAAGGATGCCGTTTCGGAGTCGATTTTTATGAACGAAAAACCCGAATCAACCGATCCGTCGGACGACGGGCGCACGATTGCCGATATGTCCTTCGATTGGATGCCGTGGAACCGCGGTATCGTCAGGCGCGGCAAACGCCGCAAGCGCGAACGCGCTGCCCGCGACAAAAAGACGGAAAAACAACAATTTCGCGACGCGGTCAAAGGGCAATATCTTGCGATGCTGCCCGTACTATTTTGTATTATCGCCGCTTTTACGCTCATTTACCTGTTATTGCGGCTTTGGTTGAAATCTTGAGGTACCTATGAACTTTCACCTTTCAAAGCGGAAAACGATGCTATGTCTTTTTCTCCTGTTTCTTTCGTGTCTTGCGCTCGCGGCGTGCAGCAAAACGTTTCTGCCCGAGGAGCACGGCTTCACCGCTCTCGTCGTGTACGATGCGAACGGCGGCAGTTTCGGCACTTCCGACACGACGGGGATCAAGACGTATAAATATAAACCGTCGGTATCCATCATGGAACCGGGCGGAAAACATAATTTGCAGTTTAACGCGCCGAGCATGTCCTCAAAGCATGTCATCGCGTGGTTTCCGGCCCTTCTCGACGAGAACGGCGCACCCTTGAAAAACGAAGACGGCTCTTTTCAACTTGCGGACGAGCCCTGGGATTTTTCGGCGGATCGCCTTCCCGACGAGGCGGGCTATAAATTGTATTTGGTCGCGAAGTGGGGAATGAACTATAAACTCACCATCGACGTAGGCGAAGAAGCCCGCAAAGCGGGCGTGGAAAACATCGTCAATCAGAGTTTTACCGAAGCAGGTCCTATTTCGCAGCCCGGACTCAACCCCGAATGGAACGGATATACTTTCCACTATTATTATACGGAAGACGGAAAACGTTTGAGAACTTCTGAAGATTGGGCGCAACTGGTTTTGAATGACGAAACTCCCGAACTGACTATTTACGTTCGCTGGCTGACGGGCAAGTGGTATATCGTCACTTCCGCCGACGGATTATCCGACATGGGACAGCGCAATTATATCCTTGACGCGGACATCGATATGGGCGGAAGAGAATTCAAGACGCCGACGAATTATCAGGGCACGTTCGACGGAAACGGACACACGATCTCCAATTTCGAAACTTCTGTCAGACAGGGCGGTCAGGTATCGTCGGTCGGATTGTTTTCCTTTGCGGGCAGAGGCTGCGTGAAGAACGTGACGTTTGCAGACGCGACGTTGGCGGTCACGTTAACGTCCAGACTTACGGGCGTGGGGGCGCGTTTCAATGTGGGATTTTTCTGCGGGAACGGCGAGGCGCTCGATCTGGAAAACTTTGTCGGACTTGGATTCAGAAATTGCGTCTTGAACGTCAAGCGCGAAGTCGCGGCAGTGGATATGCCAGTAAAGACGGGTGAGAGCACGCATTTCGGGATTTTCGGAACGCTGAAAAGCGAACAGAATTTTACGCCCGTTGCGGGCAGCACGGCAATATCCGTGACCGTCGAATAAATATTTTTTACAATTTTTCCGAACATTTTCGGAAACGGATAGATTGCAGGGGCGAAAGCCCGAACGAATAATATTGCGAGGAGTTTAGAATGAAAAAGATTTTGGCAGTCATGCTTGCTTTTGTTTTCTGTCTCGGCATCTTTGCCGGTTGCGGGAAAAAGGATAATGGAGACGATAATCCGCCCGATAAGGAAGTGTACGTTCCCACGGAAGACGAGCAGACAAAAGCGTTGGTATTCGGGATCGACGGCGCGGACGGCGTATTCAGCCCCTTCTTTTCCAGCGCCGCGTACGATTCTGAGATTGTAGGCCAGACGCAACTCGGTATGCTCACTACGGATAACGGCAAACTGAAAAGCGGCGATAATTATGCCTGCGTGGCGAAAGATCATCGCAGCGTTTATTTGGATAGTCAGGGAAACGAGATCAAAAATGCGAGCGACGCAAAGTTTACCCGCTATGATTTTATTATTAAAAAAGGCCTTAAATTCTCCGACGGCGTCGATCTGACGATCAAAGACGTTCTTTTCAACCTTTACGTGTATCTCGATCCCGTCTATACGGGCAGCGCCACCATCTATTCGACGGATATCGTGGGGTTGAACGAATACAGAACGCAGTCCAAAGACGAAAGCGCGAACGACGCGCTCGAGGAACAGGCGGCCGTCAACGCGCAGACGCGTTTGAAACGCGCATCCGACTGGCTGAACAACCAGGCGCTCCTCGAAGATACGCCGAACGGAAAATACGAAGAACTCACTGCCGAACAGAAGAAACAGTACGTAATGGGTTTGGAAAAATACGAAGCCGAAATCAACAAGGATATCGAATTTTTCATTCCGTATTACCGTCAGGAAGTAGAGGGGAATTATCAGTCAGCAATTTCCTCGTTTGAAGACGACCGCAAAAATACTTACGCTTATGACGATGGCGAATACTGGCAGTCTTTCCTGTATATGTACGGCATCATCGACATCGCGTACAACGCGAAGGGCGAACCCATAAAAACGACGGTCGGCACGGGCGATGACAAAGTCGAACTATATACGTTCAACTTTGCCGACGATCCTACCATGACCAACGGCTGCAAATGGGTAAAGGATTACATAGAAGAATACGACGCCGAAAACTGGGAGAATATGTCGGGCGCGACCACGCTTGAAAAGCACAACAACGCAAAAATGGAAGCGGCGATCGAACTCGTTTACAGTACGACGGTCGGCGCAAACGACGAGAACGGCAAATTCAAATACGAATATTCCCAGTTTGCCCTGACCATTCTTTCCAGCGGCAGCACGAATACGCTGTTGACCGAAATGCAGGCGGACGAAAAATCCAAGATCATCGACAATACGGCGGGCGACAATCTCGTAAGGTCGATTTCGGGCATCACCACCTCGAAAGTCGATACCTTTGCGGGCGAAAAGTTGGACGGCGAGTACGATATGCTTTCCATTAAAATTAAAAACGTCGACCCCAAGGCGATCTGGAACTTTGCCTTTACGGTGGCTCCCTTGCATTATTATTCGTACGCAGGCGCGGGAGATGAAGGGGAATGGAACGTCAAAAATAATTTCGGCGTCCGCTATAACGATACCGATTTTATGAACAACGTCTTAAAAGACAGCGAAAAACTGGGCGTTCCCGTAGGCGCCGGCCCTTACAAGGCGAGCAAAGAGAGGGGACTGGGCGAAAACGAATTGTATCCCTCCAAGAACGAATTCAAAAAGAACAACCGCGTCTATTACGAGCGCAATACCTATTTTGATTTGGTCGATGGCAAAAAGGGCGGCGAAATTCAGAATGCAAAGGTCAAATATTTGCAATATCAGATCGTCAACTCGAATTTTCTGCTCGATTCGCTTTCCGAGAAAGAAATCGACGTGGGGAACGTCAACGCGACGCACGCGAACGTCGAGCGCATCAATACCATCAATTATCTGAAAGGCGACACCACGCGTACCAACGGTTACGGTTACGTGGGGATCAACGCCGCCAAAATCGCCGACGTTTGGATGCGCCGCGCGATCATGAAGGCGATGGATACCACGATTATCAGCAACGGCTATTACAACGGCGGCCTGTGCGACCTGATTTATCGTCCCATATCCATGGAATCCTGGGCGTATCCGAAAAACGACGATGCAAAACGTCCGTATAAATTTATCGACGATCTGGGGAATGAAGTGGATTATATTTATGACGGTTCAGGTGTCAAGATAGCGCAAATGCTTGCTCGTCAAGGGTATCAGGTCAGCAACGA
>OGQM01001576.1_pt1 | contig 15545 bp, 10 predicted proteins | sample 1553191 | NCBI WGS metagenome assembly OGQM01 (sample SAMEA2579954, study PRJEB22360) | human gut metagenome | biome: human gut; feature: human-associated habitat; material: faeces | place: Denmark | collected 2008/2010 | reverse complement strand
ATTGTATGAGGCTATCGAAAGATTCAGAAAAAAAAGAATAGTTCCGTTTGATGTTCCGGGACACAAACGTGGAAGAGGCAATCCCGAACTTGTCGATTTACTTGGTGAACGATGTGTGGGAATTGATGTAAATTCAATGAAACCGCTCGATAATCTTTGTCATCCGGTTTCGGTAATAAAAGAGGCAGAAGAGCTGACGGCAGATGCGTTTGGTGCAGAGCATGCTTTTTTTATGGTTGGTGGAACAACGCAGGCAGTACAGAATATGGTACTTTCAGTCTGTAAGGCAGGCGATGAGATTATTGTTCCGAGAAATGTTCATAAAAGTGTTATCAATGCGTTGATTTTGTGCGGTGCAATACCTGTTTATCTTAACACGGAGATTAATGCAAAGTTAGGAATCGTACTCGGAGTAACCGTAGAACAGGTTGAAAAGACGATTCAGGAGCACCCGCGGGCAGTAGCGGTGCTTGTAAATAATCCGACATATTACGGAATATGCTCTGACATAAAGGGAATATGTGACATAGCTCATTCATACGGATTGAAAGTGCTTGCCGATGAAGCACACGGAACACATCTTTATTTTGGGGATAATCTTCCAATGAATTCTATGAAAGCGGGAGCGGACATGGCAGCTATATCAATGCACAAATCCGGTGGTTCGCTTACACAGAGTTCAATTCTTCTGACGAATAACGGAATGAATGCGGATTATGTCCAGACAATTATCAATATCACGCAGACCACAAGTGCATCGTATCTTCTTATGACGAGCCTTGATATATCAAGGCGTAATCTTGCATTAAGGGGAAGGCAGTCATTTGCAAAAGTTAGCGAGTGGTCACAGTATGCAAGGGATGAAATTAATTCAATAGGCGGTTATTATGCTTATGGTAAAGAGCTTGTAAACGGAGGTACGGTATACGATTATGATGTCACAAAGCTGTGCGTGTATACAAGAGATATAGGACTTGACGGAATAGAGGTCTATGACATTTTAAGGGATGAATATGATATCCAGATTGAGTTCGGTGATATAGGAAATATTATGGCATACATTTCAATCGGAGACAGGATTCAGGATATTGAGCGTCTTGTCGGTGCACTTGCCGAAATAAGCCGTATTTACTCAAAAGAAGAGAAAAGATTTGAGGTAGACAGGCAGATGCTTCTTCCGAGGGTTCTTGCATCTCCGCAGGAAGCTTTTTATGCCGAAAAAATAAAAATGCCTATACGCGATACGAAAGGTCACATTTCAGGTGAATTTGTAATGGCATATCCGCCTGGAATACCGATACTGGCACCGGGTGAGGAAATTACGGAAGAAATTATTGATTACATACAATATTCCGTTGAAAAAGGATGTTCAATGCAGGGAATGGAAGATTCGGCTCTTGAATATCTGAATGTATTAAAAATATAAAAAACAAATGAAATATAAAGAATAAACAATGTATAATTTGGAGGGCAATATGGAATTTTGGTTTTCGGAGCTGCACTCGCCGCATGTTAAGTTTGACATACGTGTGGAAAAGCAGTTATTTTCAGGAAAAAGCGATTATCAGAGGATAGATGTGTTTGAATCGCCTGAATTCGGCAAATTCCTGACACTTAACGGAAGCGTTATATTTTCGGAGCAGGATTGCTTTATTTATAATGAAATGGTTGTGCATGTGCCGATGGCGGTGCACCCTGATGTGAAAAATGTTCTTATCATTGGCGGTGGTGATGGCGGCGTATCAAAAGAATTATTGCAATATGACAATATCGAAAATATAGATATTGTCGAGCAGGACAGCATGTTTGTCGATGTGTGCAAGGAGTATTTCCCGGAGACCTCAATAGGTCTTGATGATGAAAGAGTGCATATATACAATTATGATGCGTTGAGATTTCTCCGCTCGAAAATGAATGAGTATGACCTTATCATAAATGATGCAACTGACCCGTTTGGAGCGTCTGAGGGACTGTTTACAAGAGAATTTTACGGAAGCTGTTACAAGGCGTTAAAAGATGACGGAATACTTGTGTATCAGCACGGAAGTCCATTTTATGACGAGGATGAGGATGCATGCAGGAGTATGCATAAAAAAGTATTTCACACATTTCCGATAAGCAGGGTATATCAGGCACACATACCTACAAGCCCGTCAGGTTACTGGCTTTTCGGTTTTGCTTCAAAGAAGTATCATCCGCTTAAAGATTTTAAGGCAGACGAGTGGAAAAAAAGAGACATATATACAGAATATTACACAACTAATCTTCATACAGGAGCATTTATGCTTCCAAAGTATGTTGAAGAATTATTAGAACAGGAGGAAAAATAATGAGCAGAGTATTAGTAATCGGATGTGGAGGCGTTGCCTCAGTTGCAATTCACAAAATATGTCAGGTGAGTGATGTATTTACTGATTTGTGTATTGCGAGCAGGACAGTGAGCAAGTGTGATGTGCTTGCAGAAGAATTAAAGGGAAATACAAAGACAAACATTACAACAGCAAAGGTTGATGCGGATAACACAGATGAGGTTATTGCATTGATAAATAAATTCAAGCCTGATGTTGTTCTTAATGTTGCACTTCCGTATCAGGATTTAACGATTATGGATGCATGTCTTGCATGCAAAGTTCCTTATGTTGACACTGCGAATTATGAGTGTGAGGATACGGATAATCCTGAGTGGAGAAAGGTGTATGAGGAAAGATGCAAACGCCTCGGTTTTACAGCATATTTTGACTATTCATGGCAGTGGGCTTACAGGGAAAAATATAAAGAGGCAGGAATTACGGGACTTTTGGGAACTGGTTTTGACCCGGGTGTTACAAGTGTATTTACAGCATATGCACAGAAACACTATTTCGATGAAATACATACAATAGATATTCTCGACTGCAACGGTGGCGATCACGGTTATCCTTTTGCAACAAACTTTAATCCTGAAATAAATCTGAGGGAAGTTTCTGCACCGGGTTCTTATTGGGAAGACGGACACTGGGTTGAGATTCCGCCTATGTCAATCAAGCGTGAATATGATTTTGAGGGCGTAGGAATGAAGGATATGTATCTTTTGCACCATGAAGAAATAGAAGCACTTGCCGCAAATATTCCTCATGTTAAGAGAATCCGTTTCTTTATGACATTCGGACAGAGTTATCTTACACACATGAAATGCCTCGAAAATGTAGGTATGTTAAGAACAGATCCTGTTGAATTTAACGGTCAGCAGATAGTTCCTATACAGTTTTTAAAAGCACTTCTTCCAGATCCTGCTTCTCTCGGTCCAAGAACAGTCGGAAAGACTAATATTGGCTGTATATTTACGGGAATTAAGGACGGAAAAGAAAGAAAAATATATATTTACAATGTATGCGACCATCAGGAGTGTTACAGAGAAGTCGGTTCACAGGCTATTTCTTATACGACAGGTGTTCCTGCGATGATTGGAACAATGCTTGTTGCAAAAGGAATATGGAATAAGCCGGGTGTATTTACGACAGACGAGTTTGATCCTGACCCATATATGGACGCACTTAACAAATACGGACTTCCGTGGAAAGTTGATGAAAATCCCGTACTGGTTGATTGATATTAAAGTGCCGTAAACGGATAATTTTTGCGGATTACAAGGAGAATTATTATGAAATTTGATGAGTTAAAGACACCCGCTTATGTTATTGATGAAAAAAAACTTATACATAATCTTGAAATATTAAAGAGTGTCGAAGAGCATACGGGGTGTCATATACTTCTTGCACAGAAAGCATTTTCATCATATGCGTTGTATCCGCTTATATCGCAATACATAAGCGGAACAACGGCAAGCGGGATTTTTGAGGCAGAACTCGGGCATGAGTGCATGGGAAAAGAAAATCATGTTTTTGCACCTGCATTTACAGATGAAGATATGGATAAACTTGTAAAAATATGTGACCATGTTGTCTTTAACTCAGTAAATCAGCTTATATGCCATAAAGAGAAGTGTATAAATAACAGAGTGAGCTTCGGACTGCGTGTTAATCCTGAGCATTCAACACAGGGAGATCATGCAATATATGATCCATGTGCCCCGGGCAGCAGACTTGGAGTAACAGAAGAAAATCTGAAAAAAGCACTGCAGAAAAATCCTGATGCACTTGCCGGAATGGAGGGTATTCACTTTCATACACTATGTGAGCAGAATTCCGATGATTTAGAGAAAACTCTAAATGTTGTTGAAGAAAAATTCGGCTTTCTGATGCAGTCCGACAGTATAAAATGGGTCAACTTTGGCGGTGGACATCATATAACAAGGGATGATTATGATATAAAAAGGCTTGAAAATTGCATAAATCATGTAAAAAGAACTTATAATGTGGATGTTTATGTCGAACCCGGAGAGGCTGTTGCATTAAATGCCGGTTATCTTGTAACAACAGTTCTTGATAAGGTGGAAAACGGGATAACGACACTTATACTTGATACATCAGCAGCATGTCATATGCCGGATGTGCTTGAAATGCCATATGTGCCGCCATTAAGAGATGCCGTAAGGCTTGATGATATCAATGCCGATATATGGGAAAAGCCTGCTGATGGAAGATTCAGGTACAGATTATCGTCATATACATGTCTTGCAGGTGACATAACCGGTGATTATGAGTTTGATTCAGAAGTAAATGCAGGAGACAGGCTTGTATTTGAGGATATGGCAATATATTCAATGGTAAAAAACAATACATTTAACGGAATACCATTGCCGGACATTGCAATTATGGATGCAAATGGCGATTGCAGGGTATGGAAACATTTTGATTACGATGAGTTTAAAAGGAGATTGTAAATTGGGTGAATTATTACGTAATCCAGCTTACGACGGATTTCGTATGCCGGCGGAATTTGAGCAGCATCATGGATGTATTATGATTTGGCCTGAAAGACCGGGGTCGTGGACATATGAAGCAAGAGAGGCGAGAAAGGCATTTTGTTCCATAGCAGAAGCGATAGTAGAAAGCGAACAGGTTTATATGCTGGTTTCAGAAAGACAGTATGAAAATGCACTTCAAATGCTTTCGGACAAAATAAGATTAGTTATTATGGATTCCGATGATGCATGGGCAAGAGATACAGGACCGACATTTGTCGTAAGCGGCGATGCTGACATTTCGTATAAAGATAGAATTTTAAGAGGAATTAACTGGAAGTTCAATGCATGGGGCGGTGAGTATGATGGATTGTATGCTGACTGGAGCAGGGATGATAAGATTGCGATAGAGTTTATGAAGCATTTCGGATGTGATTATTACAATGCAGCACCATTTGTTCTTGAAGGCGGTTCTATACACACAGATGGAGAAGGAACACTTCTTGTTACAGAAAATTGTCTTTTAAGCAAAGGACGCAATCCGGGACTTTCAAAGTCACAGATTGAAGAAAAACTTAAAATGTATTGCAATGTCCACAAAATAATATGGCTTCCTTGTGGAATATATAATGACGAAACCAACGAGCATGTGGATAACGTGTGTGCATTTACATCGCCAGGTGAGGTTGTTCTTGCATGGACGGATGACAAAAATGATCCACAGTACGAGATGAGCATGTCATGTCTTAAAGTTCTTGAAAATGAAACAGATGCGAAAGGAAGAAAAATAAAGGTTAGGAAACTTCCAATTCCTTCAAATCATATATGCATAACGGAGCATGACCTTAAAGGACTTGAATTTGAGGACGGTGAGGATGAAAGGGAAGCAGGAGAGAGACTTGCTGCATCATATGTCAATTTTTATATATCAAACAAAGCAGTTATAGTTCCCCAGTTTGGTGATAAAAATGATAAAGCAGCATGTGATATTTTATCGGAGGCATTTCCTGAAAGACAGATAATTCCAGTGTATGCAAGGGATATAATTGTCGGAGGCGGCAATATACACTGCATTACACAGCAGATACCGAAAGCGGAAGGTTTTGACTGATATTATATTTTTGAAAATTTGAGGAGAGATAAAATGCGAAAAGTAAAATACGCAGGCATCCAGATGCAATGCACAAAATCTGTAGAAGAAAATATCGCAAAAGCGGATAAAATGGTTCGTAAAGCAGCATCAGAAGGAGCAAAGATTATTCTTCTGCCGGAGCTTTTTGAAAGACAATATTTCTGTCAGGAAAGAAATTATGATTATTATTTATACGCACGCAGTTTAGAAGAAGATGAAGCGGTTAATCATTTTAAAAAAGTTGCGGGTGAACTTGAAGTTGTGCTTCCGATAAGTTTTTATGAAAAAGACGTAAATGTTTTTTATAATACGACTGCAGTTATCGATGCAGACGGGAGTGTTCTTGGAATTTACCGAAAAACACATATTCCGGATGACCATTATTATCAGGAAAAGTTTTATTTTACACCGGGAGATACAGGATTTAAGGTGTGGGATACAAGATATGGTAAAATAGGAATCGGAATATGCTGGGACCAGTGGTTTCCGGAAACTGCGAGAGGAATGGCTGTTCAGGGAGCGGAAATATTATTTTATCCAACAGCAATAGGTTCTGAGCCGATTCTTGAAGTTGACAGTATGCCACATTGGAGAAGATGTATGCAGGGACATGCAGCCTGCAATGTAATTCCTGTTGTCGCTGCTAACAGAATCGGAGAAGAGTATGTAGAGCCATCAGATGAAAATGGAGGACAGAAATCTTCACTTGTATTTTATGGTTCTTCATTTGTCACGGATTCCACAGGAGAAATTGTTATGCAGGCATCGCGTGATAAAGAAGAAATAGTATATGGCGAGTCGGATTTAGATGAAAACCGTGATTTGAGAGTGAGCTGGGGGCTGTTTCGTGACAGACGTCCCCAAATGTATCATTTTTAAATTTTTTTGTCTTGTAAATAATATAAATGTCTATGATATCATCATGAGCGGACTTGCAAATATAGCTGCAGGGAGCTTATTATAATACAGAAGACAGAAGTTGTGATGACGGTACTTAGTATGCGGCGTCGTATTCTGTCTTCTTTTTTTGCACCATAATTTTGTGTATGCCATAATATAGTTAATAATATTAAGCATATTGTGTTTTTTTAAAAATAAAACATACAGATAAAAATTGTAATTGTAATTTATGATATTTGCTGTATAATAAATATACAGTAAATTAATTGATACGGTTATAAAGAATGGGGAGAGATGTATGCGAGGAGATATTTTTAAGAAGACATGTGAGTATATTTTGGTATTAATGATGGTTTGTATACTGCTTTTAACAGGATGTTCGGAAAGCAATGATACAGATGAAGATGATATGATTAAAGCTGAAGAATCGTCAGGAATAAGTGCTGTCAGTCTTGTAATCGGGAGTGACAATTATGAACCATATAATTACATTGATGAGTCTGGTGAAAATGTTGGTATTGATGTGGATATTGCAAAGGAAGCGTGCCGCAGGCTGGGGATAACACCTGTTTTTAAGCAGATTACATGGGACAGGAAGGATAGCTTTCTTGACAGTAAGGAGATTGATTGTCTGTGGGGAAGTTTTACAATGAGCGGAAGAACTGATGATTACAGATGGGCGGGACCATATATGTACAGCCGTCAGGTTATTGTTGTAAGGAAAGACAGAGGAATCAATTCATTTGCTGATTTAAAGGGCAAAAGAATTGCAGTGCAGTCAACATCAAAACCGGAACATATCATATTAAGTGGTGAAGATGATAGAATTCAGGGAGTTTCTGCTGTTTACAGCATGTCTACAATGAGTGAATTATATGCGAGTCTGAGAAAAGGATATATAGATGCTGCAGCAGGACATGAGGTTGCAATTAAAAGATTTGTTGATACTAATCCGCAGCAGTTTATTATTCTTGATGAGATATTATATAAATCTGAACTTGGAGTTGCATTTAAAAAGGGGAGATCTGATGATGTTCCGGATATGCTTAATGATATATTAAAGCAGATGATAGATGATGGAACAATTAAAAAAATTGCTGAATCATATGGAATTAACGCAGATATATTTATGGGGGATGATTAAATGAGAGCTATAAAAAAAGGTGAGATAAGCGTTAAGATGGTATATACTGTGACATTTATAGGATTGTTTCTGATATTTGCGGTATATGGTCTTTTTACAGTGTATGATGTACGCAGGACAGAAAAAGCAGCAGACAAAACGCTTCTTTTTGCAAAGTCAAGAATTTTAAGATATGAAGATTATAAAGAAAATGACAAAGTAAAGAGTTTGTACAGACTGCTTGATAAAACGACAGAAGCAGCCAGAAGCCTTGACAAAGAAGCATATGATGAAAGTTTTTTCGAGGATTATGTTTATGAACAGAGACTCGGAGGAATATGTATATTTGATTCGGATATGAATTGTGAATATTTTACTGAGGATTCGGACATATGGTGGAAAAAGATCTCTGACAGTGCTAATATCGATAATAATGTTATTACACAGATTATAGAATACCCGTTGAAATCATACATGACAAGAATTGAACTTGATGATGGTGAATATGATATGGCAGTCGTTTCGAGAAGAGATAAATGTGGAATTGTTGCTGCATATGAAAAGAAACAGCCGGGATTTGAAAACAATGGTGATATAACAATGGAATCACTTATAACGGATTTTACATTTGAAAATGATGGAATTGTTTTTATATCGTGTGATGATAAAATTGTTAATTGTAATATTGAGGAATATCAGGGGAAGACTTTAAGCGAATATCAAGATGCTTTTTTGGGGGACTGGAATGATGATGGCAACAAAATGGTAAAGTTTGGTTCGTCACAGTCTGAGTGGTATGGCAGCAGGATGATATATGGAAGATATGGAATATATGTATTTTTTCCATCATCATCAATTTACAGTAACCGTACAAAAGCGGTTATATTCTGTACGGGTGCATACATAATGATGCTTGTTCTTGCCATGGCAATAAGGCAGCATATACTTTATATAAACACAAGACAGCTTGACAAGCAGTTTCGTATAATCAGGTCGATAAGCAGCATATATTCTGCACTTATTCTTATTGATATTAAGAATGACCAGTGGGAACTTATAAAGACTCCGGAAAAGCTCGATTATATTTTTGACCAGAAACATAACGTAAAACAGATGCTTGAAGACTATACAAGCAACCGGATTATTCCGTCTCAAAGAGATTCATTCAGGAAGTTTGCAGATATTAATACACTTATGACACGTCTGGAGCAGAGCCGTTATCTTGAATATACTGTTGAAAATATCAACAGCAGATGGTATATGATTGCAATTGTTCCGCAAAGTTATGATAAAAATGGGCATATAGCTGCTATTCTCATGCTTTTTCGTGATATTACAGAAGAAAAGCTTCGTGAGTTAAAATATCAGCATCAGTTAAAGGCAGCTGCACAGCAGGCAGAAAAGGCCAACGTTGCCAAAACTGATTTTCTCAGACGCATGAGTCATGATATAAGAACTCCTATTAATGGTATAAGAGGAATGGTTGAAATATGCCGTTTTTATCTGAATGATAGAAAGAAAGCAGAAGAATGTCTTGATAAGATAATGGCGGCATCAGGATTTTTACTTGAATTGGTTAATGATGTTCTGGATATGAATAAGCTTGAATCAGGTGAGATAGTTCTTACAAAAGAGCCATTTTGTCTTTCAAAACTACTGATGGAGGTTGACAGTGTCATAGAAATGCAGGCAAATGAAAGTGGCGTGGATTATATAAAAGCTCCGCTTAATATAGAAAATGACCATCTTATAGGAAGTTCACTTCACATAAAACAGATACTTCAAAATATTGTATCTAATGCTGTAAAGTATAATAAGCGTGGAGGATATGTAAGGGTCAGCTGCACAGAAAACAGGATAGATGAAAAAAATATAATGTTTGAGTTTGTATGTACTGATAATGGACAGGGAATGAGTGAAGATTTTCAGAAAAAAGCATTTGAACCATTCGCACAGGAAAAAAACAGGGTACGCACAACATATGCAGGAACAGGTCTGGGTCTTGCAATATCAAAAAAGCTCACTGTCCAGATGGGAGGAACTATCGAATTTATTAGCAGACAGGGATATGGAACAACATTTTATGTAAAAATACCTTTTGAGATAGATGATTCATATGAAAGCAGACAACAGGAAATAGCTGCAGATGAAAAAATTAGGCTTGATGGAAATAAAATTATTATTGCTGAAGATAATGAGCTTAATATGGAAATTGCAAGATTTATAATAGAAGGAGCCGGTGCACAGGTTATGCCGGCTGTCAATGGGGAAGAAGCTGTTAAAATATTTGAAACATCGCAATATGGAGAGTACAAGGTTGTTCTCATGGATGTTATGATGCCTGTAATGGGTGGACTTGAAGCAGCACAAAATATAAGAAAAATGGACAGACCGGATGCAAAAACAGTTGCTATGATAGCAATGAGTGCTAATGCCTTTCATGATGATGTTGAGCAGAGCCTTGCAGCTGGAATGAATGTTCACATGGCAAAACCGCTTGATTTTGATAAACTTCTTGCGACAATAAAAGAATATTGCGATAAAAACTGACATGACTATAGTCATAGAATTAGAAGTATAGGAGAATTGAATATATGAAAGATTTGACAAAAGGCAAACCATCTTCGCTTATTTTATCTTTTGCGTTTCCTATTTTTCTTGCAAATCTGTTACAGCTTACGTACAGTCTTGCAGATACAAGGATTGTAGGTTCTTTTCTTGGTGAAGATGCACTTGCAGCTGTTGGCTCGACAAGTACAGTAAGTAATCTTATTATAGGATTTCTGCTTGGACTTGCCAACGGATTTGCAATTATAACTGCACAAAGATTTGGTGCGAAAGATATAAAGGGAATGAAAAAATCTTTTGCGGCATCGATACTTCTTGGAACAGGAATATCAATAGTGCTTACTGTTCTTGGAATGATATTTAAAAATACACTTTTGGGATTTTTAAATGTACCGCATAATCTGTATGGTGAAGCGGGTGCATACATATTTATTATAATTGCCGGAATGACGGCAACATTTCTTTATGATTCATGTGCAGCTGTTTTAAGGTCACTGGGTGATACAATAACGCCGCTTATAATACTTCTTGTATCGGTTGCTCTTAATATTACCGGAGATTTATTTTTTGTTGTAGTATTAAAGTCCGGCGTGCGTGGAGCTGCGATAGCAACGGTGCTTGCACAGATTATTGCATTTGTAATATGTTTTGTTTATATGTTTAAAAAATATGAGATACTGCGTCTTACAAAGAGTGATTTTACAGCTCTTGATGGTAATCTTGTAAGAAATATGCTGGGCTCAGGTCTTTCAATGGGATTTATGAGTTCACTTGTAAATATTGGTTCACTGACACTTCAGACGGCAATTAACAAGCTTGGACAGGATATAATTGTTGCACATACTGCAGCAAGAAAAATATCAGAGATGTTTATGATAATGTTTACTGTATTTGGGCAGACGATGGCTACTTATTGCGGTCAGAATATGGGGGCCGGAAGAATTGACCGTGTTAAAACAGGAATAAAATCCGCACTTATATATACATGTTCATGGTGTGTGCTTACAGTAATAGCAAGTTATACAATCGGAGACTGGCTTATATATCTTGTTACAGGAAGCAATAATGAAAATGTAATAAGAAATGCGGTGAATTATCTTAAATTTGATACGGTATTTTATTTTGTTACAGCATTTATATGCATACTAAGAAATGCGATGCAGGGGCTTGGCGAACATATAATACCGCTTGTATCAAGTTCTCTGGAAATGGTTGGGAAAATTATAATTGCTGCGACGCTTGTTCCGTGGCTTGGATATGCTGGTGTCATTGTTGCAGAGCCGATAGTATGGTTTATTATGGTAATTCCACTCATTATACAGATATTAAAAATGATTCCGGTACTTGAAAAACAGTATGGCAGTCCTGTATAATAGCTGTCAGATTAACAAATGTTGAAAGGAGATTTCATGAACGAAATCGTAGAATATTTACCTAATATGTATGCCACATTCTGGGCTTTGATTCCGCCACTTGTGGCTATTATACTTGCACTTATAACAAAAGAAGTTTACAGTTCTTTATTTATTGGAATTGTTATGGGTGGTTTATTTTATGGGAATCTTTTCCAGACGGGATTCAGCCTGGAAAAATCTGTTCTTCATATATTTGATGACGGAATTCTTGGAGTTCTTACGGATTCGTATAATGTAGGAATTCTTGTATTTCTTGTTGTACTGGGAATTATGGTAAGCATGATGAACAGGGCTGGCGGTTCTGCTGCATTTGGTGAATGGGCAGGAAAACATATTAAAACAAGAATAGGAGCACAGCTTGCATCTATACTTCTTGGTGTGCTGATATTTATAGATGATTATTTTAACTGTCTTACTGTTGGAAGCGTAATGCGACCTATAACAGATAAACATAATGTATCAAGGGCAAAGCTTGCATATCTTATTGACGCAACAGCAGCACCTGTATGTATCATAGCACCTATATCTTCATGGGCAGCAGCGGTTACCGGATTTGTTCCGGGTGAAGACGGATTTTCAATATTTATCAATGCAATTCCGTATAATTATTATGCGTTGCTCACAATAGTTGCGATGCTTACATTTGTAATATTAAAGATTGATTTTGGCCCTATGGCAGAGCATGAGTCTAATGCTGCAAATGGAGACCTTTATACAACAGGTGACAGGCCATATGAGAATGTATCGCAGGATGTGATAAAGGGAAGAGGAAAAGTTATAGATTTAATTTTTCCTATTGTGACATTAATAATATGCTGTGTAATCGGGATGATTTATACAGGAGGATTTTTTAGCGGAACAGGATTTATTGAAGCATTTTCAGGAAGTGATGCTTCAATGGGACTTATGCTTGGCAGCTTTTTTGCACTTATAATAACAATAGCATTTTATTCTGTCAGAAGAGTACTGGGTTTTACAGAGTGCTGTAATTGTATTCCTGAAGGATTTAAAGCGATGGTTCCGGCAATTCTTATTCTTGTATTTGCATGGACATTAAAGTCAATGACAGACAGTCTTGGTGCAAAAGAATATGTTGCATCATTAGTTGAAAATATATCAGGTCCATGGCTGTCGCTGTTCCCGGCAATTATATTTATAATTGGTGCGTTACTCGCATTTGCGACAGGTACGTCATGGGGAACATTTGGTATTCTCATACCTATTGTTGTAGGAACATTTTCAGGAATAAATCATACAATGATGATTATATCAATATCTGCATGTATGGCTGGTGCTGTATGCGGAGATCATTGTTCACCTATTTCTGATACAACCATTATGGCATCGGCTGGAGCACAGTGTAATCACATGAATCATGTATCCACACAGCTTCCGTATGTTATGGTTGTTGCGGTTATATCATGCATGACTTATATACTTGCAGGATTTATACAAAGTCCGGTAATTCCGCTTATAATAGGAATTGTTCTTATGATTGGAACACTTATAGGAATTAAATATATAACCGGTGTTAATTCAAAAAAGAAAGAAATGTAGAAAAGAGGATGCAGTGAAGAATATTAAAGGAAGCTTGATTTTACTGCTGGCAGCTTTTATCTGGGGAACCGCTTTTGTTGCACAGACAAGCGGTTCCCAGAATGTTGGTACATTTACGTTCAATGCAAGCCGTTCCTTTGTAGGAGCGGCATTTCTTGTAATAGTGATAATGGTTGTACGTCTGTCAACAAATAAGAATGTAAAACAGGAAATAACATCAGATGAGTATCGGCTTAAAACAAAATGGCCGATAAAAGGCGGAATTATATGTGGCTGCGTATTATGTACGGCAATGTCGTTACAGCAATACGGAATAAGCATATATCCTAAGGGAGTGGCAGCATCCGGAAGAGCCGGATTTTTGACGGCAACATATGTTGTTATGGTTGCTGTGTTGACAGCACTTATTGAGAAAAAAATACGTCCGGTAATTGTATTGTCTGTTATTGGATGTATAAGCGGAATGTATCTTTTATGCATGAAAGGTGGGTTTTCAGGTATATATGCGGCGGACATCTGCCTGCTTTTATGTGCGGTGTGTTTTATGTGCCATATATTTGCGGTAGAACATTTTTCGTCTGAAGACGGAATAAAACTGTCATGTATACAATTTGCAACATGTGCCGTAATATCACTTATTCTGGCATTAGTTTTTGAGAAACCCGATATAGGAAATATTGTAAAAGCAGCAGTTCCAATATTATACGCAGGTGTTATGTCCAATGGAATTGCATATACATTGCAGATAATAGGACAGAAATATACAAAACCGGCGGTTGCATCTATAGTTATGAGTCTTGAATCAGTGTTTGCAGTGCTTGCCGGATGGCTGATTCTGCATGAAGTGTTAAGCATAAGAGAGGCTGTAGGATGTGTGCTTGTGTTTGCGGCAGTTATAATTGCACAGATACCTGAAAAAGAAAAATAAAACATGCAATAGTTTTAAGAGGAATGACATAAATATGAAAAATAAAAAAATATATGTAACAGCAATGCTCACTTTATTTAATTTTGTATTTTTAGGAACAGAATATTTATTTGATAATATGATGATGAATCTTGTGGATTCAGATGGAGTTGTTCTTGTACAAAATTATATACTTGGTGCCAGTGTTTTGGGTTTTGTATTGTTTCCGTTTATAAATCGTTATCTGAAAGGATACCTGGAATATGTGGCTGGAATTGTGGCTTCAATAATTGCAGCTGTATCGGTTGCTGTTATTTCAGGACATTCGTCATATGAAATAATGATTATTATAGGATGTATATTTTTTGTATTACTTGGAATAACAGGAAGTGCAGCGATTTATTATTCATCTGTTATTTTAAGGGGAAGTTCACAAATATCATCATATGTTGGAATTGCATATGCGGCAGGTGTATTTTTACAATTTATCAACAATAATATTATAAAAAAAGAAATCGCACAAAAAGCGGTTATAATAGTGTTGGCTGTCAGCCTTATATGGCTTATTATATATCGTAAAAAATTTGCAGAAGAGAAAGATAATGTGGATAAATATGACAGTGCGGATGGATATTTGATTAAAAATAAAATGCTTACAGGTATGCTTCTTGTTATTATGGTTGCACTTATGTCATGTATATTTGTATCTCTTGATAATGCGGTAACACTTGTTCATGCACAGGGAAGTGTTGACATAGGGCAGCTTCCGAGAATACTTCTTGCATTGAGTGGTCTTTGTGCAGGATTTTTATTTGATATACATAATGGACGTTATATGAGCATGATTATGTATTGTATAACTCTTATATCAACATTATGCATAGTCATAATTAATTTCGGTGGGATTTTTATTGCAGGGCTTGTTATATTTTATATATCAGCAGGATTTTTTGCTGTATTTTTTACAGCATCATTTATGAGTTTATCATATAAAATGAAAAATCCTGAATTCTGGGCAGGACTTGGGCGTGCAGTAAATAATCTGTGTGCAGTTATTACATCTGCTGTATCAGTAAAACTTCTCACTTCGGGAAGTAATA
>OGQM01001566.1_pt1 | contig 15637 bp, 17 predicted proteins | sample 1553191 | NCBI WGS metagenome assembly OGQM01 (sample SAMEA2579954, study PRJEB22360) | human gut metagenome | biome: human gut; feature: human-associated habitat; material: faeces | place: Denmark | collected 2008/2010 | reverse complement strand
AACAATCTAAAGATAATTTATATTTATATTTATATTTATATTTTATTATAAAGTTTTAAATTTTCTGTTATAATGTATTTGGCATTGAAAGATAAGAAAGAACCCCTAGGGACTGCAATCCCTAGGGGTTCGCTTTTTTGGGATTCGGCATGAAAGATAATACTGCTTCTACTTAACAGCGACTATAATAGCTAACGTCACTAAAAGTATGACGTAAAGCATCACAAGATACTCCACAAGTAGTATTCTGCACATTCATGCCAAACCGCAACATGTTTGTGCCTTTTCCTTTCATAGAAAGACTTTTGCCTCCTCCTCAAAAAGTACACACGCGTATGCACTTTTCATTATACAGAAGCAATGTGAAAACAATATTAAATACCATTCTTTTTTTCTAATTTCAATAAATTTTCTTTTCTTTCGATTCCACCTGCATATCCAGTCAAATTATTATTTGAACCAATCACTCTATGACAAGGAATCAAAATTGATATCTTATTATGTCCTACAGCACCACCCACTGCCTGTGCTGACATTGTTGGTGAAAACATTCTTGCGATGTCCTTATATGTCATAGTTTTACCATAGGGTATTTTAAGAAGAAGTTGCCAAACTTTCTTTTGAAACTGTGTTCCAATTAGATGCATCTTAGGTAAAGTCTTTGGTTCTTTACCTTTAAAATAAAGATTTAACCATTCTTTCGTTTCCTTTAACACAGCTGTTTCTTTTTCAATAGGTTCTTTTAAACCATTCGCATAATACTTTTGATTTTCAAACCAAACACCAATCAATCCAATTTCATCGGCAGCCAATAACATTTTCCCTAATGGTGAATCATAATATTGTATATACATAATCAATCCTCTAAACAAGAAAAAAAGTCACCCGAAGATGACTTACATTTTAAAATTGGTGGAGCGTATCGGGATCGAACCGATGACCCCCTGCGTGCAAGGCAGGTGCTCTCCCAGCTGAGCTAACACCCCATATCTTCAGCAAATGGTGGGCCTGAATGGACTTGAACCAACGACCTCACCCTTATCAGGGGTGCGCTCTAACCACCTGAGCTACAGGCCCATTCGCTGAATGCCCATTTAATATACCATGCGAATTTATATTATGCAAGTCTTTTTTTGATTTTTTTTAAATATTATAATTAATTTAGTTTTAGACATGAATACTGTCAATTTATTGATTATAATACAAATAATATGGAGGTAGCTTATGAGTCAAATAAAATGTCCAAATTGCGGAACCGTATTTCAAGTTGATGAGAGTCAGTACCATGAAATCTTACAACAGGTTCGTAATGAAGAATTTGAAAAAGAATTAAATGAAAGACAAAAAAATTCCAATCAAATCATTCAATCTAAATTAGAAAAAGAGTATGAGTCTAAATTAAATCAGAAGGCTTTAGAAATCAAAGAACTTCAGGCAAATAAAGAACTTGAAATCAAACAGCTACAATCGGATTTTAATCAAAAACAAAATGATAAAGAACAAGAAGTCATTTCATTAAAAGAAAAACTAGAAGCGAGTACACAATTAACAAAATCTGAAACACAAAAAGAATATCAGGAGCAATTAAATCAAAAAGATTTAGAGATTTCTAAATTAAATGCCAAGCTTGATCAAATCCTTTCACAAAATAAAATCAACGAATCTAAGACTGAACAAGAATATAAATTACAGCTGCAGGCAAAGGAAAATGAAATTCAAGCCTTAAAGAACAACATTTCAAACAACGAAAAAGTATTAAAGGCAAATCTAGAAAATACATACCAATCTCAGTTAAATAAAAAGAATCTTGAAATCCAGTCTTTAAAACAAAATATGGATAAGGCAAAGGTTGAAAATGAATTGAATGTAAAGAGTATTAAACAAGACCTACAAAATCAAATCGAGCAGGATAAAATGAAATATCAGCTTCAAGAAAAGAGCTTGCAGGAAAAATATGATACTTTACTACAAACCAAAGATGAGCAAATTGCCTACTATAAAGATTTTAAATTGAAACAATCCACTAAGATGATCGGTGAATCTTTAGAACAGCATTGTGAAATTGAATTTAATAAGCTTCGTGCGACGGGTTTTCAAAATGCATACTTTGAAAAAGATAACGACGCTCGTACAGGATCTAAAGGTGACTATATCTATCGAGAGTTAGATGAGAATGGTGTAGAAATCATTTCCATTATGTTTGAAATGAAAAACGAAAATGATAAAACGGCTACAAAACATAAAAACGAAGATTTCTTAAAAGAATTAGATAAAGATCGTAATGAAAAGAATTGTGAATATGCTGTTCTTGTTTCTATGTTAGAACCTGAGAATGAATTGTATAATACAGGCATAGTCGACAAATCGCATCGCTATCCAAAAATGTATGTGATCCGTCCCCAGTTCTTTATTCCAATGATCACCATTTTAAGAAATGCTGCATTGAATTCTATGCAGTATAAAAATGAATTACAGTTGGTGCGTAATCAAAATATTGATATCACAAATTTTGAAGAGAGCATGAATGATTTTAAGCAGAAGTTCTCAAGAAATTACGAATTGGCTTCTAAAAAATTCAACATAGCTATTGAAGAAATCGATAAAACAATTTCACATCTTCAAAAAACAAAAGAAGCTTTATTATCGAGTGAAAGACAATTACAGTTGGCAAATAATAAAGCTGAGGATCTTACAATCAAACGTCTAACGCGTAACAATCCTACAATGAAACAAAAATTTGACGAATTAAAGAAAGACAACCAATAAAGGACATTTCCAATAATAGGAGATGTCCTCTTTTTAAAACATATTCATGAATAATGAAATGACAATCCAAAGAATCGTAAATATTAAATACAGAATGTTGGGGATTCGCTTAAAGAATCTCGCATACCAATTATCATTTGTCTTCTCTTCTTTAATAAATTCATTGATTTCTTTTGACTTTAATACCACTGTGATTAATCCATAAATCACTAGTGACAGTACTAAAACTGTAATCATAATATTATTTGAATAAGCCGACATTAGAGCTAAAAAGTTATTACCTGCATGAGCTAATATAGTAACTAAAATACTATCCGATTTAAGGTACATGTAACATAGTACTAGACTCATAAAGAAAGCAGGTATGGCTTGCGTCATATTCAAGTGTAGCAATCCAAATAATAATGATGTCACAACAATGGCGAACATTTTATTATATTTAGACAATGTTTGCAGAATCATACCTCTAAATATCAATTCTTCAAATATAGGTGCAAGTATGACAACACTGATAAAAGTAAAAGTGTTGTAGAGTAAACTTCCATTTAATGAGAAATCTGGGCTTGTATCCGGTAATCCAAATTTTGATAATAAAACACCAATAATACCTATCGCATAATTCAAAAAATACATCATGGCAACTGTATCTATTGTCTCTTTGGGTTTAAATGTAAACTTCAAATCTTTGATACCTCGTTTAAAAGAATTACTCATAAACCATAACAGGATGATTCCAGATATAAAAGAAATCATCATTTCTATACATGCATTGATTGCAGAATAATCATAATACAAAGAATACATGATTAAAGGCATGGCTACAAAGCTAAACAAAAAAGAGAGTGTCAGCTGCATAATGATATATAGCCATAATGAGCTGCCTATTTTACTCATTTCTTTATCAGGCATAAATTTTGGTGGTTGTTCCATAAAAATCACTACTTTCTAAATTCATTCTATCATAAAAGAGGCCATTAGGCCTCTTGTAAAATATGAAGTTTTCTTAATGATTCCTCAATTGAATCTAAATCTTCCTTTGATTGTGCACTCACCGTATGACAATGATATCCGCTCGTTAAATCTGTTAAAGGCTTTGCCCGATTCTGTGAAATAGAATCGATAAATTCTTTGACTTGTTTTCTAGAACTAATATTCATCTTTGCCTCTAACTTGCCATACACATTGTGTTTGACAAATACATTTTCAATACAGCCACCACAATCTACGATTGCATTCATTTCTTCTTCCATACAATTATTCAAATGGTAACATGAAAATACTCTTCGAACTCTTTGAGGTGAGCATACATATCCTTTGTGTGTCGCATAAATATGAACATTTCTTGCCTTTAATAAAGCAATATCTTGCACAATGACTTGTCTTGATACACGAAATTTTTTTGAAAGTGCACTTCCAGAAACTGGCACCTCACTTTTTGAGATTGTGTCATAAATGGCTTGAAGTCTAGCTTCTTTTTCCATTTATTTCACCTGCAAGTTTTTTAAAGACAAATCTAAAATTGGTGCTGAATGCGTTAGGGCACCACTTGAAATATAGTCCACACCTAATGCTGTTAATTTTTCAATATTTTCTTTTGTGACATTTCCAGAACATTCTGTTTCGGCTCTTCCATCGATGATTTCAATTGCTTTTTTCATATTTTCAACACTCATGTTATCCAACATAATTATATCAGCACCAGCTTCAACAGCTTCCTTAACTTGTTCTAAAGTTTCAACTTCTACTTCAATTTTACGAACAAAAGAAGCATAATCCTTTGCCATCTTAACTGCATTTGTGATAGAACCAGCCGCAGCAATATGATTATCTTTTAACATAACACCATCTGATAAGTTATATCGATGATTGTTTCCACCACCAACACGAACTGCATATTTTTCAAAAACACGCATATTTGGCGTTGTTTTTCTTGTATCTAATAACTTTGTCTTTGAACCCTTTAAGTAAGATACGACACGATTTGTATATGTGGCAATACCACTCATTCTTTGAAGATAATTCAAAGCCGTTCTTTCTCCTGATAAAAGAACACGAATATCGCCAAATACTTCAGCTAACAATTGACCGTTCTTAACAGCGTCCCCATCTTTTACATAGAATTTTACTTTCATGTTTTCATCTAACAAATAAAAGACTCTTTCAAACACTTCAAGACCTGCAACAATTCCATCTTCTTTACAGATCAATTGTACCTGCCCATATTGATAGGAAGGCATCACTGCATTTGTTGAAACATCTTCACTTGTAATATCTTCCTGCAAAGCTTGGATCAATAAGTGATCCACATTTAAACGCATTGTATTTTTATCCACGAGCTTGCCTCTCTCTTTCTATTTCTTCAAGTACCATATCATGGTACATCTTTTCTTGATTTGATAATTGATGTGACTTAGTCGCATTTGCCAAACAATCAAAATCACTTGTATAAGCCGGTTCCTTTTTCAATAAATCAACAACTGCTCTTTTACCCCACACTAAAGATTCAAGTAATGAGTTACTAGCCAAGCGATTTTTTCCATGAACTCCATTACAGCTAGTTTCTCCTACCGCATATAAGTGTGACATAGAAGTACGCGAATCTTTATCTACATGAATTCCACCCATAAAATAGTGTTGAGCTGGCGTAACTGGAATCCACTCTTTTGTACAGTCATATCCTTCTTCTAAGCACTTTTCATAAATATGAGGAAAATGGTTTTTGATGATTTCTTCACCCAAAACTGTCATATCCATCCAAACATAAGGCATATCATCTTTTTTCATTTGTTCACGAATCTTTTGTGTCATGATGTCACGTGGCAATACTTCATTCGCAAAACGCTTTCCGTCTTTTCCATAAAGCTTTGCCCCTTCACCACGAACCGATTCACTAATAAGGAAGGCTCTTCCTTTTTTCTTTGTATATAAAGTTGTTGGGTGAATCTGTACATAATCCACATTTTCTAACTGGATACCATGTTGAATGGCAATCGCGATGGCATCTCCTGTTAAGTGTGGATAATTTGTAGAATGATTATACAATCCTCCAATTCCTCCACACGCAAAGATCGTATAACCTGCTTCAATGCACATTTCATTGTTGTTGGCATCTTTTGCCAAAACTCCATAACAAACATTATCTTTTTCAATAATGTCTGTCATCGTTACATATTCCATGATTGTAACATTCTCTAACTTACGAACCGTATCTAATAAAGTGGATGTGATTTCTTTTCCTGTAATATCTTCATGGAATAAAATACGTGGTTTAGAGTGTGCTCCTTCACGTGTGTAATCTAGTTCTCCATCTTTAGTTGCAAAATCAACACCGTATCCAATCAATTCATTAATAATATCACGACTCGAATTGATCATGATTTCAACAGATTCTTTACGATTTTCATAATGTCCTGCCTTCATGGTATCTTCCATAAAAGAATCAAAATCATTTTTGTCTCTTAATACACAAATTCCGCCTTGTGCTAAAAATGAATCACTATTTTCAGCATCTGATTTTGTCAACATAATGACCTTTTTATCACTTGGAACATGCAAAGCTGCAAACAATCCACTTGCTCCGGTTCCAACAATAATTATATCTGCCTCTAACTTTTCCATACTATTTTGCCAACTCCAACATTCTATCTAATGATTTTTCAGCCATAGCCTTCACTTCTTCATCTACAAATACTTCGTTTGTTTCATTCAACAAGCAATCATAAACTTTTTCTAAAGAAACCTTCTTCATATTCATACAGATCAATTTATCTGTTAATGGATAGAAAGTCTTCTCTGGTGAGCGTAACTGCATTTCATGAAGGACACCAAGTTCAGTGCCAATCACAAATTCTTTACTTGGATTATCCACTGTATATTGAATCAATTCTGAAGTACTCCCTGCAAAATCTGTTGCCTCAACAACTTCGTTAACACATTCAGGATGTACGATAATTGGAACATTTGGATGTTCTTCACGTGCTTTTTCAACATCTTTTAATGTCACACGCTTATGTGTAATGCAATATCCATCATTTAAAATAATATTCTTTTCAGGTACTTGTTTCTTTACATAAGCTCCCAAGTTTCCGTCTGGAATAAAGAAAATATTTTTATTTGGAAGTGAGCGAACGATCTTCACTGCGTTTGAACTAGTTACACAAATATCAGCCATTGTTTTTAATTCAACCGTTGAGTTGATATAACATACAACCGCTAGATCTTCATATTCTTCTTTCATTTTCTTAATAACAGCTTTACTTGCCATATGTGCCATTGGACAATCTGCATTTAAATCTGGCATTAATACTTTCTTTTCTGGATTCAACATTTTAGCACTTTCACCCATAAATTTAACGCCCGCAAACACAATAATATCTGCATCTGTTGTTTTAGCTTTCTTTGCCAAAGCATAAGAATCCCCAACGAAATCAGCTACATCTTGTACAGCTCCATCTACATAATAATGCGCTAAAATAATCGCATTTTTTTCCTTTTTTAATTTCAATACATCTTCCTTTAAAGACATGGAATTTTCCTCCCTTAAAAAATTTTACCGTTTTGAATTATACACCCAGACTTTACATCTGACAAGACAGTTGTAAAGTCAATATTATATATCGGATATGTCAACATGAAAAAAAGCGTCTTCTACAACGCTTCATTAACAGATTTCATTAAATTATCTACATCTTTATCGTTTGGATGTTTTAAAGCCTCATCAAAATTCTTCAACATTTCAGGATTCGATTCAAACTTTGTGCGAATTGCCAAAGGCATCTTACCCTGGCACATCCAAGTTCCCTTTACACAATTGGATGCATCTAAATGACTTTGAACATTTTTTAAAATCATCTCAAAATATTCTTTAGACTTACCAAAACCAGCTGTTCCAAACAAGAAAACATTTTGATTTCGTAGTGTAGAAAGATATTGTTTCATTTGATCATCACAATCTCCCTTGTCACACCAGAATCCAATGCATAATAAATCTACAGGTTCTAAATTTTTTGCATCTTCTACAGATACACAATACTTTGATTCCATAAAATTCAAACTGTTTGCCAAAGATTGTGTATTTCCTGTTTTTGAACTATATACAATTCCTATCATAAAATATATCCTTTCTACAAGTAGCGATTTCGCCATGCATAATACTCTTCATCTTTTTCCATATCAATACCATGATCATTATCATAAACTTCAAATGTATTCTGTTGAAATAATGAAATAAAATCATTTCTTGAAAGCTTTGAATGCCACTGACTATGCCATATATAAATTTTTTCTTTTTCCATTTTAATCAACGCACGATTCTCTAAACATATTAGTGCATGATTGTCTTTTAATTTTTCAATTGCCTCTATTATTTCCATAGAATTATTTTAGCACAACTTTCAAGGATAAGAAAAGGCAACCTAAGCTGCCTCGAGATATTATTATTCGTAATGATCTTTTAATTCTTGGAAATATGCTTGTGGATGATTACATACTGGACATACTTCTGGAGCTGTTTCACCATAGTGAATGTGTCCACAGTTTAAACAAATCCATACAGTTGAAGTCGATTTTTTAAACATCGCATTTTCTTCTACATCTTTCAACATAGCTTTATAACGAGCTTCGTGATGTTTTTCAATAGCTCCTACACCCTCAAACAAGGCTGCAATATCGTCAAATCCTTCTTCACGAGCTTCTTTAGCCATTGTTGCATACATATCAGTCCATTCGTAATTTTCACCAGCTGCCGCATCTTTTAAGTTTTCCGCAGTTGTAGGCACCTTTCCACCATGTAAAGCTTTAAACCATAATTTAGCATGTTCTTTTTCATTATTGGATGTTTCAGTGAAAATGTTCTGAATCTTTACATAACCATCTTTTTTAGCTTGTGAAGCATAATATTGATACTTAACACATGCCTGAGATTCACCTGCAAAAGCAGCCATTAAATTTTTTTCTGTTTTTGATCCTTTTAATTCCATAATAAAGACCTCCTATCTACTTTTATTCTAGAACAACTAGCTTTGTTTTTCCATTAAATTGCATAAAAAAAAAGACAAATCCTAAGACTTGTCTTTCATTCTTTAATCATTATTTGACCAAGAAGGCGTCTCATTACCTCTACGTACTAAAATAGCCTTTTGGAACTCTGTTTGATCTAAGAATTCTAGAATACGCATTGTTTCTTCTTCTGTACAACCCACTAATAATTTTACAATACAATCTTTTTTCAAAATGTCAGCTGTAATTACAATCGCATCTACATTATTTGTTGCGATAGAACCTTTGAAAACATCAATTGGTTTTTGATCTGAACCAAATGTATCTGAAAGAAAACCGTAATCCACAGGATAAACTAAATTTGTAAATTTATAGTGAGTACTTCCTTTGGGTCGGTCAATCGTACAACTGCTAGATAACAATAGCGTATCAAGTTTTTGCCAAAAGTATGCATTATTTTCTAATTGCTGCATAATAACCTCCTATCTTGTAATAGTCTATTAATTATTATAGCATTTAGAAAATATTTTTCAATATGAGAAAATTTTTTCAATATTCTTGGAAGAATGATTTAATTGTTTCATGGTTTTTAGTACAATTTAATGCCAACATTAATAAAATTCTAGCTTTTTGTGCTGAAAATTTGTATGCAGGAATTGTCACTTGTTTTGAATCAAATACATCTGAATCAAAAACAGCTCCCTCTAACACACGACTTGCACGTACAACTGTACATTCTCCTGTATAGTTTTCTAAAACATCTTTTATCTTTGTAGGATAATTACCAGAACCTGTACCGGCCAATACTAAGCCATCATATTTATTTAACATATACTCTAATAATTCTGAATCTGAATCTGTATGTACATAAAAGATTTCTACTTTTGGTAATGTTTCAAATTCCATCTTTGAAAAAATAGTTTGAAATGTATGTTTTTTAAATGGTGCACTCAACAAATATACATGATCATCACGCATATAACCTAGAGAACCAAATTCTCCCATTTTAAATGCATCTGTTTTGTAACTATTCGTTTTTTGTAAATCTCTTCCTGAATAAATTGTATCTGAAATAACAGCTAAAACGCCAGCTTGCCAAGCTTCCATATGACAAGCTAAAGCTACGGCTTGATATAGATTCATAGGTCCATCTGCACTTGTTGCAGTTGCAGGTCGCATAGACCCTGTTAAGACAACAGGTTTATGACATGCCAATGTCAAATTCAAAAAGAATGCTGTTTCCTCCAATGTATCTGTTCCATGTGTAATCACAATTCCATCAACATAGCGATTTTTTTCTAGTTCGTGACAAATCTTTCTTAATTCAACCCATTTATCTAGGCCCATATCATTCGAATCCACATTACACAGTTGAATCGTATTCAAATTAGCTAAATCACAAATCTGTGGAATACTCTGTACAATTTCTTCTACATCAAATGTGCCTGCTTGATAATTGGCACTTTTACCTAAACTTCCACGCCCCGCAATCGTACCACCAGTGGCTATAATTGTAATATTTTTCTTATTCATATGTTTCTAAAAACTCCCAGAACTCTTGTGTATCCGCATTATCAAAATCAATTGTTGAATCCACATCCCACAAACTAATCGAATTATCATTTTCGTTGTATCCAATCCCAGCATGTTTAGCCTTACCATTTTGTATAACATACAATGTTGGTGTATATAAGAAATAAGGGGCCATGTCTAATATAATTTTACCATCTTCTGTTGAGCTTTTAAGTTGTTTAGAGTCTGCACTGACTTTACTAAATCCATAATCTGTTGAATCAATTTTATAAAGAATTAGATTAGGATGTTCATCTTTTGTTTTGTCAATATATTCTTGTAAAGCCTCACAAAAAGGACAATTCTCTCGTTCAATGATTACCACAAAAGATTCTTTGTTATCTAATTTCTTTTGCAATTTAGTTGCCGAAATCTCCTTGATTTCAAAAGGTGTTTTTGCCCCACATCCAACAAGACTTAAGCATAGTACAAAGGCACATAATAAAGTGAATATCTTTTTCATTAAAAAACCTACTTTCTAATACCATCCATAAATTTAGTTAAACTAAATGCCAATGCCTCTAGTTTTTCATTACCTGTTTGTAAAGCCATTTGAAAAGTCATAGCACGATCTGCACTTGAAAAGATTCCAATCATACCCTCATCATACATATCTTGATAGCCTAATCCCAATGCACCACTTAAACAGATACATGGCACATTGTATGCTCTAGCAAGATGTGCAATACCTAAAGGAAGTTTACCATATAATGTTTGAGCATCTGTTTGGCCTTCCCCAGTAATCACTAAATCTGCATTTTGAAGATGTTCTTTTAAGCCAGAATATTCAACAACTAAATCAATTCCAGAAACCATCCTTGCTTTCATAACCCCTAATAATACAGAACCTATACCACCTGCTGCTCCAGAGCCTTCAAATTCATTCACATTTACGTGAAATGTTTGTTTCAATTTTGAGCAATAATGAGTCATACCCTTTTCAACTTCATTCATTTGATTTAAATAAATCCCTTTTTGCTTGCCAAAAATATATGTAGCCCCATTTCTACCTAACAAATGATTTTTCACATCACACGCACAAATAATTTCAATTCCTTTTGGAAGTCTAGCATATCGCTTATCAACAAAAGCAATTTGAGTTAATGCATAAACACTAGGCACCAGCAATTCTCTTTTCGAATTATAAAAGCGAATACCAAACTCACTTAGAATTCCCATACCACCATCATTAGTAGCACTACCGCCTAAACCAATGATTATTTTTTTACACCCTCTTGTAATCGCATCCTTCATCATAATACCTACGCCTCGACTCGATGCGATCATTGGATTTCTTTTTTCTTTTGGTGTCATGTTTAAGCCTATACAACTTGCCACATCCATTATGGCAAGTTCTCCATCTTGTGAAATACAGTAATTCGTAAACATATTTTTTCCATAAGCATCTACAGTTAATACTTCTGTTGTTTTTCCTTTAATAATTTCACAAAAAACCATGGCAGTTCCTTCTCCTCCATCAGCCATAGGAAAAGTCAAAACTTCATGTTCGCAATTCGCCTTTAAAATACCATTTTTAATACTCTCTTCTACTTCTTTTGAAGACATACAGCCTTTAAAAGAATCACACGCTACTATTATTTTCATGCGTTTATTTTACCATAAGCCTTGAAAAATAGACACTTTTTTCAAAATAGTAGAAAACAAAATATAAAATATCCTTTTTTGTAAGAATAAGTGCCTTGAAAACAAGGTATTCATATGGGATAATACTTTAGTGAAAAAAATCATACGTGATTTTATTCACAAAGGAGACCATATCATGGAAAAAAAACATGTTGTTATAGGAGTGTCTGGTGGAATCGCAGCTTATAAAGCCTGTGATCTTGTCAGCAAACTATCCAAAAAAGATTATGAAATTAAAGTTGTCATGACAAAGCATGCACAAGAATTTGTCAAACCAATCAACTTTGAATCTTTGAGTAAACATAAATGTGAAGTTTCTTTATTCGATGAAACAAATGAAGATCCAATTGCCCACATCACGTTAGCTAAATGGGCAGATATCATAGTATTAGTTCCTGCCACTGCCAACATCATTGCCAAAGTAGTTCATGGAATTGCAGATGATATTGTTTCAACAACTTTCTTAGCTTGTCATACTAAGAAATTAATTTGCCCAGCAATGAATGTTCATATGTATGAAAATGAAGTTACTCAAAGAAATATTAAACTTGCCAAAGAGCTAGGATATAAATTTGTAGAACCAGTTGTTGGACATTTAGCATGTAATGATACAGGAAAAGGTAAACTTGCCGATGTACAAGATATTGTGACTGCCATTGATCACGAATTTGAAATAGAACAATCCTTAAAAGGAAAGAATGTTTTAGTTTCTGCTGGACCAACACAAGAAGCCTTAGACCCTGTACGTTTTCTAAGCAATCATTCAAGTGGTAAACAAGGTTATGCGATTGCAAAAGCAGCCAAGGCACTAGGAGCTAATGTAACATTAGTTACCGGGCCAACCGCTTTAGAAGATCTTAATGATGTAAATATGGTGCACGTAACAAGCGCTCAAGATATGTTTGATGCAATCACCTCAAGACTAGATGATCAAAACTATATTATTATGGCTGCTGCGGTTGCAGATTATAGACCTGAAATTGTTGCAGATCAAAAAATCAAAAAATCTGATGAAGAAGTCACTTTCCATTTTGTGAAAAACCCAGATATCTTAGCTTACATTGGAAAACACAAAAAAGAAAATCAAGTCATTTGTGGTTTTGCGATGGAAACACAAAATCTAGAAGAAAATGCTAGAAAAAAATTAGAGGCTAAAAACTGTGATATGTTAATAGCGAATAACTTATTCACAAGTGGCGCAGGCTTTCAAACAGACACAAATGTTGTAACATTATTAAGAAAAAATACTTCTCAACATTTACCTAAATGTTCAAAAGAAGAATTAGGATTTAAAATATTAGAAACAATGAAAGAGATTGAGATGGAGAAATAAAATGCTTGTAACAGTAGATATTGGAAATACAAACATCACTATTGGTATTTTTGACAAAGATGAGTTAATCGGTACATATCGATTAACTACAAAAGTTAGAAGAACGAGTGATGAATATGGCTTTATGTTAAAAAACTTCTTAGACCGATCAAATGTACACGAAAAACAAATTGACGCAGTTATTGTTTCAAGTGTTGTTCCTAAAGTAATGCATTCCTTCACAAATGGAATTAAAAAATTCGTAGGTATGGAACCTCTTATTGTAGGTCCTGGTATAAAAAGTGGAATCAGCGTCCAATTAGAAACCCCAAGAAATGTAGGTGCCGACCGTATTGCAGATTGCGCAGGTGCCTTTAACGAATATGGCGGACCAATCTTAGTTGCCGATTTTGGAACAGCTACTACATATGATTATGTAGACGAAAATGGTTGCTTTAAAGCTGGTGCCATTGGTGTTGGTATTGAAACAGGAGCAAATGCTTTATGGGGGCAAACCGCTCAACTTCCTGAAATTGAAATCAAACGCCCTAAAACAATTTTAGCTAGAAATACACAGACTGAAATGCAAGCAGGCGTATTCTATCAATTTTTAGGTGGTGTTGAATATACCATCGCTCAATTCAAAAAAGAAGTTGGCAAAGATTTAAAAGTCATTGCGACAGGTGGTTTAGGAAGAATTGTTTGCAGCTATACAAAATCAATCGATGTCTATGATCCTAACCTGATTTTTAAAGGATTAAAAGTTATATATGAAAAGAACAAAGACTAATTCAATCTTTGTTCTTTTTTTAACCATTTTTTATATGTATGTTCAATTAAAAATGCCCCTAATGGCGCTGTAATCAAGATGGATAAAACAGCTACAGTCAATACAATTTGTCCACATTCTAGTCCTGCAGCCAAGGGAACTGATCCTATCGCAGCTTGTACAGTTGCCTTAGGACAATAGGAAATCATACAAAATAGGCGTTCTGATTTTGTTAGTGATGTTTTTAGTAAACAAATAAACACACCAATCATTCTAAATACAAGTACCCCAAATATTAATAGAATAGCCATTACGCCTGCTTTTAATGCATAAGAAATGTTTACACAAGCACCGACTAACACAAATAATAAGACTTCCGCACCAACCCATAACTTATTAAATTTAACAGATAATCTTTTAGATACAATCGAATGATTTCTTTGTAAGAAGATTCCCATAAACATAATCGCAATCAAGCCTGAAAACGGAATTGGCAATACATCTTCAAGTGTTACTAAGATAAATGCAACACTTAATAAAACTAGAATTTTAACTGTATCTCGCATATGGTTTTTCTTAAAGAAAATCGCAAGTCCTTTTCCCAATAATGCTCCACATATAATACCTGTTAGAATGGATAGTGGAATATTCACAAAGCTTAAAACATTAATACTTTCACCTTGAGCTAAACCAAGAAATGCTGTAAACATCACAATCACAAATACGTCGTCAACACTAGCTCCAGCCAAAATCAATTGGGGAATGCTTTCCTTTGTTCCATATCCTTCTTCCATAAGTTGTAACATTTTTGGAACAATGACTGCAGGACTCACTGCTGCAACAACACTTCCCATTATGGCAGCATCCAATAAAGAAATTCCTAATAAATTTGGTGCTAAAATAATCATTCCAACCATTTCAAAGCATGCTGGCACAAAACACATCAATATGGCTGGTCTTCCAACTTTTTTTAAATCACTTAGATCCAGATTCAATCCAGCTCGCATCAATATAATAATTAATGCAATCTTTCTTAATTCACTTGATATAATCAATAATGAAGAATCAATCAAGCCAAGACAATAAGGCCCTAAAAGAATCCCCGTAAATATCATTCCTAATAACCCAGGTAATCCTATCTTTTTACATAACCAAGATAAAAATATTCCTACAAGAAAAATATAAGATAAACTTATCAGCATTTAATCTCTCCTTTCAAAACGCAGAAAAGCTGATGGTTTCCGCGTTAAAAAAACACAGAAGTCATCAGCCTATAAAAAGCGGTTTTAGTATTAAACTACGGGAAAACTTCATTCCCAATAAAAATTATACTACAATTTTTAAGTTCTCATCAATAGAGTTTTAATCAATTCTTCACTCACTGAGAAAATTGATGCGATAACTTTAACACTGAAATCTTTATCTAACATGGTTTGATATACTTCAAATTGATTTAGTGCAATGCCTTTGTTGAACATTTCCTCAACACTTTGTAAAAAATGGATGTGATTGCACATCCATTCAGACTGTTGACAAAGTGACTGTCGACAGTCTTTTTAAAATCTGATAGAATATCT